>Ga0302320_10015543_pt1 | contig 15625 bp, 9 predicted proteins | sample Bog_T0_3_FD_202130 | JGI IMG/M metagenome (GOLD analysis project Ga0302320, IMG submission 202130) | Peat permafrost microbial communities from Stordalen Mire near Abisko, Sweden - Bog_T0_3 | ecosystem: Environmental > Terrestrial > Soil > Wetlands > Peat | place: Sweden: Abisko, Stordalen Mire... | reverse complement strand
GATATCAAATTACTTGATTATTACTTCCTTTCAGAAGCTGAACAAAAAACCATCAATGGCACAGCAACAATGACCACATCTGGGTCTCAAGCCTCATCATCAGGAATCTACGCTTCAATGTTTTTATTTCCAGGTGCTTCTTTTGCTATCCGAGGAATGCTGCTCATGAATATTGTTCAGTTGTTGAAATTCGTAGATATATCATATCCCCCCAATGTCGTAGCTCTATTTCAAGCAGATGATCAAAAAACCTTTTTTAAGAATAACCTGATAGATGATAGCGATGAAAAAATACCCGCCACATTTGCTTTATATAAGGTTTCAGAATCAATAATAAATAATTCTCTGGATGATATTTTCACGATTGGACTTATAGTGGCTTTAGCAATGGTCATTTGTTTCCTAAGCAACTTTGATAAGATATGGAAGAAATACACGCTTATAGAAACCATATTCATCAATGTCAAAAGTACATTCGTTTGGAGCACTGTTGTTATGATGTTTATTGGGAAATATCTCAGAACCGCTGTTTTCTTATGTGTCTTCTACCGTTACCGAATAAATCTATATTCTCCAACCATCCAATTTTTATTCGCAATGGTGTGTTTATTTTACATTGTTTTTTTGCCTCCTCATCTCTTTGTTCTTCTGCGAAGGATTTCTCTTTTCGAAGAAACTGAAACTACTAAAATTTTCCCGACCAGTCAAATTACTCAAATTACCCCACACAACAATAAAGTAACCCCTATATCTGATGAGAACTTCTCAATCGGAAACAGAGGAAAAAGTGAAATTGAATCCTCAAAAATGAAGAGCTCCATCAATCAAAATTTATATTCACCCACCATTGATAAAAAAACAAATGAATTCATGAGCACAATGATTCTGGACAATTTAATTTCAAGCCCAAAGAAGAATTCCAATTATGATTTCTATGATGGAAATCATCCCAAAAAAGCCTGGACATTTAACAATGAAAATTTTGAGTTGGGAACAAATATTTTAAAAGAAGAAAACGGGAAAAAAAGAAATAAAATAATTGGTTTGGAAACATTGAAAAATATTAAAGAAGAAAATGAGAAAAAAAAAAATAAAACAATTGGTTGGGAAGCATTGAAAAATATAAAAGGAGAAAATGACTTATCTGCATTACCGACTAGTCATAGTGCCATTATTCATAAAAATCAAATAATGGTTGGAGATGATATTTCCCAAATTGAGCTATCTGAGAATTCAGCTATACAGAAAAACCATATTTGGAACAAATGTTTCAATATGATAATGATGCCAATCAAGTATATTTTAAATCCTTTTTTTCAAGCTTTCATATGGATTTACCGACCAAAAGATGAGAGAGAATTCAGTTTTAGGTACAGTGTTCTTGTAAAAGACCTAAAAAAACATAAAACAATTGCAAAATTCTATTTTTTTATCGAATTGATTAGATTTTTGTTACTTTCACTTATAGTTTCTCAATTTTATGCATATCCCCTTGCTCAAGTATGTCTTTTAGAAGTTGTTTGTTTGTTTTTTTTAATTTTCCTCATTGCAATCAAACCTTTCGAAATGAAAATTGAAATGTATTTGTGCTTCTTTAATGAATTCATGGTGAATTTGGCTTTCATATCTGGTGTTTGTTTAGCATGGCTTGATAAAGAAGGCATTTTGGATTCAGGTCTCCGGATGAATTTTGGATGGACTATTGTTTATATATATTTGATTTTAATGTATGGCCTGATTCTAAACACCTTCACAAAAATGATGAGAGTAGTTATTAATTTGGTGAAGAAATTACTGGAAAAATATAGAGCAAATAAAGCAAAGCAAATATAACACTTTATAATCATAACTTTAATTCGGTGCTCTCAGAAACACTACTTATAAATTGCGAATGATCGCGTTTTTTTAATTAATAATTCGGTGCTCTCAGAAACACCACTTATAAATTGCGAATGATCGCTTTTTTAATTAATATTACTTGAAGTGACAAACTTTTAAGAATTATTATTATTTAAAATTAAATTGAAATTTTTTTTTCCTTAGATATATAAGATATATAATAGGAATAGGCTTCGAATGTAAAAATTTCTTACAAAATCACCTTCCTTACTCAAAATATCCTCATCAAATCGACCTTTTCTACCAAAAATAGCAGCATCCCTAAATCCAACAACCTATGAATTGGATGTTCAGCAAGCAGCAATTGCCTTTCAAAGAATAGACCGGAAGCTGTTGTTTAAGCAACCAATATGTTGATTCTTCAAATGTGCGTCAAAATTGCTCTGCCAATTATAAAACCTGTCAAACAATTGCTTGATAAGCTCAAGAAAAGGAAAAGAAAAACTTTCATTTGTTTTGAGAAGAAAAATTTAATTTCGTTTCGAAAAAAACTGAAAACACAAAGAAAAATAATTAAATAGCAGAAAGAGACTTCTCTCATTTTTTAATTTCTTTGTGACGTGTCGAAATTTCACAATATAAAATAAAAACTTTGAAAAAAAAAAAAATCCTAAAGAAACCATGCGTCCAACCATTCAAATCCTCCTTCTTCTCAGCTTTTCAACCTTGATATACGCCGGGTTATACGATTCATCATCTCCAGTTCAGAAGCTGGATACTTCCAACTTCAAATCTCTTGTGCTTGATTCAAAAAGTCTTTGGTTCATTGAATTCTATGCTCCATGGTGTGGCCATTGTCAGCGTTTAGCTCCAGAATGGGAAAAACTCGCGAAATCCTTTTCTTCAATTATCAATGTCGGGGCGGTTGATATGACTGTCGATGGTTCAGTTGGTGCCCCATATAATGTCCAAGGTTACCCCACTTTGAAGTTCTTCGGTGAGGACAAATCCAATCCAATTGATTATTCAGGCAGTCGTTCGGCTTCAGATATGATAAATTTTGCCGTTGATCAAATTAAAAGTGCAGCCAACAATAGATTGAGATCTCCTGGTGCTGGTGGAGCCAGTGGTAATGGTGGGTCCCAACAAAACAAAGAGACCCCTCAGGGGACTCCCGAAGCTGCTGGGGATGAAGATGTGATTGTTTTGACTGATGATATATTCGAGGAACAGGTGTTCAAAAGTGAAGAGGCCTGGATGATCGAATTTTACGCTCCTTGGTGTGGACATTGCAAGAAACTTGAACCTGAATGGAACGTTTTAGCCAAAAAAGTCAAAGGACAGGTAAAGATAGCAAAGCTTGACTCAACTGCTAATACCAAAATTTCCTCCAAATATGGAATCAGTGGTTATCCGACGATCAAATTCTTCCCTGCAGGTAAGAAAAATGACAACTTGGTGGAGGATTACTCTGGATCAAGAGATGCTACAACGATGGGTAATTGGGTTTTAGAAAAAAAAGAAATGTCTCAACCATTGGAGCTTCAGCAGCTTGAGAACGCAGAGACCTTCAAGAAATATTGTAAAGAGGCGAAGGCTGCTTGTTTGATAGTTTTCCTGCCTCACATCTATGATTCCAACAAGGAGGAAAGAAACAACTACATACAAACCATAGAGGAGGTGCAAGTGGCATTGAAAGGCAAGCCACTCACGTTTTTATGGAGTCAAGGAGGGGATCAATTCCAATTGGAGGATCAATTGGGGTTAGGAAGTGGGTATCCAGCTGTTGTGGCGATAAGTTTCAGAAAGACGGTGTTTAGTGTGATGAGGGGTTCTTTTTCTAAGGATGGGTTGCTGGGATTTACTAATGGGATCATTGCTGGAAAGGAGACTTTTAGACCTTTTCAAGAGTTACCTAGCATAAAGGCCGTTGAGAAATGGGATGGAGAGGACAAGAAGCCTGAGGTTAGAGAGGAGGATTTGGTTCCAGAACGATCTGAAGATCTGTAATGAATTAAAGAGAATTATATAAATCAGAAATTTCATATTCTTTTATTAATAAATTGTCAGTCCGGTTTTTGTTGAAGGGGGTTTTGAGGAGTCTGGGAATGTTTAATTTAGGGGTAGGACATCTGGAAGAATCTGGTGAATAAACCCAATTTATTTTGCAAGTGAAATAAAGGGATTCCAAGAGCAATGTTCGGTTGATGCAAGGTTTGTGGGGGTTTGTGGCGAGGAGAGCGGGAAAATAAAAAGGACCATTTTCATTGCCATGCACACAAAGCCCTTTCAAAGGACAATAACCACACGAAGGGTCCTTTACGCAAGAAGAACAATCTGTTAATTTTGAGCAGTTTTGTTCTGAAAATTTAAAAATTTTCTCGAATCCGAAAAAATCTTAAAAAGTACTTAAACATTTGTCATATGACCAGTCGTAAGGAGAACATTTCCCATAGATTGGACCTGATCGTGAGCCTTCGATACACCTAATTAAAAAAAAAAATTGTTTTGAGGAAAGGTGGGGGGGGAGCGGGACTTATCTCCACACCAACCACAACTAGGATCTTGTATGCAAGAATAACATGATTTATTTATTTTGCAAGGATTATATGTGGAAGTGACTTTATGAAGAAAAAGGGCTGAGATGGGTTGGTAAAAGAAAACTAAAGTAAAAAACAAGGAAAAAAAAAGTTTCTTCATTTTATCAGAAGAGATTATTTTATAAAAAAATTGGAAAATTCCATTTATAATATTTGCAAGGAAAAAAAGACTAAAAAATATAGAAAGAACTTTTTTTTTTTATAAAAGGGATTTTTCAAAGTGGAAAATAGGAAAACAAAAAAAATCAAAAATCAATTAGTTTCTGCCAAAATCTTCAATTCTTGTTATTATAGCTCAAGGTGGAACCAGGCCAAATAATAATTTGCAAAAAAGATCGATGATTCGAATGGAATTCTTAATTTAGTGTTTCTAAAACAGAAAAAAACAAAGAATTTATAAATTTTTGCAAAATTTCAACCCCAAAAAAAAAATAATTCTTTATAATTTCCGGGTTCATAATCTTTTTTTTTCTCTATTTATTATATTATTCTATTTATTCTAACTCTGCCCCTCCATTTTTATATTTCCCCTATTAATTCATTCTATTAACAACAGTTTTGTTACCTTCGTTTTTTTTCCTTAATATTTCATATGTAATCTTTTGGTCTTTCTTTTTATTTTTGCACTCTCCCACTGCTCCTTCTTCCATTTAAAAAACATCATCACATATTATAAAATATGAAATATGTACCCAAATCACCACATTCATCTAAGGGGCATCTATCATCGAGCCAAGCCCCTTTTTTTTTATCCACTGGCACACATAATTTCAAATAAGTCACTAAATTCAGTTTATTATTGACAAATCCATAAATTAGTTTCCCCCAATCATGCATGGCCTCCGTTTTGTAAATGGTTGAGATATAATATAATTCATAATGACTAGGCAAAATGGTCGCCAGCTTTGAAGCCTTGCAAAACGCCACATTTCTCATTTCATTCCAATCACGACATATTGTTATATTATTGCAGGATGTATGATTTGACCGATTTTCGATAATTTCCTTGAGATCTGAAAAAATATTATGATAAAGAAATCAAATAAAATGAGACCGTCGGGCCAACCATAAGAGTTTAAATTGCATGAAAATTTGCTTAATATCAGTGAACAATTAGAAAAAAATATGGAAAAAAAAAACAAGAAAAAAGACTTCATTTTAAATAATTTTTTTATTATTTAGATTTTAAGAGCTTGACCTTAAATAAGAGCCCATTCACAGAATTTTTGGCTTTCATTTAATATTCTGCATAGAAATTTTTTTATTTTTATAGATTTTTAAATACATGTATTTTAATATAATTCTTGATTAGTATTCTAAATTTCGTTTGTATCTCGAAAAAATTCATTGCAATTTCCATTTCCTTAATTTCCATTGCCCAATCCTATTTTTAGATTTGAAGAGTGAAATTTAAAAGATCCCACTCGTAGAAAGCTGCAAGAAAAAAATAGACAATTTAAAATTTTTATATCGTGTTTTTATATTTAACTTATTAGAAAATAAAAAAAATCTGTGAATGGGTCGAAAAAAAATCGTTATCACTCCTTTATCGAATGAAAAACAAAGAAACATAACATTCAACAAAAGAAAGAACGGATTATTGAAAAAAGCAGCAGAATTATCCCTTTTATGCAAGTTGAAGCTATTTCTTGCATTCACCGATCTCAATGGAAACCTCATAAATTTCTATACCCCCGATAGTGAATTCCTCAATGAATTCGATTTCAGCAAAGATGATAAGACCCTTATCACTTTCACAGAAAGAGATGTGATAATTTTAATAATATTCTTATAATATAGCTAAAATTCCTTGATTTTGGAAATAAAGTATCCGGATTTCTTCAAAGTCAACCATTATAAGAAAAAGAGCGATGCTAGTCTTTCTGATAAGGAGTTGAGTTTACATCCAAGCAATCCGAAGCCTTTTTTCCATTTCAAGAAGCATAAATACATCCCAAAAGAATTCGCACCTGATTTAGATTCCAAAGATATGAAAAAGCTCGAAGAAAACAAAGAGATACTCTACAAAGAGTCTCGTCTGGAAAACCAGCAAAAAAAGCCGCTGAAAAAACAACTCACCATCAAAATTCCTGAGAAAAACAAGTGCCTCGAGTTTGAAATGAATGTATTTTTTAAATTTTGGGGCATTTTTAATTTTTATTTCCTTCAGGTCCTCAAAAAAGTCAATACAATGAACCCTGATGAGTTCCTCAGCTCTACAAACATCAAAGATAATGAATCTTCCTCACTTAAAGGAACCCAAATGCTCAGTTCTCTAAACGAAATCAGTTTGAAAAACGAGCCCACAGGACCCTTGTTGAGTTTGGAGAAAAAGTCACTGCTTTCGAAAAATCCTGAAGAAAACCAATTTTTGCTCGCCCTTCTCTCGAATAACAAAAACCTCCAGAATCTGGAATCTGCAGCGAACCATTTCTACTTTCCCCTAGCCAATATGCCTTCAAAAGAGGGATCCATTAAAGATGATCTAATAAGACCATTGGATTCAAAGAATTTGAGGACTGATTTGGCTACACTCAACTCAAGAGCATTGAATTTTAATGAATTTCTGCAGATGTTCACAATAAACAATAGCGGAGGGGATGATTATCTGAGATTCCTGAATTTGAATTCAAGCAGAATGAGTGCCGCTGGGTTGAACACTGGAGGAAGATTGGGGTTTGGTAATCTGACTTCGCACGGATTCAATGCAACGAACATCAATCAATTGATAAACAATGAAATGGACAAAGAAGAGAAAGAAAAACAACAGAAAGAAGAAACTCAAGATGAGGGAGATGTTTTGAAAAAGAAAAGGAAGCTGGAATAAAGAGTAAAACAGTGATAACAATAGTTTTCTAATTTTTATTTTGTTTTTTGTTTTAAGTTCATCCTATCTGAAGAACGTTAACAAATTTACGAACCTGGTAGATTTACATTTTTTATCTAAAATTTCTTAAAAAAATTTTAGCTTTAATTTTTATTTTGTAATATTGATTAAAAATTTAAAAGAAATTTATATAAAAACACAGATGAAAAATAATTACAAATTTATAAAAATGAAAATTTTTTTATTTTGTTGATAATTACTAAATTTAAAAAAAAAAACAATTTTCTTCAAACCTTTTTCTAATTATTCATAAAAGTTTAACAATTATCTATTTAACAAAAAATCAACATAAATTAATTTTCTTTTTCTAAACATTCGGTTTCATCTCCCTTTGTAAAAAATCCCTTGTTTTCTTCGACAAAAACCTATGCGATTTCATCACTTTGTTCGGGCTTTCATATTTTTCCTCCTTATATCTTTCTTCCGTTCGTAAAATATTTTTATTCAAAACCACAATTCTTTTATAAAATCCCACCAAATTTTGTCCCAGGTTTTCCAGATCCTTCATCAACTGTCCAGATTCCGCATCCCCCAAATAATTCCCAATGATTTCCTTCGCATAACACAACGCTTCTTTAATAATATCTTTGCAAGTGTAAAAACTGGCAAATTTTTCCATTAAACTAATCGAAAATTTCAGAAACATTTCTTTTTCACTCGGTTCGTTATTATCAAAGTTGATGGTGTTTTGCATAATATTAAGAATTCCTTCTTGGAGGATTTGCGAAAGAGGGCTCACAGCTTCTGATCTCACGATTTCAGTTAAAATTTGTTCGTCTTCAATGTTTTGGAAGAAATATTTTAACACCCGATTGTGAAAAATGCAATATTTTGTTAAATAAGAACTATCAATGCCTAGTTCTCCTTTTGAATATCTCGCCATAACATGTATTAAAGTGTTGATAAATTGGCTTTTTTTAAGAAATTCTGGAGGTTTTAGCAACAATTCATTCAGAATATATGTGATTCTTTCGAGATCTAATGACTCGCGCAATTGGAAAATTTGACTTGGAAAAGATTGGGTTTCTTCTAATCGAAACTTTTCAATGATTTGAGCAAAAGTTTCATTTTTTTCATCGTTTTTCTCAAGGTTCGTTTCGATGCCGCGAAAGTTCTTGACCTTCAAAGTTTTGTTTATCAACCCTAAGGCCATTTTCTTGTTCTCGTAATAACATTCGTAATCAAAATCATTGTTTAAAATTTGATTATCGTTAAAGAAATTCTCTTCATGAGCAATCGTTTCGAATATTTGACAATGGGTTTCGCTTAAATTGAAAAACACAGTTGGGGGGCATATTTGTGAATTTAGCACAGTTAAGCAAATTTTCATAGCCTGTAGGTTTCTTTCCATGAAGCTTTGTTCCAAAACATGGAACAAATCTTCGACTTCATATAAATTCAATGGTTCTATCGATAACCCTCTCGATTGAATATACGAAACTTGTCGTCTGAAGATTTCCTTTTTATAGGTTTCCGGGTCCAGACTACAAAAGTTCTCCATATTTTCTTGGAAAGTGTCTATTCGTTTTGGAAAGGCTTCCTTGAAGATATTCAGGCATTCCCAAGAAATATATGCAAAATTCAAAAGATCCTTTTCTTGGGCTTGAGGGTCTTTCACAGGAATTCGATAAAATGCTGTATGGAGGTAAGAAGGGTCTTTAGGGATTGACACCTCAGAATATCCAGATAAGGGGTAAAGCTTTATGAGGGAATCCGTTGTTCTGGCAAGAAAATTAAGAGGAATTTAGGGAAGAATGGAACTTGATTTTTATTTGGTCTTTGTGACTTTCGAGGTAGTTCATCAACTCCTTCAGGATCGAGGAGTATTTTTCAGTGGTTCTGATGTCGTCGAGGATGATTAGACCGATATAAATATATATAGAAGACATGTTTTAAATTTCGAAAAAAGGAGTTGTTTTTATCAGGGTATCAAAATTTCAGAGAATTGGCTTTTTAATTTTAAAGGGAAATATAGGAAGCGTTTTTTATTTAATCTTACTAAAAAATTAATATTTTCTTTTTTTTTATGTTCAGAAAAACATTGAATATTTTTTAAAATCAGTCTCTGAACAAGAAAAAAAATCTTTGTTTCTCATTTTGGTTTGGTGTTTTACGCTTGGAAATCCACATTGTCTGCAAGAATGTAAAGAACCAGATAATATAGCTTTAGATGCCGAACTCTCGAGAGTTCAAAACATTATTGATGAGCATAAAGAAACTACAGATTCAAACAATTCTTTAGTTGAATTAAATAATATTTAAAGGAATTCAAAGTTTTTTATTCTTTATGAAAACATTTCGTAATTAAAATAAAATCATCTTACGGAAATTTCAAAAAAATTCATTGTTAATTTAAATCAGAAGATATTTTTTCAGGATCAAAAAGCAACTTTGTAATTTGAAAAAAAAATTGATAATGTGCGTTCCTCAAACCATTACCGCTTTCCTTTCTTTTATTGCAGTTTTGACCAATTTATCACTTATGATATTTTCTTTGATAATATTTATTCAGAATTCAGATTTTTATATTTTGGGTTTGACCTTTCTTTCTGGAATTTCGATCTTTCTTCATTCGATTTTTTTAAGATCTCTTAATCATGAAATTCAACTAAAATATTTGCAATTTTATAGCTCATCTTTATTTTTATTGGAAAGTTTTGTCGTAATCATGGTGCTTTCCAGAAGTTCGATAACCCAAAATTGTCAGAGTTTCTGCATATATGTTGGCTCTTTTTTAGGTTTTTGCCTCATGAATGGACTTTTCATATTATTTTGTATACCATTTTGCCCAAAAGAAACTATGCGCCCTGGTTTTGGATTGTGGAATTTCAGAAGACCTGATTTAGAAGTGGCTGGGAGAAGAGTCGAATTAGAAAACCATGAGATTGAAACTCGAGAGACTGATAGATGACATAAAAAACTGTATTGCTTGGTCACTTTTTGAGAATGTCAATTATTAAAACAGTTTTTGTGTTCATAATATAAAAAGTGTTCCTTCATGATGAATCAGCCAACAATATTGGATAATTAAACAATAAAAGCAGAATTTTCTCAATTTTTTTTTAATTAGAGATTTTTAATGTGGGAAAAAAAAATTTATATGGTTTTTTTCTTGAACTATTAAATTTTTCAAAAAAATATCCGAATGTTAATTTCTGCAATAATTGAAAGTTTCAAAAAATTCTTAAATAAAAATTAATTTTGACAGCTGCAAACACGAAAGATCTTTATAAATGATAATAAAATAATAACATAAAACCATTTTTTCGTTTTTTTCAATAGCAACAATATTTTGAATCTATAATATTTTTTTATATCTAATTTTTAATTAATGACTCATTTAATCTAAAAATCATTCTATTTATTTTTCAAGGTGAAAACATACAAAAAAATTAGGTATCCATTTGTCAATTTGTATAACATGAAAGTGATGAAATCTTGACATATCCCAAAAAAAAAAGGCAATTTTATACTTTGAAACGTTTTTCTTTATTTAATTAAATGAATTTCCATGAATTTTTATTTTTTTCTCTTCATTTTTATCAATTAAAAAATCCCAAATATTTATTTCCTTCAAAGAAAATCAAAATAAATTACAACTTAAAAATGGAGTGTGGAATCTGTCTTCGCTCTTATGAAACCAAAAACCAAAATTTGACCCCCTACATTCTAGAATGTGGCCACACTTTCTGTCAACAATGCATTTTGGACCTCATAAAAACCGCGCACGAATGTCCAACGGATCATAAAAAGATAACCAAACTTTTCTCAGATCTAAAAACGAACTACACACTTTTAGACAACCTGTCTTCTTTAAAAGGAAATCAAATTGAACTTACAAAAGAGCTTCCCATCAATAAAACCAAATCTTCGTTAAACGAAGACAAAAAACAGGAAGAAAAAAAAATCGATCTTGATCTCGATGATTTATTGGTTGAAATCAAGTCCTCTTCTGAAATTTTCAAGCCAATCAAAGAAATGCCCAAGATAAAAAACAACGAAGTTCTGACCAAAATCCAAAAACTAGGGTCATTTTTTGGTGAGTTCACAGAGGAAGAAAAAACCAAAAACCCCTTTTGCGGCCCATTCGAGTACGAAAACGGGCCAATTTATTACGGTCAGATGCTAAATGAGAAACGCGAAGGCAAAGGCAAACAACAATGGCCCGATGGTTCTTTTTTCGAGGGGTTTTGGCAAAATAATATGGCAAATGGTGCAGGTCGTTTGATTCACGCGGATGGGGATGTGTACGAGGGGGATTGGGCAAATGATAAGGCCAATGGTTATGGCAAATATTTACATAAGGACGGGGCATGTTACGCTGGTCAATGGGTGGATGATAAGCAGAATGGAAAAGGAACTGAAACATGGACAGATGGAGCCAAATATGAAGGATGCTATGTGGATGGGAAGAAATGCGGAAAGGGGGAATTTAGTTGGGCGGATGGCTCTGCATATAAGGGAGAGTTTGCAAATAATAACATTGAAGGGAAAGGAACATATACTTGGAAAGATGGGAGGAAGTATGAAGGGGGATGGTTAGATAATAAGATGCATGGGGATGGAGTGTTTATTTGGGATGATGGCAGGAAATATGAGGGGCAGTATTTTAATGATAGGAAACATGGATATGGAGTATTTCATTGGCCAGATGGAAGGAAATATCTCGGAGGATGGAAGGAAGGGAAACAACATGGGGATGGGATTTATGTGGATTCCGATGGTATGGAACGAAAAGGCGAATGGGAGGAAGGGAAAAGGATTGAGTGGAAAAGCGAGTTGACGCCAGTAAAAAAATAAGGACATGGTATTTCTTATATTAATCAAAAGAAATTTTTGTTACCGAATGAAAATAAAAAAAAAAATATATTTTGATGTGTATTTTACAAAAAAAGAATATGTTTTTTTTAAATTTTTAAAAGAAAGAAATTTTTTTTTTTTTATAAAATTTTTGATGTTTGTTTAATTTTTTCTTTTTTTCCTTTTATTTTTTTAATTATTTAATCTTAGTTTTTTCCCTTTTTAGGATTGTTTTTCTTTTTTTATGATTATTAATTTTCTTTTTTAAAGAAAACAATTTTTTTACAATTTTTAAAATTGGAATTTTTTTAAAGATTAATTTTCTTAATTTAGCTTAAAAATGGTTTGGATACCCTGCATCATCATTCCTTCGGCATCCTGTCTTCGCGACCAATTCAGCCGGACAATACACTCTTCTAAAAATTACACCTGGATTATCAGCTCCTCCTAACCAATTGAATCTAAACTGGCATCCGCTTTTCAAACTATCAGGTAAAGCATCACATTGACTCAAACTACTAACTCCCCCATATCTTTGTCCCCATCCATCACTGGGAGCATTGAATTGTGACTGGCATCCATTGAAAATCCCCACACCTCCTCCTGGAATTTGCAAATCGAAATGGTTGTCACCCAAATCACCACCTGTGTTTGTGACTTGAATGACGAATCTCTGACCTGTTATAGATTGGGCAGAAGTCCCACCTTGATTGTCCTTTCCAGTAAAATAAAGTTCATAGCATCCACAACACCAATTGGCTTCATTTTGGTTGGCAAGTTTGGCAGCAGCAAACCCATAAGCTAGTTGAGAGTTGATTTGCCATGGTTCTTGGGAGACACAGGTATAGCTTGAACCTCCGTTGCAGGCACTTTGATCATTAGGGTCAGTGAATGTGACCCCATCTATTGAACAGGCGCTGACAGGACTGGAAACAGCAGCTTTACCAGGCCATGAACAAGAGGGCTTGCAACAATCCCAATAACGTGTAGTTACGCCGGTAGAAGTAAATTTGGAGATATCAACTGATGTGTTATTGGTATTGTTGTTATTGGTTGTGTTACTGGTGTTGTTGTTGGTATTATTATTGGAATTGTTCTTGCTGGTATTGTTATTAATGGTGTTGTTATTAATGGTATTGTTATTATTGGTATTGTTATTATTTGTATTGTTATTATTTGTATTGTTATTATTTGTATTGTTATTATTTGTATTATTGCTAGTATTGTTGTTATTGGTGTTGCTGTTATTGTTAGTGTTGTTGGCCTTTGAGATAATGAGCTGACATTGTGAATAATAATCATTGCTATAAACACAAGTGAGTCCTGCACAACAATTGGAGGGACCATTATAGTTAATTCCGGCACATTGAGCCCATCTAACTGCGCAATTGGTCAAACCAGAACTATCATAAATGCATTGTGAACTTTTGCAAGTTAATGGAGAGCAACATAAGTTATTATTGGAACTGCATTGTTGATACTCATCAAGACAATTACTTGGATTTATTATTGGTGTAATTGTTAGATTACTGGAACTATTAGAATTGGTGTTGTTGCTATTAGTGTTAGCGTTGGTAGTGTTCGAGATTATGAGCTGGCATTGTGAATAATAGTCATTACTATACACACAAGTTAATCCTGCGCAGCAATTCGTAAGGCCATTGTAGTTAGTTCCTCCACATTGAGAATATCTTGCGGCACAATTCGACAAACCAGAACTATCATAAATACATTGTGAGTTTTTGCAAGTTAATGGAGAGCAACATTGGTTATTATTGGAACTGCATTGTTGATACTCAACTGTGCAAGTACTGGGATTTGGTGTTGGGGTTGGTGTTGGGGTTGGTGTTGGGGTTGGTGTTGGGGTTGGCGTTGGGGTTGGCGTTGGGGTTGGTGTTGGCGTTGGTGTTGGCGTTGGAGTCGGGGTTGGAGTTGAATTTGAGCTTGAATTTGAATTTTTGCTTGAATTGGAACTATTATTGGAACTCGCATTAGAAGAGTTTGAAGAACTTGAATTTGACGAGCTTGAATTAGATGAGCTCGAGTTTCCCAAATTTGCATTTGAAGCTAATTGTTTAATTTGATAATCAAACCATCCTCCAGCTTGAGGAGCTCTTGGTTCTCCACTATTTGAGCCAATACTGTCAGCTGATGCGCACATAGAATCAAATCTAGGGCAAGTGGATCCACTGGGTAGAAATTGAGTGCATCCATCTGATTCTCCAGGTGTCTTAAGCCAGAAATAGGCATCTATTTGGTCAGGATAAGCCGTTTGTGTTGTTGGAATTAGTCCGACTCCAGCTCCCCTGATATTGCACCAATTGGAGCTATCAGATCTCATCCCCGGGACTCCATTTCTACCTGTATCTACAAGGAAATGAGCTTGATAGTTGAGGTCTTTGATGAAAGCATGAGATAGCATATCGGCATAATTCATCTCATTGTTTCCAGAATTCCATTGAGACAAAAGCTTGCAAGGATCTGAACAACAAGGGTCAGTGGCATGCTGGCCATTGAGACAATAGTCATTCCTGTAACCATCTGATGAGGTCCAAGAACATCTTTGACCAAGCGGTTGATAGTTCGCCACATTTGTTGAAAAACCTCTCAAATCACTTATGGTGATTGTAAGGTTGGAAATGATCTGAGTGAATGCTTTCAAATTGTCAGACCAGCCCAACCACCCACCATGAGCCGCATCCAAATACATTGTCACCTTCAGAGTTTTCAATTTATTAATTGCATAACTCACGCCTTGAACATAGGCATTTTGTGTTGCGGTATTTCCACAATGAGGATCTGCCAGATTGGTTGCCAGATTTGGCAAGGAATCAGGCTCTATGATGAGAACTATGAGAACCTTCTGATCATATTGGGCGAAAACAGCATACAAAGGATCAACATATTGGGTTTTATATTCATTGATCCCGGAACTACAATTGCCAGTGGCGTCGTAATTACAGGTCTTGTCTGCGTTATATGTACAGCATATCTCCCCGTTGGAAGCCTTTGCATGACAATCTCTGTTTGGAAGGTCATAAACGATGAAAACGACGAGTTGGTTGCCTTTGGCTACAGCATCCTTTAGAATACCTTCAACAGAAGATGTTGTGTTACCTGTGATTTTGGATTTAACGTCAATCCAATAGGCGGAAGAGACTGTGAGCATTTTGGTGAGGGTATCTTTAATTTGACCCGATGAGCTCTGGATGCTTGTTTGAAGGTTTGCTTGATAGGTTGGGTTCACATAAAAGTTTTTGGATAAGAATGGGTTGCCAGAGTTGACTGCAAATGTGGGGGAAATGAAAAGAACGATTCTGAAGAGGAAAAAAAAAGCAAGGGGTCTCATTTTATCTTTTTTTGAAAAATGTGTGAATTTTGACTATTAATTATATTTAAATTTATTTCCAAAAAGTTTAAATAAAATTTCTGTCTGGTTCCATTTAAAATGTTTTATTTGAATTCGTATTTGAAAAAAATATCATTTTAAATCCCTTTT
>Ga0302320_10015542_pt1 | contig 15625 bp, 16 predicted proteins | sample Bog_T0_3_FD_202130 | JGI IMG/M metagenome (GOLD analysis project Ga0302320, IMG submission 202130) | Peat permafrost microbial communities from Stordalen Mire near Abisko, Sweden - Bog_T0_3 | ecosystem: Environmental > Terrestrial > Soil > Wetlands > Peat | place: Sweden: Abisko, Stordalen Mire... | reverse complement strand
TAGCCCGGCAATATGCGCCATATCAAAGACATACACGGCGCCCACCTTATCGGCGATCTGCCTCATGCGCTCGAAATTCCACAGCCGCGGATAGGCGCTGCCCCCGCCGATGATGGCCTTGGGCTTTTCCCGCTCGGCAATCGCTTCCAGCTCGTCGTAGTCAATCAGCTCCGTATCGCGCCGCACCTGGTAAAACGTGGGCCGGTAGAGCTTGCCGCTGAAGCTGAGCCGGTGGCCGTGGGTCAGGTGCCCGCCGTGCGCCAGGTCCAGGCCCAGAATCGTATCCCCGGCCTGCAACACCGCCGCATAGGCCGAAGCGTTGGCCTGCGAGCCGGAGTGTGGCTGCACGTTCACATGCTCGCAGCCAAAGATCTGCTTGGCGCGGTCGCGGGCCAGGTTCTCCACCACATCGGCAAACTCGCAGCCGCCATAGTAGCGGCGTCCAGGGTATCCCTCGGCATATTTGTTGGTAAAAACCGAGCCGGCGGCCTCCAGCACCGCCTCCGAAACAAAGTTCTCGCTGGCAATCATCTCCAGCCCCTCGTGCTGGCGGAGGGTTTCGTGGTCAACAGCGGCGGCCACTTCAGGGTCGGCCTGGGCGAGAGTGAGAGAGATGCGATCAGTCATATTCTGAATTCTAGCTCCTTCCTCGAGTCAGTGAAAGCATGGAGCGTGTACCGGCCTTGCTTGCGGGGCTGGCATCAAGATTCTTTCATTCGGAATACATATTTGTGTTGACAGATATGTTTTTCGGATGTACATTGTCATTAATATATTTGTTAATGCGAATATGAAAAGGAGAGATCATGAGAAACGGTAACAAGTGGAATGAGGAATTGTTACAGGAGACCTTGAGCGTATGCGAGAGCATTTGGCAGGCTTTGAAAGAATCCGGGCCCTGCTGCGGGATCAGGTTTGACCGGAAGAGAGAGGTACCCACGCAGCCCGGAACCGCGCTTTGGGGATGTTGCGGCGCACGAATGTAAACTTGCTAGTATGCGGGCATCGACGGAGCAACGGCCAGCGGAGCAGGCAGAAAGATCAATCTGGAGATCTGCCTCGTCAAAGACCATGGCGTATTTTTCGCGTTCCGTTCAGGTTGGATTGCTTGCTGCAGGGCTTGCTGTGGCTTTTGGGCAAGGTCCTGCTTTGGACCCGGCCCTGCTGTCCAAGGCCAACGCGGGCGACGCCGCCTCGCAGGTGCTGGTGGGCGACAACTACGCGGCGGGCAACAACGGACAGGCGCGCAGTTCCACCCAGTTGGCCGAGGACCTGCAGCAAGCCGCCGACTGGTATCGCAAGGCAGCGGACAAAAACGACATTGCCGGCGAGTTGCGCTTGGCCGCGCTCTACCGCGACGGGCGGGGCGTTACCCGCGACATGGCGCAGGCCTCGGGCTGGTACCGCAAGGCCGCCGAGCAAGGCGACGCCACTGCGCAGGCCACTCTTGGCGTGCTTTACTCCATGGGCCAGGGCGTTGCGCGCGACGATGTGGAAGCCTACTACTGGCTGGACCTGGCCGCCGCCGTGAAAGGCCCGAATCAGGAAAAATACGCCGCCAACCGCCAGATGGTCGGAACCCACATCACCACAGAAGAGCTGGCCCACGTGCAGGAGCGCGCAGCCAAGTGGCTGGCCGTCCATCCGCGCTAGGCCAGAGCAGGTATTCTTTCTCTTGATGCGATTTTTCAAGCTTTATGCGCTGTGCCTCTCGTTTACCTGGGTCATTTGTGCGCTTGCCCTCGGACTCACGCCAATCCTAGCCGGCGCACAGTCCACCGCCGTCTCCCTTACCCCAGCGCTGGTCGAGGCCGGCTCGCCGGAATTGATTCACGTGGAGGCTGCCGACGCCGCAAGCCTGGACGGCGAATGGCTGGGCCGCAAGCTTGAGTTCTTTCGCGGCCGCGACCGGCACGCCTGGTTTGCGATCGCCGGTGCGGATGTCGAGGCACCAACTGGACCTTCGCAGTTGAAGATTACAGTTCGCCTTGACGGCGGCCGCACGCGCGACCTGACCCGCCCCGTGGAAATCCACGCGGCCCATTACCGCACCGGCTCGCTCACCGTTGCGCCCAAATTCGTCGAACCGGACCCCGATGCGCTCAAGCAAATCGAGGCAGACAAGCTGCTCAAGGACAAGGTCTTCGCCGCCAGCGCCCCCGAGCCGCTGTGGGCAGCCAGCTTTCGCGCGCCCGTAACCGCGCCGCCGACCGACAGCTTCGGTACCCGCCGCATGTTCAATGGCAAGCAGGCCAGCGTTCACAAAGGGATGGACTTTCGCGCCGCTACCGGAACGCCGGTGCGGGCCGGCAACAGCGGCGTGGTGGTGCTGGCAAGGCCCCTCTACTACGAAGGCAACTGCGTCGCCATCGACCACGGACTCGGCCTGTACACGATCTCCATGCACTTGAGCCGCATCGATGTGAAGGAGGGCCAGCGCGTGGCCACCGGCGACCGCCTGGGCCTCAGCGGAGCAACCGGCCGCGTCACCGGCCCGCATCTGCACTGGGCTGTCCGCTGGCAAGACGCCTACCTCGACCCCGCCAAGCTGCTCAAGCTAGACCTGAGCGCTGTGCGCTAGGCGCCTGTCGGGAATAGATTTCCGCGAACGATAAACTGCGCACCGAGGCGGGACGATTGGTTTACACGATGCGCAAGGCGATCGTCGAGCCTGTCTTCGGGCAGATCGAGGAGCGCGGCCTTTTGCCGGGGTCAAGACAGGTGCGGCGCACGCTCTATCGACCATCTGCTGAATGTCTTTGCGCTCCTCGCCAGCCGCGGCCTCGAAAAACAGTCCATGCCCACTTTGAGGAAGGCGGCCACGATCGCGGTGTCCTGGCAATGGGCGTTCTGCAAGACGCCACCTGGCATCATTTCAAAATGGACCAGGGCGATCCGGATCACCGCGCAGCCTTCCTGAATGGCGAAGTGCCGGAGGATTTGACCGTGCTGCCGGCATCCACCCCGCGCAACTAGCGCCAAAATCTCCTCCGGCAATTGGCATCTCCCTCAAAGATGCGAGATCACCTTTTGCGCAACAGCCTTTGCAAGGGCGATCTTCTCCTGGGGAGTCTTGCCCAAATACATATGCACGACGAACATGTCGTTCTTTGACTTCACGGCAAATTCAACGGCATAGAAGATGGCCTTGTCGCCGACACCGGGCACAACCTGAACGTCGTGAAACTCCGTTCGGGCGTTGGCGACCCAGCCATCGAAATAACTTCCTTCGCCGGGATGCATCGTGATGGAAACAGACTTGAAGGCATGCCCGAAGCGGCATGGATCGGTGGGGCTGCGCTGGAGCTGGACCCCAACCGCAGCGGAGATTTCAGCTTCGGTGAGCTTGGTGCAGACATCGCCGGCAAACGCCGCTGGCGCGCACAGCAGCGCAAGCACAAAGATAAGTGCAAAGAAAAATCGGTTGGATTTCATGGCCAAAATTCTAGTCGTCAACCCGTTCGCCTATTTTGAACATCCGGTGAAAAGCGTCCAGAGAAACTTCCAATGTTTGATCCGCTTGTGCCCGCCGTCACCCCCGCCCCTGAAATCCATCCACTAAAATCACCCTGAGGAGTCCCGAAAAATGCCCCGTAAAGCTCTCATTGCCGCCAATTGGAAGATGTTCAAGACGCCCGCCGAAGCCAAGGCCTTTGTCGATGCCTTTTTGCCCCTCGTTGCCGGCCACACCCGCGACGAGATCGCCCTGTTCCCCTCGCCCGTGCTGCTACACCCCGTGATTGCAGCCGCCAAAGGCTCCAATGTAGCCGTCGGCGCACAGAACATTCACTTTGCCGAGGAGGGCGCTTACACCGGCGAGACCTCCGTGGGCCAGCTTCTCGCCGTTGGCGGAACGCACACGCTGATCGGCCACTCCGAGCGCCGCCAGTACTTTGCCGAGACCGACGAAATCGTCAACAAGAAGCTCCATACCGCCCTCAAGCACGGCGTCATCCCGGTTGTCTGCGTGGGCGAAGTCCTGGCCGAGCGCGAGGCCGGCAAGACTGCTGAAGTGCTCAAGACCCAGATCGCCGGCGCCTTCGTGGGCATCACCGCAGCAGCCGCCGCGCCCATCGTGATTGCGTACGAGCCGGTCTGGGCCATCGGCACCGGCAAAACGGCCACGCCCGAGATCGCTGTCGATGCGCACAAGATCATCCGCGCTGAAGTGGCCAAGCTGCTGGGCGCGGACGTCGCCGCGGCCATCCGCATCCTCTACGGCGGCAGCGTCAAGCCCGACAATGCAACTGCGCTCATCGGCCAGGAAGAGATCGACGGCGCACTCGTCGGCGGTGCCAGCCTAAAGCCCGACTCCTTCGCCGCCATCGTCAAGTACTAGCTACCTGTCGAACCGATGGTCGTTTCCTTGTGGTCTCCCAGGTCTCCTAAGCAACTGGCCTGTAAGTTGTTTAGAATCTCCACCGGCCAAAGCCGGTTTGTTGCTCAAAATCGAGACCTGGGGCACCCGGCATTCGGCAGTGTTCAAAGAAGTGTAGCGGAGTTAGTCCAGAATGTCTCGACATCGACTGCTTGGGGTAAAACTCATTGCTGCATACCTTTGCCTGAGGGCAGCGGCTCTTTCCCTGGCTGTAGGCATCGCACATTTAAAACCTGAGCTAAGGCCAGTAGCAAACGAGTTTATTTCGAATCTTGTTCCGTTCATCCAGAGATTTGATCCAACCCTAGGCGTCGCGCTTGCTCCGCTCTTCGCACTGCTCGATGTCTTGACGGGAATTGGGATATGGCTCCTACAGAGATGGGCCAGAACGATAGTTTTCCTGAACGCCTCATACGCCTTATGGAGGACAGTTGTTGGCTTGGCAGTTCTAACGGCATTTGATCGTAAAATGCTTTCCTCCAACACGTTGTCCCCCTATTTCCTTTTTTGGTTTGTATCGAATGCAATTATGTTTGGATACCTCGTTGATCCCAGTGTGAAACGTGCATTTGGAGAGAAGGAGTGACGGGCGGGTGGCGCACCCTAAGTTTTTCAGAATCTAAACATTCCCTCAAAAGTGGGTGCCCCATCCTTTCGCGTTCTTTGCGAAAGGGTGGGATACCGCGAATCTCAACCGCCTGTTTTCCACACCACCACAAACCCCCGCTTCAACTCAATGCAGAAAATAACTTTCCTTTCGTGCATACTTGTAAGGAGAAGACGAGGGGAGAAGGGGCGAGATGCCGAGAAACTGTCTCAACCGGCTTCCAACCCCCGTGACCACTTAATTAATACCCCCACCCACCTCCCATATTTTCAAAACCTTGCAGATAATTAATTCGATAACAGCCGGGTGCCCAAGGTCCCGCTTTTGGGACCTGGGAGTCCAGATATTCCTGAACCGGAGTCAGCGGCTCACGCGGGTACCCAGGTCTCAAGATCGAGACCTGGGTGCCCGGTCATGGTCATTCAATTTACTTGTTAGAGGCTTGTGTCGATTGTGGAGAATACGCCCGTGATCTTGCCAGCCAGTGTGTGCAGACCAGCAGCTGCCAGGATTGCAACCAGACTGATGACCAAGGCGTATTCGACCATGTCCTGGCCGTCTTCCCGTTCAAGCATCTGTTTCATCAGCAAATAGGTGCGAAGCAACAGTGTATTCATGTCCCGTCTCCTCATTCGATTTTTTGTATCGCGATGATTTTTAGATCTGCGCCGGGCATCCTGCCACTCGGGAGATCTCAATCAAACCTCTGGAGGCGGAGGTTGGCGCAATTGAATCACGATGCGTGATTGCATTGCGGTCGCCCGACTCCGGCTTGCTAAAAGGCGCGAATCTCTAACAGCGGAGAATTCGGGGAGGAGTGAAAGATGCCTCGGCGGCCTTGTCAAAGAAGTAAAACACTAGAGCAAGGTCGGATGCTTCAGCTGATGGGGGTGTAATCCCAGGCGCGCTAACAGCCGCGTTCCCAAGCGGGGCGTGGCACGTCAGTGCGTGAATGGCAAGAGGGGAATCATTACGTCGAAAGGCTACGTCGTCCAGATCAATCTGAGGCGCAATCAACACAACGACAAACCAGACAAATAGCCCGATGAGCAGGAGTGAGGACAGCGGTTTTGTTCTGAAGGATCCCATCGAAAATGCACTACCCTTCTATCACTGTATCCATTAGAAGTATGTGAGATTCGGAAAAGAACCTCAATCAGTCCAAAGATGTACAGCAATCACTTAGGTGCTATTGACAGGCCCAAAAATGACAGGGTGCATCGGGTCCCGTCCGCCGCCCTGAACCGGAGTCAGCGGCTCACGCGGTTAGCATAGGAGTGAGCCCATGACCCGCAAGAAAACCCAGCCCAGGCGCGCAACTCCGCTGTCCTCCTCCGCATTCGAGCAGGCCTGGAGCAGCATGCGCGCCCCGCAAGCGCCTCCGCCCACAGTCTCAGCCCTGTGGCTGCTCAAGGCGGCAAGCCTGGCGATTCTGGCCGCCGGCCTGTGCGCATGGCTCACCCTCTGCCTGCTCTTTTGGCAGGGGAGCTGGCAGTTGCTCTACCACCCCGCATCCACAATCGCACGCACCCCGGCCAGCGTGGGGCTGCCCTTCGATCCAGTCGGATTCGCCACGACCGAGGCCGGCGAAACCCGCTTGAAGGGCTGGTGGATTCCAGCCTCGCCCGGCGCCCGTCACAGCCGATCCACCGTCCTCTACCTGCACGGCCAGGACGGCAACCTGGGCGACGCAGTAGACGCGCTGGCCGGTTTGCACACCGTCGGGGTCAACGTGTTGGCCTTCGAGTATCGCGGCTATGGGCAGAGCCAGTTTGCCCACCCCAGCGAGGCCCGCTGGCGCGAGGATGCGGAATGGGCGCTCCAGTACCTGACCGCAACCCGAAACATAGCGGCTGGCACGATCCTGCTTGACGGCAGCGCGCTGGGCGCTAACCTTGCGTTGGAAATCGCCGCACAGCACCCGGAGTTGGCCGGGGTGGTGCTAAGGCAGCCGCTCACTGCCCCTGTCGATGCGATTTTCAGCGACCCGCGCGCCAAGCTGGTTCCCGCTCACCTGCTGGTCCGCGACCGCTTCGATGCAGATTCGGCAGCAGCGGCCTTGCGCATTCCTTCGCTATGGCTGATTGCCCCGGCCGCGTCCAACAAAACCGCCGGCCAAACCCAATATCCCGCAGGCTACAACAGCATCGCCGCACAGAAAATGCTCGTCTGGCTCACGCCTTCGCATCCACCAGACCAGCACTTCGCAGATGCCTACTCCCGCTGGCTCGACGATCTGCCAGCAAAGACCGGCACTCCCTGAAGCTTCGCACCGGAGATTTTCACTTGTAGGCGAATTTCCGAATTGGCGGCAATCAAGACCAAAGCGCATAGGGTACCATCAGCCCAACGGGCTTAACCCCGTGTTTGAGATGGGGCCGATTGCTCTCTACGGGCGGTCACACGAGAATTTGGGAACCTTCGATTACGCGAGGAGTTTTTGACTATGGCAGACGGCTCAGATGTGCAAAGGTGGGCGACAGCAATATCAACTGATTTGCAAACTGACAGACGGATTATCTTCCGCTATGCCGAGGCATTTAGCCCAGCTTTTGATCGCGCATCCCAGCCGATTCGGATCATCATCGTCTGGAAATACGAATCGGAGCGTGGTCAGCCGATGGCTGAGGAGCATCAACGGATGAACCTCTTGGAAGATGCTCTGGAGTCAGCTCTCGATCAAGACCACTTTGCGACGTTAGCACTTGTATCCACAGGTGAAGATTTGCGTGAATGGACCTATTACGCGAAGTCAGAAGATGAATTTATGGCCCGACTCAATTTCGCGTTTGCTGGGATGTCACCGTTCCCGGTCGAGATTCATATAGCACACGACCCGAAGTGGGACACATATGAGCGATTTAGGGCTGGTGTTAAAGAAGTCGTGAATTAAAAGGCTTAGTGGAACCTCCAAGTTCGTAGTTCTGCCTGAATCACCGGCAAAACGGAAGCTGGCCCACCGCACTCCTCGCCCACAGCCACCTCACCGCGGCATATCCCGATGCACCGCCTTCACCTCATAGCCAGCCTTGGTGAGCCGCTTCCCGATCTCTTCGGCCATCATCACGCTGCGATGCTGGCCGCCGGTACAGCCGAAGGCCACGGTCAGGTAACTCTTCCCTTCGTCCACATAATGGGGAAGTAGATAAAGCATCAGCTCCGTCACGCGGTCAAGAAACTCCACCGTCTGCGGAAACCCTCTTATATACGCGGCCACCTTGGGGTCCTGGCCTGTTTTCTTGCGAAACTCCGGCACAAAATGAGGGTTGGGCAGGAAGCGCACATCGAAGACCATATCCGCGTCCAGAGGAACGCCATTTTTGAAACCAAAACTCAGGCAGGAGACGAGCAGTTTCCTGGCCACCTTCTCCTTGCCAAAACGGTCCAGGATATGCGCGCGCAGCTCATGAACGTTGAAGTTCGACGTATCGATCAGCGTATCCGCCACATTGCGAATGGGGTCCAGCAGTTGCCGCTCTTCCACAATGGAGCGCGAAACCGTCTCCGAACGGCCCAGCGGATGTGGCCGCCTGGTTTCGGAGTAGCGGCGAACCAGCACCGCATCCTGCGCATCCAAAAAAACCACGCGCGTTTGCAGCAGCTTTTTCACGCCTTTCAGAATTTCCGGCAGGCGGTCAAGCGTGGCTCCCTCGCGCACGTCCACCACAATGGCTGCCTTTTCCACCTCGACGGATTTGCCCACCAGCCGGGCAAAATCGGGCAGCATTTCCAGCGGCAGGTTGTCTACGGAGTGAAAACCAAGGTCTTCAAAAGCCCTAAGAGCCGAGGCCTTGCCCGAGCCGGAGATTCCGGTCACGATGACCAGTTCCTTGACAGGCTTCTTCGAGGATTTGGCGCTTGGTGCAATCTTCGGCGGCTTGGTCGCCCTGGACGCTGGCTTTGGAGTCGTCATGCGCCCATGCTACACCAGATGGAGCCAGCTTGCCGCCCATCCTTCGAGCAAAAAAACTCGAAGGATGGGCATGGGCATGAGTTGATCGCTGAAAATGCCCTACGGCATCTCCACCAGTTCCATCTGCCCGTCGCGGCGGCGATGGAGCACGAAGGTATCTCCGGCAGGGTTGCGGAAGATCAGCAGGTCGCGATCGCGGAATTCCGCATCCTTCACGGCCTCCTCAATGGTCATCGGCGTCATCACAATCGCTTCACCGCTCTTGAGGATGTGCGGCTCAACCACGGTGGCGCGGTTGGGAAACGAGTGAACAGCGATGGAAGCACGGGCCTTTGAGCGCGTTGCCTTGCCCTCGCCCGCGTCGGCCTCAGGTTGAGGCGGACGCGCCTTGGTGCGCGAAACGGGAGGCGCGGTCAGCGTCTTCTCTTCTTTGGGAAGGCGCTTGCCCTCCAGTCGCCGGTCCCGGAACCGGCGCGCCTGATTCTCGGCGTGCGTCATCGCCTCGCGAAGCGCCGCATCCTGGGTGGCTGCCTTGCCAGCGGCTGCAATCTTCTGTAGCCGCGCTTGCACGGTCAGTTCCACAATCTGCTCGTGCTTCTGCGTGCCAAAGGTAATGCTGGCATGTGCTGTTTTGCCCAAGATGCGGGCAATGCGTTCCATCCCCTCCTCAGCCTGCGTGCGCAGCGCCTTGGATATCTTCACATTTCTGGCGGTGTACTCCACTTCCATGGTCAGCCTCCGCTTCTCGTTCTCCCAGCTCGGCTTCCGGGCTGGGGACTTCGGATTCTACAGCATTTGCCCGATCGGCTGTCAGTTTTCAGCAGTCCTGCCCTACGCGTCGCGCCGCCGCCGCTGGTGGGTCGAGGGAATATTCATATCCTCGCGATACTTTGCCACCGTCCTGCGGGTCAGTTGAATGCCCTGCCCCGCCAGCATCGCCGCAAGCTGGTCGTCCGTCAGCGGATGTCCCGCATCCTCCTGTTCGATCAGCTTGCGCACCTTGCGCTTGAGCACCAGCAATGGAGTATCTGCACCCTCCGGCCCGTTCGACCCCTCCGAGAAGAAGAAGCGCAGCTCGATAACCCCCTGCGGGGTGTGCGCATACTTGTTGGCCACCGCGCGGCTCACCGTGGAAGGGTGAACTCCAATTTCCTCGGCCACTTCCTTGATCATCATGGGCCGCAGGCCCTCGACGCCCCGCTCCAGAAAGTCCTGCTGGCGGCGCACAATCACCTCGCACGTACGCAGAATCGTGCTCTTTCTCTGGGCTATGTTGCGCATCAGTTGCATCGCTGAGCGGAACCGCTCCTTCACGTAGTCCTTGACCTCTTTGTCGGTGCCATCTGCCGCCAGCATCCGCCGGTAGCGCGAGCTGAGCCGCAGACTCGGCATGTCTTCCTCGTTCATTGAGACGGCCCACTCGGCGCCTCGTTTCACAAACACCACATCGGGCTCGATGGACCGCGTCTGTTCGCGGTTATACTGGCGGCCCGGCCGGGGATCGAGGGTACGAATGAATTCCACCCCGGCATGAGCCTCTGTTTGGGTGATTTGAACCACGTGGGCCAGATCCTTCACGTCGCGCTTTTGCAGCAGTTGCAGGTGACGGTCCACAATCAGCGCCGCTACTTCCATGCTGCGCCGCCGCTCCTCCAACTGCGCCGCGGCTTCGGCGCTAAAGCTGCCATGCGGATCGTCGTCCTCATTGACCGCATCGGCGGTCTGCTTGGCATACAACTGGGCAAACTCGTGCTGCTGGGCCGCAATCTGAATCAGCAGGCACTCGCGCAGATCCCTGGCCCCCACGCCGGCGGGGTCAAGATGCTGCACCAGGTCGATGCCGCGCCGCACCAGTTCAAGCGCTGCTGCCTGCTTCTGCTCCGCTTCTGCCTCCGGCAGCTCCACGCCGGTAGACTGGCTCAATGCCGCGGAAAGTTCCTCCTCGCTCGAGGCCAGATAGCCATCTTCGTCCAGATTGCCAATCACGAACTCTGCCGCGTCATGCAGCTGGGACTCAATCGTCAATGCTCCCAACTGCCACGTCAGGTGATCGGAAAGAGTCGTAGGCTGGGAGAGAAAGTTCTCAAACGAGGGTTTCTCGTTCTGGTCGTACTCCACCTGCGTGCGAAAGCCGGGATCGAGATAGTCCTGGAAGTACGATCCGAAATCGACTTCCTCAAAAGAGTCCTTGGGCGGAGCCGGTGGCTCCTCCGCTCCCCGCGCAAGCTTTTCCTCCCGGCCCGCAACCTCATCCAGCATCGGAACCGATTCGTCAATCTCCTCCAGGACGGGATTTTCCACCATCTCGGCATCGATCATCTCCTTCAGCTCGACCTTGTTGAGCGCCAGGACGCTCACCATCTGCATCAGACCCGGAGTCAGGATCTGGCGTTGCGCCACTTTCAAGGTCAATTTCGGTTGCATCAGTGCCATAAATGGAACTCATTCCCCGTCTGGACTCGTTGTTAGTGTAATCGCAGGTGAAAGGGCATGATAGCAATTTAACGGCCATTCCGCTAGACGTGCCGGTTTGGGCAACAATCCCTTGGCCAATCTCCGTCGGGAATTTCCACACCCGCTCAGCCCGTTCGGTGTATTGACAAAACCGGGACGCTGGCTTCCTGCTCCGGAAATCCTCAGCCCCGCCCGCATCAGCCCAGCGAGAAACCTTCGCCCAGATACAGCCGCCGCACGTCCGGATTGTTGCCCAGCTCCTGGGGTGTTCCCGCGAAAATGATCCGTCCCTCGGCGATGATGTAGGCCCGGTCGGTCACGCTCAGCGTCTCGCGCACGTTGTGGTCGGTAATCAGGATTCCGATGCCGCTGGCCTTCAGGTCGAAGATGATCTTCTGCAACTCCAGCACGGCAATGGGGTCGATGCCGCTGAAAGGCTCGTCGAGCAGGATAAAGTTGGGCTGGATGCACAGCGAGCGCGCAATCTCCACCCGCCGCCGTTCGCCGCCTGAAAGCGCATAACCCCGCGTGGTGCGAATATGGCCCAGGTTGAGCTGATGAATCAGCCGCTCAGTCCGCGTCCGGCGCTCCCGGTTGCCCAAGGGCTGCGCCTCCAGCACGGCCAGAATGTTTTCCTCCACCGTCAGCTTGCGGAAGACCGATGGCTCTTGCGGCAGGTAGCTGATGCCGAAGTTGCGCGCCCGCAGATACATCGGCACCCGCGTAATCTCGGTCTCGTCCACCATAACGCGCCCGGTCTCAGGCTCAACCAGCCCCACGATCATATAAAAGCTGGTCGTCTTGCCGGCCCCGTTCGGTCCCAGCAAGCCCACGACCTCCCCGCGCGAAATGCGCAGATCGACCCCGCGGACAACCTGCCGTCCCTTGTACGATTTCCCGATTCCTTCGGCAATCAATGTCTTCATCGAGTCGGTCATTGAGTCACTTCGCTAAAAATCAAATCTATCATCCTGAGCATTGAGAGACGCGGTAGGCCGATCACAGCTGCAACCGGATTGGCTGGGTCGTGGATTTAGGCAAGCATCTCACTTCTTCGGGAGGGCAGCGGTGAGGATGCCGCGCAGTTCATCCCGTTGCGCGTCTGGGAGTTCTCTCAGAGAGAGAAGGAAATAGGAGCCAGAATGAAACACCAATAGAATCACGTCCTTGCCTTCGCGCCAATAATTGTAGGTATTCCATCCAGTTTTGGATGATGTTCCGGCCGTATTTTGTGTAGCGACCGACTCCGGCGTAATGCTCACCGTGTATTGTCCCTGCATCGACGGATCTTTTCGGTAAACACGTTGTAACCGCATCGGCATCCACTTGAACATGATGAAGATCCAGACACCAGCTAGCACAGTAAAAGGCAAGACATTTTCGACTAAGCGGTCGGCGAGGTGGTCTGGGCCGACGGCTTCTGCTGATTCTTGCTGAACGGCGGACGCTTCATTTGTTTGCTTGGACTTGTGATAGACACTAAAGAACATCGCCAGGCAAACAATGACAAGACTCCAAAACAATAGAAGCTTTAAGAAACGAGCGCGTGAACCTCCCTTAAGTTGGAGTTTCGCAGCCCGTAGATATTCTGCTTCGCTGATTCTGTAACTGAATTCCATGCCGCCATCCTAACACTCGCCGTACATTGAGTTACCACATCCTCACCTTGGCGCAGTCGTCTCCGTAGTCGTCTTGCGTCCGCCGCCTTCCACGCTGACGCTATCGTCGCGGCTATGGAAGATCAATGCCTCTCCGGTCACATTGCCGCGCGCCGGGTCAGTCATCCTGGGTGGCGCGGCTGTGGTTCCCGTCAGCACATACTCCCCGGTCTCGCCCGTGTACACCAACTGCTCTCCGGTGCCGCGCCGGCCCTCGGAACTGACCGTTACGTGTCCTCTTGCCGTCATGCGGTCTACCTGCGCCTGCTCGCCGTCCTTGCCCGCGTGATTGCCCGGCGGAAGCAGCAGCAACTCTACCTCATTCGACACAGAGCTGGCCGTTCCCGTCTCCGCAACCACCGTGCCCAGGTCACCGCCGCGCATCACCGCCTTGCGCTCGGCGTCGCTATATTTCAGATCGCCCCCGTGCAACCGGATCACCGACGGCGTGGCCGATTTCCCCGCCGCGTCCTTGGTGGAAACCTTTCCCGGTTCCACTCCGCCCGCGCTCAACAGCACTGCGCGCACCGGTTCGGTCGCGTCCGAACTGTGCGACCCCAGCGTCTGCTTCTGGCGATCCAGAACAATCACCGGCCCGGAAACCGAGTTAGCCTGCTGCCATAGCCGCGCATGACCACGGAAAGTGGCCACGCCCGTCGCCTGATGCAGTTGCGCCTCAGCCGCCACCACATGCGCCGGCCCCTGCCCGCCCAGAGCCACGCCGCCTTGTGCAACTAGTCCTGAGCTACCGCTTTGGGGCTTGCCCGCCAGCGCCGCGCTGTTCCCTACCCAGGTCGCCTTCACATTCCCATGCGCAAAGGCATCTCCTGAATCCTGCGAAATGTCGATCTTTTCCGCGGTCATCTGCAAGCTGCCGGTGTCCACACGCGGAGCAAGCGTCAGGTGCAGCCACTGCCCCGCGCCCTCATAGTCGGCTCTGCCAGCCGTGGCCCGCATCGGCGTCTCCGCCGGTGCGCCGGGTTTAGCCGCCGGCTGCTGCAACAGAACCACGTGGCCATCGAGCACAGCCGACTGAATCTGCTCGGCTCCGCTCTCCAAACCACCCAGTGCCCCAGCGCCAGGCGCTCTCGCCCCTCCAGCCCCAAAATGCGCCTCCAGCCGGTCACCCGTCGAGGTCTGCTTCGTTCCCGTAGCGGTTGTTTCTTCCAGGCTGGCATGGCCGGTTCCTACAAAGGCCTTCAGCACCGAGCCCTGAGCCCCTGCAAGCGCGCTGTGGTGCGCGGCGTGTGTGCCTGGTCCAAACTCGCCGGTCAGATCGTCGGCCGCCAACCTGGAGGGCACAACCGCCTCCTGGCCCCGCTGGCTTTCGCCCGTCACAACCACGCCCCGCCAACCGTGAATCGAGGCCGGCTCCAGCCGCCCGTGCCCGGCATCGCGAAACTCCAGATCGGCAACCGGAGATCGCCAATCGCGGCTCACCCGCTGTGCGCCGGTCTTGGAATTACCCCCCGCCTTGCTCAGATCCTCGCTGTGCAACACCACGTCGCGTTCCAGGTGGATCTGGCGCAACCCACCTTGCGACGTGAAGGCGAGCTCCGCCGTAGCCGCTGTCCCATGCACCTGGCGGCTCTGGCTCACCGTATCGGTCGCCGAGTCCATTTGCACCCCGCCCTCCAGATGACCGTGCCTGGGCTGGTTGCGTTCATTGAAGTCCATGGCCCCCGTAGGAGCTGCGACATGGCCGCCGGTTGCCGTCGTCATTGTGAATCCGTTGGTCGCCTCCAGGCGCGCCGCCGATCCATCCTCGCGAAACAGAACTTTCGCGTCGCCAGCCTTCGCTTCCCCGCCCCGGTAATCGGCCGTGGCCGTGTGCAGCCGGCAAATTTTGTCGTCGCGTTCAAACTCAGCGTGCTCCGCGTGGATCTGGACCGTTTCGCCGCCGCGCCGCGTCGTCAGCTCCACAGCACGATCCAGCACCAGGTGGCCCTGCTGCGAGTCGTAGGTAGCCCCCATCGAACTGCCGTTGCCCTGCACCATCGAAAAATCCACATGCTTGGCAGTGGTTGCTACGCCGCTCTTCTGGTCGAAGATCAGCCCGCTGGTCTTCACGTGAATCTCGCCCGACGCGGCTGTCTCCGCGGCTGCTACCAGCGGTGTTTCTTTACCTTTCCGGTCCAGGACTTTGCCCGGAACCACCTTCGGCGCAATCGCCGGAGCTACCCCCGGGCGCATCAGCGTAATCTCCACCGGCCCGCTGGCGGTGGCAATCCCGCTCTTCTGGTCGTACTCAAACTCTGCGCCCTCGATGCGGTCCAGACGGCTGCCATCCGCGCCATACAGCTCAATCTTCACGTCGTGCAGCACCGCATTCCCTTGCTTTAACTGGATCGCTTTGGAAGCATGAATCTTGAACAGCGCGTGACCGCCGCGTGACTGCGTATAAGTAAACCCATTCGCCTCCTGCTGGATGTTGACGCCCATCCGCTTGGGAAGCTCCTTCAGATTGAGCGGATTTCTCCACTTGCCCACAGCCAGAAACGCAACGATCGACCCCACTAGCAGCACTCCCGCCGCCAGCACCAGCGTCCGCATCCGCTCAATGGTGAATCGCACGCTAGTTTGCCACCCCGAGGCGCGCTGCTAGCCGCTGGGCA
>Ga0302320_10015541_pt1 | contig 15625 bp, 14 predicted proteins | sample Bog_T0_3_FD_202130 | JGI IMG/M metagenome (GOLD analysis project Ga0302320, IMG submission 202130) | Peat permafrost microbial communities from Stordalen Mire near Abisko, Sweden - Bog_T0_3 | ecosystem: Environmental > Terrestrial > Soil > Wetlands > Peat | place: Sweden: Abisko, Stordalen Mire... | reverse complement strand
ACTTCCCAGCGACATTCGGGATGAACAATGACCTGGATGCCGGGATACTTGGCGCGAACGTTATCGACGTGCTCAGGTAAAAAGCGCTGATGGACGGAGCAGTGACCTTTCCACAGGATCACTTTCGCGGCACGCAGGCGATCGGGACTAACGCCTCCGCCGATCATGTAGGGATCCCATACGACCATTTCACTAAGCGGAATGCCCATGGCAAATCCGGTATTGCGTCCGAGGTGCTGATCCGGCAGGAAGAGAATTTTTTCGTTGTTCTTAAATGCCCACTGAAACGCGCCTGGAGCATTCGACGAAGTACACACGACTCCGCCACGTTCTCCGCAAAAAGCTTTAATCGCAGCGGTCGAGTTCATATAAGTGATCGGCGTGATGCCATGGCCCGAGTCGTTGGTCAGTCCAGCTCGGGTTAACTGCTCCCAGCAGTCTTCGACTTGCGTGATCTCCGCCATATCGGCCATCGAGCAGCCTGCATTGAGGTCGGGCAGAATCGTGACCTGGCCGGGGTAACTAAGCACGTCGGCGCTCTCCGCCATGAAATGCACGCCGCAGAAAACGATGTATTTACCACCGGCGCGGGCCGCTTCCTGCGCCAGCTTGTAGGAGTCGCCGCGAAAATTCGCGTAGCGAATGACCTCGTCGCGCTGGTAATGGTGCCCTAGGATAACGCAGTCCCGGCCCAGTTCACGCCGGGCGGCTGCGATGCGATCGTCCATGGTGTGATCCGGCTGGACGAGATAGTTCTCCAAACTGCATACCGCTGTCGCTGTTGCCATAAATTGTCTCGCTTTCAGCTCCAAGACAGGTCGGTGCGCTATGCACGCGATCCGCCCGAAATTGGAACGGGGATGTTGAAAGCCTGCCAGCGGCTCCAGCCGATTCACTGCGCCTCACCAAAAGCGCCCAACCGGCGGGGATGTTGAAGCCACTTACTTCCCTTTTACAACTATTCTTTGGATGCCGAATAAGTCCAGAGGATACCCTAAATTTGCGGGTAATTGATCTGAGGTTACCTGAGCACCTCAAGCATTCTGCACTGAATCCGGGGCAAAGCGCAAGTGAATTAACGCGCGCCTTTATAGAAATAATCGCCCAAACCGATAGTGAACATAAGACAGCCATAGAGCGCGTGCTCGGACGCGGAAGCGAACAGCGAGTCGCTTTCGACGTAGTGCCAGGCGAAAAACAGGCCACCAATCAGAGTGAATCCCACGGCAATCTCGTTGCGGAAGATGATGTGGACGAAGGAGAACGCGACCGCGCTGGCGATTGCGACGGCATAGTTATTTGGAAAGAGAGTTCGGTACCGCTGGAAGAAGAACGCCCGATACACGATGCCTTGCGGATAGACCGACAGCACCGGATACAGCACCATCAGCAACGCCCAAAACCAGGGATGTTGGCGAATGAAAATAAAAAGAAGTTGGGGCGCAAAATAGCGCACCGCGAAGATCAATCCGACTGCGACGATGACGAACACTGGAAGAATCTGCGGCAACAGCGGACGAAGTCCCGCCGAGTTCCATAATTTCTGTCGATCGAAGCTTGCATCGCATAGGAGTCGCCAGAGACAGTAGCTGCAGAGCAACCAGAGCGCAGGGATGGGTGGGAGAGGAATGAGTCTGAAACGAAAAGCTAAAGGAAGCACGACAAAGAGCACTTCGAATTCGACAACCAGCGCGAGATTGCCGGGCTTAGTCAAATTGTTCGGCGAAGTCCTGCGTGAGGTCTTGTGAATCGAAAAATACGCACCGTTGGATTATGCCATTCATCCAAGAACCAGAACAACGCAGAGATGCGGAATCCATTGATTCATTAATCTTGATCGGAGCGATTTCATGAAAAGATTCGAAGGCAAAGTAGCAGTTGTTACCGGCGGAAACAGCGGCATCGGCCTTGCAACGGCCAAGTTATTTCATGAGGAAGGCGCCAAAGTTGCGATCTCTGGGCGCGATCAGAAAACATTGGACGAAGCGGCCAAGTTTATCGGTGGCGATACGCTGGCGGTCAAAGCCGATGTCTCCAAACTCGCCGACATCGACAAGTTCATCGGGCAAGTCGTGACGAAATTCGGCAAGATCGACGCGCTCTTCGCCAATGCAGGCATCGCGAAATTCGCTCCCGTGGTGGACACGACGGAAGAACTGTTTGACGAAATGTATGACGTCAACGTGAAGGGGCTCTATTTCACGGTGAAAAAGGCGATCCCTCATCTCAACAACAATGCTGGAATCGTCTTAAATTCCTCGGTCGTAAACTCGCTCGGTTCGCCCGGAGGCAGCGTGTACGCGTCCACAAAGGCGGCGGTACGTTCGCTGGCTCGCACGTTCGCGGCCGAGCTGGTCGATCGCGGAATTCGTGTGAACGTGGTCAGCCCGGGTCCGATCACCACGCCGATCTGGGGACGCACGAGCATGCCAAAAGAAGTCGTCGATGGGTTCGCAACTCAGATCATCGCGGAGAATCCCATGAAGCGTTTCGGAACACCTGACGAAGTAGGCTACGCGGTTCTTTTTCTGGCCAGCAGTCAGGCTTCTTACATCACCGGAGTGGATCTGAAAGTCGACGGTGGGCGCGGGCAGCTGTAATACATGAATCGGCTAGCCCTGGCGGTTAGGATTCAGATGCCTGTGGTAATTTCACACCATGTCAGAGTTTCCCCAGCCGAAGCAATTTCTTAGCGACAAGGTCGGCTTCTTCACCGAATCCGTAATCCGCGAAATGACGCGGCAGGCCTTGCTGCATGGCGCGGTCAACCTGTCGCAGGGCTTTCCGGATTTTCCCGCGCCGGCGGAAGTAAAGCGCGCGGCACAGGATGCCATCGACGCCAATGTAAATCAATACGCAATCACCTGGGGTGCGAAGAAGTTGCGGCAGGCCATCGCGCGGCAAACCCTTGCCTGGCGAGGCATTGAGGTCGATCCCGAGCGGCAGATTACGGTGTGCTGCGGCTCGACCGAAGCGATGGTCGCGACGCTTCTGGCGATTTGCAATGACGGCGACGAGGTGGTGATTTTCGAGCCGTACTACGAGAACTACGGGCCTGACTCGATCCTCTCAGGGGCGAAGCCAGTGTTTGTGAAGTTGCGGCCTCCGACTGCGCCGGATGGGGAGTGGACGTTCGATCCGGCGGAACTACGGGCGGCTTTTCATGCGCACACCAAAGCGATCATCGTGAATACGCCGAACAATCCCACGGGCAAGGTGTTTACGGGCGGCGAGTTGGAGTTGATTCGCGATCTTTGCGTCGAGTTCGATGTGCTCGCCATTACCGACGAGATTTACGAACATATTCTTTACGACGAGGCGAAGCATATTTCTTTGGCGACGCTGGATGGAATGTGCGATCGTACGGTGACGATCAACAGTCTATCGAAGACTTACAGTGTGACGGGATGGCGCGTGGGATGGACGATCGCACCGCCTGGGATAACCGACGCGATTCGCAAGGTGCATGACTTTCTGACTGTTGGCGCTCCGGCGCCGTTGCAGGAAGCGGGCGCAGCTGCGCTGGGGCTTCCTGCGAGCTACTATGAAGGGCTCGCCGCTGGCTACCGGGCGCGGCGGGATCGACTCATCCCCGTTCTATGCGAGGCGGGATTTCGTTGCTTCCGGCCGCGGGGAGCTTATTACGTGATGACGGATATTTCTGCATTCGGCTTCGCCAACGATTTGGAATTTACGAAATATCTGGTGCAAGAAATTGGCGTCGCGGCGGTTCCGGGATCGAGTTTTTATCGTGATCCCAAGTTGGGTGCGCAGCAGGTGAGGTTTGCATTCTGCAAGAAAGACGCCACGCTGGACGAAGCGGCGAAACGTCTGGCGAAGATCAGGCGGCGCTAGTTACGCGGCTTCTTTGACCAGCCACTCCATCGCTTCTTCACGCGAGGTGAACGTGGGGAAATCGCGCTGGGAGAAGCTTTTGAAGTTTTCAAAGAAGACATGAGGCACGCTGTCGGTACCCACCCAGGCGGATCGCTTCACGAAGGGCCGGTCGAGCACCAGCACCTCTTTAATACGCGCGGCGACATTTCTATCCACATGCGCCCCGGTGAAGTCGGCCAGCGTGAGCACGGACTTCTCCGGTTCCGCCGAAATCTGCTGCTGCACTTCGTCGAGCATGGTCATCATTTCGGGCGCCTCGGCGTGGCTGAAGTCGATCAGCATGATGACCTTGCCGCGATGGACGAGGGCCCGGATGCGGGCGGCGAATCCGGGATCGGTGGAATCTTGCATAAAAGTCTCCGACTCAGATCGGTATACACCCAAGCGGGCGCGGAGTCCAGTGGTACTTCAGCAATCAACGGCGCCCGATAAACTCGTCGGCCTCTTTGTCGGTCATCGGCTTCCACCAGTCGGAATCGAGGATCTGAATCTGTCCCTTTAGAGTGCCGAACTTGCGCTTCTTGAGGGTGGGAGTCTTCGTGCGTACGATGTCCACAACCGGCACACCCCGACGACAGATTGTGACGCGCTCGCCGTCTTCGACGGCTTTGAGCAATTCAGAAAGTTTCTTCTTAGCGTCGGCTATGCTGACTTGCACGATTTCCAAGACTCCCTCGGTTTGATGGCTAAGTCAAGATGTCTGGAAAAGTCATCAGGGCTAGCGCATTGGCGCTCATCGCATTGGCGCTCATCACGATACCAAGCCTTCTACGATGCCATACACGCCTGCCAGCGCGGCATCGAGCGCGTCTGGATCTCTGCCGCCGGCTTCGGCTAGGTCGGGGCGTCCGCCGCCTTTGCCGCCTACTTTTTGGGCGATGGGGGCGATGACTTTGCCGGCTTGGATGCGTCCTGTGAGGTCTTTGGTTACGCCTACGATGAGCGAGACTGCGCCGTCGTTGGCCGATCCCAGGACGACCACGCCTGAACCGATTTTGTCGCGCAGTTGATCGACTAGCGTACGCAATTGTTGGCGTTCGAGATTATCGGCGCGGTGGGCGAGGACTTTTATTCCGTTTACTTCTTTGATCTTGTCGGTGATGTTTGCCGCGCTTGTGCTCGCGGACTTCATCCTGGCCTGATCGAGTTCGCGGGCGAGGCGCTTGATTTCGGCGTCTTTCTTATCCAACTCGGCCTTGAGCGCTTCGGCGGGAGAAATTGTGGCCTCGCGCGTTGTGAAACTGGCGACCACGTTTTCGAGTTGATGATCTTTTCTGAAATGTTCGAGCGAGCCCTCGCCGGTGACCGCCTCGATTCGGCGCACGCCGGAGGAGACGCTGCCTTCTTTCAGAATCTTGATGAGGCCAATCTCGCCGGTCGCGCCGGTGTGCGTGCCACCGCAGAGTTCGGTGGAGAAGTCGCCAATCTTGATGACGCGCACGCGGTCGCCATATTTTTCGCCGAAGAGCGCCATGGCTTTGTATTCGTTGATGGCGACGTCGATGGGCACGTCGGGGATGACTTCGACCTTGATATTGCGCAGGACTTCTTTGTTGATGAGGTCTTCGATGTCGTGCAACTCTTCGTCCTCGACGGCGGTGAAGTGCGAGAAGTCGAAGCGGAGATGATTGGGCGCGACCAGCGATCCAGCCTGCTTGACGTGTTTGCCGAGAACCTCGCGCAGTCCGGCCTGAAGAAGATGCGTGGCGGTGTGATTGCGCATCGTGGCTTCGCGGATGTGGGTGTTGACGACGGCGTCGACTCTGTCGCCTACGCGGATCAGTTTCTTCGCCACGACTTGGTGTGCGCGGACGCCTTGGACGGGCGCGTAGCAGCCAGTAACGTCCGCGATGATGGTGTTGTGGTCGTCGCTGTAGAGCCAGCCTTTGTCGCCGACTTGGCCACCCGATTCGGCGTAGAACGGGGTGTGATCGAGGATGACTTCGCCTTGCTCGCCGGGTTTTAGTTCTTGCGTGCCCTGTCCGTTGTGGATGATGGCGAGTACTTCGCAGTTCTGCGATGAGGTTTGGCGATAGCCTTCGAAGTCGGACTTTGGGAGTTGCTGATAGGCGGGGTTCGCGGTTTGCTTGGCTGCGCCTTTCCAGGAGGCGCGGGCGCGTGTGCGCTCAGCGTCCCTCGCGTTCTCAAAGCCCTGCAGATCAATCTCAAGTCCTTGGTCTCTCGCAACGTCCGTCATGAAATCAAGAGGAACGCCGTACGTTTCGTATAGGCGAAATGCTTCTTCTCCGGCAAGTCTCGGGTTCTTGCGCAGCTTCTGCTGGAGCTCCTCTATGATTAGCGGAGCCATTTCATATCCGAAAACCTGCGAAACCTGCGTCGCGAGCAAATCAGCATCGTTCGCCAGTTTTCTCTCAGCGATCAAGGCCTGCACCTGCTGGTCAGAGACTTCATGCCCTGCCGCAACCTTTTGTACGAAAAGGTTGCGCACTCCCTGTACTTTTTCGCCGCGTGCCTTGACGAACTCTGCCTCCAACTTGTCAAGCCCGATTTCCAGCGTGCGTGCGAACCTAGTTTCCTCAGCTAGTACCATTCTCGAAACGCGATCCGCGGTCTCAGCCAGCTCTGGGTAGGCATCGCGCATCGAGTCCCGAACGGCAAAAATCATTTCGCACAAGAACGGCGTTTCTCGGCCCAACAGTCTGCCATGCGTGATCGCGCGGCGGATGATCTTACGAAGAACATAGCCGCGGCCTTCATTTGAAGGTACGACTCCGTCTGAAATCAGGAATGTTGTAGCCCTCGAATGGTCGGCGATAATTCGCAGCGACGGGAGCACATGACGATCGTCTTCCGCCAGGTTTGAAGGAAGGCTATAAGTACCGAGGATCATATGCGCAGCGTGAAGTATCAGAGGCGTAAACAGATCAGTGTCGTAATTCGAGATCACGCCTTGGAGGACTGCTGCGACGCGTTCTAGTCCCATGCCGGTGTCGATTGAGGGCTTGGGTAGCGGATTCAGTTTGCCGCTGGCGTCGCGGTCGAATTGCATGAAGACGAGGTTCCAGATTTCGACGAAGCGGCCGCAGTCGCAGGTGAAGGCGCAGTCGGCGTGCCCTTGATCGCTGGCGGCGACGCCCATGTCGTAGTGAATTTCGCTGCATGGGCCGCAGGGGCCGGTGTCGCCCATTTGCCAGAAATTGTCTTTGGCACCGAGCTCGAAAATGCGTTCTTTGGCGATGCCCTGGGCGAGCCACAGGTCGTAGGCCTCGGCGTCGCGCGGGACGCCGCCTTCTCCGTTGAAGATGGTGACGTAGAGTTTGTCTTTATCGATGCCGAACCAGTCGGGCGAGGTGATCAGTTCCCAGGCGTAGGCGATGGCGTCTTTCTTGAAGTAGTCGCCGAAGGAAAAATTGCCCAGCATTTCGAAAAACGTGTGATGGCGATTGGTGAAGCCAACGTTCTCCAGATCGTTGTGTTTGCCTCCGGCGCGGACGCACTTTTGCGAAGTGGTGGCGCGGTTGTAGTCGCGTTTTTCGAGGCCAAGAAAAACGTCTTTGAACTGGTTCATCCCGGCGTTGGTGAAGAGCAGCGTAGGATCGTTATGCGGGACGAGCGACGAGGAATGGACCTCGCGATGTCCTTTCTGGACGAAGAAATCCAGGAACTTGCGGCGAATTTCGGAGCCTGTAAGCATGAGAGTTAATTTTAGACGAAAGCGCGGGGACTGCCGAGAACGCGCAGAGCCCGGAGCTAATCCAGTTCTACGAGGTTACGGAAAGTATTGCTGCGGCCCCAGCGGTATACGGCAAAGTCGCGATCAAGTGTGAGAATTTCTCCGGTTCCGAAAGTGTTGGCCAAATGGATGAGGCAGGCGTCGGCCAAATCAATTTCGCGGTCCCTGTATTTGTGACAAACACGGCGAAGGTCGGCCGCTGCGCCCTTCAGTTGAAATGGAATCTGGAAAAGTCCTGACACCACATTATCGAGAATGCTTTCGGTCGCTCCGTGCAGGTTCCGCAGGAGGTAGCAGCTCTCAGCGATCACCGCTTCGCAAGTCATCAAAGGCAAAGTCAGATTCTCGAAGGCTTCGACACACTGACGATGATGACGTTCGCTTCGATCCAGCCAGGCCACGATGACTCCTGTGTCGAGCAGGACAGGCTTCACTTCCCGAAGTCTCGCAGATACTTCTTATTTGACCCAAGATCGCGCTTTCCGGACTCGAACATGCCCATACCCACAATTCTTTGCCGACGGTTCCCGATATGGCAGGCGGCGAGTAGTTGCAAACCTTCACGGATAATTTTTGACGGACTCCATCCCAGCTGTTTAGTCAGAGACTCAAACGTTTTGCGGGACTTTTCGTCCAAGCGAGCTTGTATCGAACACCCCATGGATGAATTGTATCACAAAGCGTCATTTGTAATACATCTCAACGGATGGAGATTCTAGGCCGACTCTTCTTCCAACTTCGCTAGCGTTTCTTCATCCACCTCCCATTGCTTGAGAATGGTGAAGATGGTCTTCGAGCCGAATCCGGCGCGGATGAGTTGGCGAAAGACTCTGGCGGTTTGTTTTTGATCGGCGGGCTTTTTCACTCGCTTACGCCTTAAATATTCGCGGGCTTGGGCTTCTTCCCCGATTTCTTCGTAGGCGTTTGAGACGGCTTGGTCGATGACTTCCCCGTGAACACCTTTGATTTTTAGATCAGTAGCTACGCGGCGGGCGCCGAGCTTTTGATTGTCACGGCGGAGGGCAGAATAGGTGGCGGCGTAACGAGCGTCGTTTAAGTAGCCATGATCCTTGAGGCGGCGCACGACTAGCTCCATCAATGTTTGACCGAATTCGGTGTCGGCTTCGACTCTCATTCGCAACAGGCGTTTCATCTCGGCGACCGATCTCATGCGTCGCCCTAACGCGCCGAGCGCGTAATCATAGAGTTCGCTCTCGGTGTGAAGTTTTCGGGGACGCGAGAAGGGCATGTTGCGCTGCCGTGAATAAGCGATGAATTGTTGGAGGTGGTCGTCCTTTGTAACCAATAGTTTACCTATCTTTACGACTCTTTCTGATGACAATGGCAACTTTTCCGCGTCTAACCACGTAACTAATCAAGAAGTCGAGTGAGGAGTTCCGATCATGTTGAATATCGAAGTTGAAAAGACGCAAGGAGTGGCCTTAGTGAAGTGCGCAGGGCGGCTGGTGCGCGGCGAAGAAGTTCGCGCGCTGAAGAATGCGGTGGTGTCGGAAGCGGACACGCGGATGATTGTGCTGGACTTGTCCGAGGTCAGCGCGATGGACGCGAACGGCCTAACCGCGCTGGTCACGCTACATCATTGGACTGTGGGTCGGGGCATTCAGCTCAGAGTGGTGAATCCGTCGCCATTTGTGCGCGAGGTGTTGGAGCGGACGAAGCTAGAGAATGTTTTCGATCTGTCGAGCTTCGAGCACGCGCTTTGGGTTTTAGGGGATTGCCGCCACGTTCGTCACGCGGCTTCGGTGTAGCTGGAAAAAGATTCGGGGACGCCACGGCGTGACGTCCCCGGATGCTGAGCTTTTCGTGCGCCTTCTATCCGCCGTATCCTGCCGTTTGCATCGAATTGCGCGAGGTATCGCTGCTGGATGAAATGCCTTGCATGCGCAGTTTGAAGTCGTCGGCGTTGGAGGCGTTTTCGAGCGCCGTTTCGTAGTTGATCAAGCCTGCCTGGAATAAATCCCATAAAGATTGATCGAAGGTCTGCATGCCGTATTGCGAAGTTCCGGCGGCGATGGCGTCGCGAACGGCGCGAGTTTTTTCTGGAACCAGAATACATTCGCGGATGTACGCGGTGTTGATCATGACTTCGACGGCGGGTACGCGGCCGTCGCCGTCGCATCGGCGCACGAGGCGCTGGCTAACCACGGCGCGCAACACGGCGGCGAGCTGCAAGCGAATCTGTTTTTGCTCGGGCGGCGGGAAAACGGCAATGATACGGTTGATCGTTTCGACGGCGTCCAGGGTGTGCAGAGTCGAGAACACCATGTGGCCGGTTTCGGCGGCGTGCAGGGCGGTGCCAATGGTTTCGACGTCGCGCATTTCGCCGACCAGAATCACGTCCGGGTCTTGCCGCAACGAAGCGCGTAATGCGGCGGAGAATGTTGGCGTGTCCACTTCGATTTCGCGCTGGTTGACGTAGCCCTTCTTGTCGCGGTGCAGAAATTCGATCGGATCTTCGATGGTGATAATGTGTTCGGCGCGAGTTGAATTGATGCGATCGACCATGGCGGCCAGTGTGGTCGATTTACCGGAGCCGGTGACGCCGGTGACGAGAATCAATCCGCGAGGCATGTCGCAAATCTGCTCGACAATCTTGGGTAGATAGAGCTCGTCCAGAGCGCGAATCTTTGTAGGAATGACGCGGAGAACCAGGCCGACGTTGCCGCGTTGCTGAAACACGTTCACACGGAAGCGGCCGAGTCCCGCAACGCCGTAGGCCATGTCGATTTCGGTCGACTCTTTGAACTTTTGCTTTTGCCGTGCAGACATCATGCTGAATGCCATGGTCAGCATGTCCTCGGCGCTGACGCGAGGTTGGTCGGTCAGCGGATTGAGTTCGCCGTCGATGCGGAGATGAGGGTAGTTGCCCACCTTCAAATGCAAGTCGGACGCGCGGCGCTCCATGGCAATGCGCAAAAGATCGTCAATATTCATGAGGAGGAAACTCCCAAGCCAGGGTCTATGATGAACCGAAACGTCATCCTGCCCAAGATGACTTAAGTAATAGACCTTGCGCGGCGGCGGGCGCGAGTAGAGTTGTCCTAAAGATGCGTTGCAGGCGTGTTCCGACTAATCCTGTGTGGGGCGGGCGCCCCTGACCCGGCTCAGGGCAAGCTTTCGCCCGCCGCTCTTGAACTGGCTTTCGACGTCCGCCGAGACAGCCCTACCGCCCGCGGTAGCCGCTCAAATAAGCCAATCCCAGCCAGAAGCCCACGGCAAGCACCACCAGCAAAGCCATCCCACCAACAAAGCACCAATTGATGCGTTTTTTTGCGTTGACTAATCCAGCGTCGATTGCGTTCTCCTAAGCTACGGTTGCGCCCCCCTTGGGCGGTCACTGCTGAGGTGCAAGAAGCCACGGCGCGACACTCACACAATCACGGCTTCACAATGAACGGCTTATTACTGGTCAGTGTGCCGGAAGACGTGGTCACTGAGACAAGGCCCGTGCTTGCGCCAGGGGGTACGCTGGCTGAAATCAATGAACTTGACACCACTCGGAAAACAGCAGCCACTCCATTGAATGTAACGCTGGTTGCGCCGGTCAGATCGGTTCCCAGAATCCCCACTCCGCCGCCTACCTTGTTGGTGCTGGGCTGCGTTTCCACAAATGGACCCAGGCCCAAAGACAGGCTGAAAATCGTTCCGCATCCGGCGCCGCATCCGCCAGCGCCACCCTCGTACGTCGATCCGTAGAACTCACCGTTTGTGTCCTGGGTCAGCGCGGCATAAGGTAATTTCCCGTCCGGACAACGCGCGTAGGGCGGACTGCCCCGCGAATCCCCATCTGCACAAAAACTGTGCAGCAACGTCAGCACTCCAGCCGGAGTAATTTCGAACACCGTTCCGCTACCGCCGGCCCCCGCATCGACGGTAGTGCCATAGAAGTTCCCATCGCTGCCTTGGATCAGACCCGCATACGGGTAGGCGCCATCCCTGGGGCCGCCTAGAAAACGGTGCAGAGTGGTCATGACGCCCGCCTGCGTAACTTGGAAAACCGTCCCATCGTCTTCCGCTCCGGTGTATGTCGTCCCGTAGAAGTTCCCATTCGTACCCTGGATCAACGCTCCCGTCGGGTCGCTATAAGAGTCGAACGAATACAACACGCTGTAGTTGCCGCCGAGCGTGATCTTAAAAACTGTTCCGCCGTTGTTCGCCCCGCCACTGGTCGTCGTGCCATACAGATTTCCGTCCGTACCCTGAATTACGCCGGCATTGGGCTTGGCTCCGTCTAAACAAAGATATTGCTCGCAGAACTCATACAACGTCGTCAGTGCGCCCTCTGGAGTAATTTTGAAAATCGTGCCACAACCGCCATTCTCGCACCACTCGTCACTACTCAAGCCCCCTTCTAGCGTCGTTCCATAGAAGTTTCCACCCGTCGCCTGAATAAGCGTGCCGCTGGGAGCGGCTCCGTCTATGCAATCCTGCCTTGAACAAAACGTATAGAGGGTCATGACTTCCCCGGTCGAGCTTACGGTGAACACAGTGCCGCAGCCATAGCCTGAACCGAACTTGCAGTTGAGATCTCCCCCGCTGGATGTCGTGCCATACAAAGTCCCATTTGTGGCCTGAAGCACTCCGTTCTGGGGATAGTCGTACGTGGCGAAGCTGGCCAAGCTTGTCAGCGTTCCTCTCGCAGTCATTCCGAAAAGCGTGCCGCAGCCGCGTTTACAAGTCGAGTCACTCCCTCCATACAGAGTGGTGCCATATAAGTTGCCGTCGCTGGATTGCAGTAGCGTAGCAACCGGTGAATGGCCATCCCGGATGTCGAAGTTGACCAGCGTCGTGAACGTCTGCCCATGAATGGACATCGCGCCCGTCGTTGCCAGCACGATCAAGGAATAGAACGCTTTCCATATGGCCCGTGGCATAAAACCCTCCTTTGGCATAGAAGCGGAGCACTGGTAGCGGCTCTCTCTCAACTCGGCGCAAGCGATCTCCCTTGGTTCGGTGACTGCGGCCCTGCAAGACCTCTCCAACCGAACCACCAAGTATTGTCCAACTCATTTCTTCCCGGGTTGCGAACGGAAAACGGTACTACAAAGCCGAGACAGTTGTCACCCCCCAAATGGGTTATATCGCAAGAGAAAATGAAGGAATAACCGTTTGAAAGTGAGAAGTTTTGCCTACTCTGATCGGGTTCTTGTCAGACTCATTGTCTGGGCCGTTTCCAGCTGGCAAGGGCATTGTCCTGAAATTCTCGCATTGCAAGTTATCCACAGGCGGGAACCACTTCTGTTATTTTCCACAGGCGGTTGGGTTCGTTAGTGTGGGAACTCGCAAGGCAACCAGAAAAGGAAGTCGGCAAGACTAATCATGAAAAAAGCGGAAGTGCTTACTGGCCAGGACATCCACTTTCTTTCCCTGCAAACTGCCATATTCTGCGTGCAGTGCGAAATCATCAGCAAGAACAATACTCCGTATTGCATGGCATGCGGCAGCCAATCGCTACTGAGTTTGTCGCGGGTGCTGGGCGGCACGATGCTGGGACAGCAGACGGCGCACGTGATCGCAGACGCAGAGCTCGACCGGTTGGTGCGAGAGTTATTGCGGACGGTGCCTTCTGCGGCGGGCGCGGAAGAGCGGGTGCCAGCTTCGTTTTCGGCGCATGCGCCTTCGCGGCATCACGCGCGGGCGTCGGTGCATCCTCCGCAGTATGCGTTTGCGTCGTCGCGGGGTGAGATTGTTCCGGCGGAAATCGACTTGGAGCCGGCGATCAGCGTGATTGCGGAGCGGGCGCAAGCCTTGACTGGAGCGACCGGCGCGGCGATTGCGCTGCAGCATGGGCAGGAGATTATTTGTCGCGCGCGCACGGGGCGAACTGCTCCTGACTTGGGAGCGCGGTTGCAAACTGATTCCGGCATTTCGGCGGAATGCGTCCGCACCGGTGAAGTGGTGCTATGCCACGACGCGGAAAGAAATCCGAAAGTGGATTTGGCATCCTGCCGCCGCTTGGGCGTGCGTTCGATCTTGGTTGCGCCCCTGCGGCATTTCCGGCAGACGCTGGGAGTATTCGAGGTGCTGTCGGGCGCGCCGCACGCGTTTGATCATCGTGACGTGGCGACCATGCAACTGCTGTCGAGCATGATGGTTGCAGCCATGTCAAGGTTGTCCATCACGCAGATGCACCACACACAGGTGCAGGCGTCCAAGATGGGTCTGGGAAGATCGGCCTAGGAGCCTAGCCTGGGGGACGTGAAGCCCATTCGTGATGTGTTGCCGGAGCGCGACGGCGGAGTATATTTGAGCATACCCGTGAGTGCGGCACCCACTTTCGAAGGCGGAAATCGTGATCCCAAGGCGGTGGTTCACGAACGGCGACGGCGCATTCGGCACAATGTTCACTCTCCCGCGTATGCTTTGCTACCCAGCGAAGCCCAGGCTGCCAGCCGGAACGCCATTGTCGATCTTAGCGAAGAAGGCATGGCGATCCAGTGCTCAACGCCGCTGGAGAGGAATCAACGGCATGAGTTCGCGCTGAACTTTTCCGAAGCAAAGAGCCACGTTAAACTAGCCGGAATTGTGATGTGGTCGGATCGCTTTGGACGCAGCGGTATCCGCTTCGTCGATCCTGCGTCGGGTGTTGTCGATCATATTAAGGAGTGGCTGTTCCTCAATGCCATAACGGCGTACGCACACTACGCGGCGGCGGTATCGAGCGTGCGGAAGCAGAGTGCGGTCAAGAGTGCTCAGCCAGCGAAAGAGGCAGCACTGTTCGAGGAGTCTCCCCCGCCGGATTATTCGACGACGCTGGCGGCGCTGGCAGCGGTGAAGCGCGAGGTGGACGGAAGGGGAGTTGACGTTGATGCCGCGATGCGGCTGTTGGCGGAGCGCGCGCTTTCGTTCACGCGGGCCAGTGGCGCGGCGCTCGCGCTCGCGGAAAACGAGCATCATGATCCTATGTATATGATTTGCCGGGCGCGAGCGGGCTCGGACGCACCGACGCTGGGTGCGCGACTGCATGTGGGGTCGGGATTCTCCGGGCAATGCGTACGGTCGGGATTAGTGCTGCGCTGCGATGATTCCGAGATCGACTTGCGCGTGGATCGGCAGAACTGCCGGGCATTGGGAATTCGGTCGATCCTCGCGGCCCCCATTCGGGTGGGCGACAAGATCGAGGGGTTGCTGGAAGTGTTCTCGCCGCAGCCGCATGCGTTTCATGCCAGTGACAATTCGGTCTTGCATCGGGCGGCGGAGATTGCGGGAGCTTTTCTGGATCGTGCGAGGACGGCTGAAATTTCGCCAGAAGAGCAGACGCTGGAGGTGCCGCAGGCAGAGGAAGAAGAAGATCTCTACATGCCCCTCGCGGCCGAGCCAGATCAGCGTCCGGAGGCGCTGTCGCGGTCTCGACGAATTCTGCTGGCTGCGGTAACGCTCACCTTATTGTTTGTTGCCGCGTGGCTGATTTTCGGATGGGAGGGATCGAAACTCTCGCGGCTGCGACCGCAACCTGTTACCGTGAATGCTCCAGCGACGGCGACGGTTGCGACGGTTGGCGGATTCGATGGCTTGCGCACTTTGGCGGAACATGGAGACGCGGCGGCACAGTTTGCCGTAGGTGTGCACTATGCAACGGGGGAGGATGTGCCGCAAGATTACTCCGAGGCGGCACGCTGGTTCTCTCTGGCCGCAAATCAAGGGCAGGTGATGGCGCAAGCGACGCTGGCCGCGTACTACTGGGCGGGACGTGGCATCCCGCAGGATTTACATAAGGCATACTTTTGGGCGGTGCTGGCTCAAGCGGGCGGCGATGAAGCCAGCAAAGTGCGTACCAGCTTTTTGGCGTCGCGCATGACGCACGCCGACGTGGTCGCGGCCCAGCAGGAAGCCGACGACTGGATTAAGCAACATCGGGCGCAAGCAGACACTTCTTCGGAATAGTAGAATTCTCGAATCCCACATGAGAATCCACCGGTCGCTGCATCTTCTCTTCTCTCTGTTATTTGTCCAGTTCGGGTTCGCTGCGGATAAATCTGCTTCTAAACCAAAGATTGGCTTCGATGAGTTTTT
>Ga0302320_10015540_pt1 | contig 15626 bp, 12 predicted proteins | sample Bog_T0_3_FD_202130 | JGI IMG/M metagenome (GOLD analysis project Ga0302320, IMG submission 202130) | Peat permafrost microbial communities from Stordalen Mire near Abisko, Sweden - Bog_T0_3 | ecosystem: Environmental > Terrestrial > Soil > Wetlands > Peat | place: Sweden: Abisko, Stordalen Mire... | reverse complement strand
CCGATGATTTTAATCCGGACAAGTCCGTTGGTGAATTTCTGTTCCGGCAACGTGACGTTCACGTTTGAGAAGCCCGATTGGCGATAGACTGCCTGCAGGTGGTCCAGTCCTTCCCGCACGTGACCCAAATCCACCTTGCCGGTGTAGTTGGAAAGCATTGCGAATGCCGCCGGCGGCAAGGCGGTGTCGCCTTCCACTTCATAACTGCGCACATCGAGCGCGGGCTGTAGCTTGGGCGGCGGATTGGTGATGGCCGGAATGGGCGCGGCAAAAAGGTCTTCAATGATGGCGGGCGGATTGGTTTCTTCCGCCACGCCATTGAAAACATTCGCGAACACGAGCGCTGCCATTGCCCAAAGGCGAAATTTCATTTGCTGTGGTTGTCCTCTCGACAAATCTTCAAACCGCTGCGGCAGGCCGGCTTTTGATCCCGGCCTGCCGTTGTGTTGTGTTCTTGGGTTTTGCTCTAGGGTGTGCTTATTCGATAAAATCCGCCGTTTGTTGTGGTGTTGTGCGTTAGTGAATCAACAGATCCGTCGCCGATAATTGGCCCGCTGACGGCCGGCCAGGCGGCAGATCCTCCAAGTTTGTTGGTATAGACCAATGAATAACTAACTCCGGGGATCGTTGCGAAACTCACCGTGTTGAGGCTGCCGGAGCGCGCCAAGCCGGTCACGATTGGCGGCGGCGGCCCGGCGGTGTAGGTCAACACGCCGCTCGCGTTGATGGCGAAGGTTCCGAGATAAACCGCCGGCGCGGCTGTCGAGCCAGGCTGGATTTGCCAGAACCCAAGTGTTCCGGGCACTGTCTGTTCGACTGTGAACCCGGCGTTGCCGCCTAACTGCGGTATTGAATTTCCGTTGGGCGAGACGATGTAATCGTAGGAGGCGATTTGATAAGTGCCGCCGGGAGCAATCGAATACGCGTTTGCCACCGCCACACTGTTCGTCACGCCCGCCGGGACAAGATAAATGACCGGCCTCGTTCCGATGGAATTGATCGTGCTCCACAGACTGCCCTGCCAGTCCGACGCGGTGAGGTTGTAAGCCACACCGTTGGAGATGCTGCTCAACCAGGCGGCGCGATTGGCGTCATACTGGCTCGTCGTGCCTGCGAGAATGACGCTGACGCCGGTCAAGTTCGCGCCAAACGTGCTGGTGACCAGGCTGGGAGTCCAGTTGGGGACGGTGATGCTGGTGCCGCTCGCCAGATTTGTGAACTGGCTGACGTTCCCCAGGTCGAATTCAACGTCATTAAAGTTGTGCTCGCGAAAAATCAGGAGCACGTCGTTATTGTTATAGGTCCACGCCTGCGCCGGCGGCGTTGCCAGCAACGCAAGCGCGGCGGAGGCGGTTAAAATAATTTTTTTCATGTGACTTGTGAGAATTGAATGCTGTCACGTTTGGTTCAGTAAAGGAGTGAAGTAATCGGCCCGCCGTCCGCGTTGCGCTTGACCTGCAATCCGCTGTATGGAACAAAATTTCCCACGACAACCGGACTGGTCGTCTGAAATGTGACATTCGTTACGGCGGCGAGCAGGTTGGTAATGACGTTGAGCTGGTTCGCACTGGGCGCGCCCGCCTGTCCGACCTTCGGATAAAACCAATGGTCGTAACCCCAAAGCGGATAGCTGCCATTTTCCACGTTCGTGACCGAGTAAGGAACGCCTTCGTAAGCTATCGTGGTTTCGGTCTTGATGTCTTGCGCGGCCACGGTGCCGATGGCATTGGTAATGGAGTCCACCAAGCCCCGGACATTGGCACCGCTTGATTGTCCGCCGTTTGGATCGGGAACCGGCAAACCATAGGCCGTTGTGCTATAGGGCGGGCCGAGAACTGCATAGCTGGCCTGATTCGTCGTCCATGTGGAGATGGTGCCGGTGAAATAAATGTTGGCGTCAATCTCCGTGCGCACTGCGGACGCTGTATTGCGCGCGACCAGATAAACCGTGTCGTTGTTCGTGTAGCCGCCGAAAAACGCCGAAGGCAATGTGCCTGAAGAACCCTCAAGATAGTATGCCTGCCGCTGCGTCAGGTTCGTGACGGTGATGAGGTTCGGCGACTTGCTTGTGTTTTTGATGAATGCGTAGGGAACGACCAGGGTTTTTTGCTCCACAAACGGACTGCTGCTTAGCCCCACCGCTTCCGGCGTCGTGCTCGAATCGGCGACCGTGGGCTTGATGGTTGTGTTGGTGAGCGCCGTTTGCTCATTCACCTGATTGACCAAATCCTGAAGACCACCCACCGCACCAAGGAGTGAGAAGTCAATTGTCACGGTTCCCAAACCCGGCTGGCTGGTGATCGTGCCGACATAACTCCGCACCGTGCTGTTCGTCGGCGAAACCACCACTTGCGTGATGCCACCGGTCAGAATGTTTGTGACGCGGTCGTAGAGCACGTTCTGGGCTGCGTTTCCGCCGACGAATAAAACTTCCGTGTCGGCGCGCAGGTTTTGGATAAACGCCAGTCCGGCAAGCGCAATGCCGGTGGCGACGATTTGTTTAAGGCTGATTGTTTTCATAGGTTCACAATTTATTTGTTGCTGTTCGGTTTTTGGCTGAAGAGAAAACGTTCCCGTCGTTTGGTGGAAACAGCGCCGCCTGCCCGAGCAGACGGCGGATTCCGGCGATGTCATTCGACAACCGGAATCGGGCGGTGTTTTGCCCGCTGTTTCTTTTCGCAATCATGCGGTTACATTTTTTTCCTTCGTCGAAGAACCTCCGGTGAACCGGTCAGCCTTCGTAAATTTTCTAATAGTTGAGCCTCTCCCGCAGTGGAGTCGGCAAATGGTTAATGCGGTGAACCACAAGCTGCTCGCGTCGTTGTGTGTTTTAATCATGGATGTTACAGGTTGGGTGCGTAGGCGATGAATTTGCGGTATTCGACTAAAATGGTCTGCAACGCCGTCACAAACGCTTGTTCCTTCACATAGGTCAGCGGCGCTTTGGGCGTCTCGAGGATGATCTCAAACGGGCGGGGCCGAACTTTTGGCGGCGCGCTCAAAATGCCGTCGCAGGTGTCGTAAATGACGCCATTGCGCGCCTCAAAACCATCAATGATGGGACGCGTATCGCGCGAAAGTATTTTTTCAACGGTCTGCAAAGCGGGTTCGATCAGGTGTTTTGTCAGCGTTGCGCCACGGGCAAACCCGTAAAAACCGCTGCTCATTTCATCGGTGTGCAGCGAAATGATGCCGTGAAACGAATGGGAAATGAGTTCGGCCTGCAGCAGACGGACTTCCGGCTGGTCGGAGTTTTTCCAAAACTCGCGGTTCAAATCTTTTCCGCCGCGCGAATATCTTGTGCCGTCCTCGAAACCGGTTGGATTGCAAATCGGATAAAGCGACAGGCAGTAACCGGCGGCCAGTTCCGGCCTGGCTTCGAGCAGCTTGATGAACTGGACAATGGCGCGCGCGCCTTCCGGTTCGTCCCCGTGGATCGCGGCGAAGACGCCGATGCGAATCGGCGTGTCGCCGCCCCTGGGTCCGACGAACAGGTAGCGCGGCAGTTCGTAAGTTTCGCCGGCATTTTTGAACTTCGCTCCGTGGTTGACAACGAGGTTCGGCGAGTGCTCCGCAATCTTTGCAAGCGGTGCAAGCACACTGGCGGTGGAGCGCCAGCGCACGCACGGGCTTGGCGCGGCAATTTCAAATTGGGCATCAGAGATGGTCATGGGTCGTTCAATATGGTTGGTAGATTTGGTCAAAGATTCCGCCGTCGGCGAAGTGCTTCTGCTGCGCCTTCTGCCAACCGCCTGCGATTTCATCCACCGTGAACAAATCCAGCGGCTTATAGCGCGTGGCATATCTCGCAAGGATGGCTTGGTTTTGGGGGCGGAAATAATGTTGCGCCGCCAGTTCTTGTCCGGCATCACTGAAAAGATATTCGAGGTAGGCGCGCGAGACGGCCTCGGTATGATGCCGTCGCACATTGCGATCCACCCAGGTGACAGGATTTTCCGCGAGGATGCTCACAGGCGGAAGCACCAAAACCAGTCCATCATCGGGAAATTGTTTTTGAACCAGCGCCGCCTCATTTTCAAAAGTCAGCAGCACGTCCCCGATTCTGCGATCGGCGAAAGTTGTCGTCGCGCCGCGTCCGCCTGTGTCGAGCACGGGCACGTTGGCGAAGACTTTCGCCACAAACTCCCGCGCCTGCTTCTCGTCACCGGCGGATTTCTTCAGCGCATATCCCCACGCCGCCAAATAACTGTAACGCCCATTGCCGGAGGTTTTAGGATTCGGAATTACAACCGATACGTCGGAACGGACAAGATCATCCCAATTTCTGATGTTCTTCGGATTGCCTTTGCGAACCACAAAGACAATCGTCGAGGTGTAAGGCACGCTGTTGTTCGGCAGACGCGATGACCAATTCGCCGGAATCAAATCAACGGAATGTAAAATATCAATGTCCGGCGGCTGGTTCATTGTCACCACATCCGCTTCCAGGCCATTGATGACCGACTGCGCCTGCTTGCTCGAACCGCCGTGAGATTGGTTGACCGTGACGTTGTCACCGGTCTTTTCTTTCCAGTAAGCCGCGAACGCCGCGTTGTAATCCTGATAGAATTCCCGCGTGACGTCGTAGGAGACGTTGAGAAGTTTTACATCAGCCGCGTCCGCCGTGCCGGCGGGCCACGGCAAGCCTGCCGCGAACAGCGCGCACACCAACTTTAGAATCCAGTTCCGCATGGTTGATTTGTTTTTGTGTTTTCATGGGAACTTCCGGTTGACCGGTCAGCCTCTTGAATTTTCGTCGCTATTTGTCTTGCTGCGGGCGACTGTCGGCTTCTTTCTCCAATCGCACCCGTTCGGTTTTTTCAATTTGGATTACGCGCGAATCATGCACGATGATTTCCACCACGCCGTAGCGCAACGAACCGACGTGTTGAATGACCAATTCCAGCCACTTCAACTCGTCGCCGCCTTTTGCCTTTATTTCTTTTGGGCCTTCGCTCATATCAAAAGTCTTTTGTTGAACCACTTAATATCTATCAATCAGGTCGTTTTTAAATTCAAATAAAAAGCCATGAGACACTCGCAGTTTTTCAATATGCTCAAAATAGCCTTAAGAATTGCAGCATTTGATTGCCGGATCTTTTTTATCGCATTCATATACGACTTATATTATCGTTATTTTCCACAATCTGCTTTTGGTGTCAACAATTTTTTCATAAAATTTTTGCGTGAAATCGGCGGTCATAATTTTTTGTGCGTGGGTTTTCAGCGGCACAATTTTCCGTTCGTAATCATCCTGTGGCGGCAGAATAACCTGCGCATTCCTGGCATAAGCACGGTGAATCCGGTAGGGAGCAGGCGGAAGTTACGCGGAATCTGCCAGGGTTAAATTTAGCTGGCACTTCTGCTGGCAATTTTGCCTCTAACTTTCGCAACTCTTTGATATTCAATTATCAAAGAGTGGTGGCTGGGGGCGGAATTGAACCGCCGACACAAGGATTTTCAGTCCTCTGCTCTACCAACTGAGCTACCCAGCCAAACCATTTGATTCTATTGAAGAAAATCAGCGTTGAATTTTCTTTCACTTTGCTATTGCATACCGCCATTTGATACTGTATGCTGTTTTCTGCTATGACAACACCAAACAACACCGAAACGGCGGCTGCAATTAGCAGTCGAAAACTACCAGCAAAAACTCAATCGTCAATCTCGAAAGACGGCAAGTGGCGGACATTCGAGAAACACGCCGGGCTGATGCTTTACGTTCCCAGCGGCGTTTATTTCGCCCGCGTCAAGGTCAAGGATGGCGGCAAGGGCAAGGTGAAGCGCGCCAGCCTCGAAACGGACGTATTCAGCACAGCCAAAGACCGGCTCCCGCTCAAGGTCAAGGAACTGCGGACGCCCCTTGCCGATGTCGGCACGTTCGCCGATGGCCGGTTGAAATACGAAGCCGAGACAAAGCACGATGTTACCCTTGCGCCGCTGTCCAAGACCTACAGGCTGCGCTGCGTTGAATGTCTGCTCAAGACGTGGCGCGGCTTGGACAAGATCAAAGTGGACGAAATCACGGAAGCCGATTGCATGAAATGGCGGTCGCGCTTTGCCGGGCAATACTCGCCGCAAGTGGTCAACAACACAGTCAACGTGCTTCGCCGCATCCTCACGCTGGCCGGGCTTGGCCGGGACGGTAATCCGGCCTACAACATCAAACGGCTGGGCATCCCGCGCAAGCAACTGGATTTGCCAACCGCCGATCAGTTCAATCAGATTCTCAATGAGATTGAAACCGCCGGGGCGATTGATGCCAAAGACCGCGCCGACTTCGTGCGGTTCCTCGCCTTTAGCGGTTGCCGGCTGAGTGAAGCCGTGCAAGCCAAATGGCAGGACGTGAATCTGGAAAACAACGAACTGACGGTTCATTGCCTCAAACGTCGTTCCACCAGCAACGAGGCGCGGACGCGCATCATTCCGCTGGTTCCGGCCATGCGCCAGCTTTTGGCGAAGATGCATAGTGAACGCCAGCCCAAGCCGGAGGACACCATTTGCCGCGTCTTTGTCTGCAAAAAGCCGCTCGTTCGGGCTTGCAAGCGTGTCGGCTGCGCTCCGTTGACACATCATTCGTTGAGGCATCTTTTCGCCACATTCTGCATTGAAGCGGGCATTGATATTCCATCAGTCAGCAAATGGCTTGGACACAGTGACGGCGGCGCATTGGCCATGCGTGTCTATGGCCATTTGCGGCGCGAGCATAGTCAGCTAATGGCATCGCGTGTCACATTCGGCGCATTGCCGGAACCGGAAAACGTCATGCAACTAAAAGCCGTCAACTAAAAATCACCTGTCCGAGTCACGCCCGCGATTCAAACGAGTCGCGGGCTTTTTGCTGCCATGTCAGGACAAGGCGGGCACGGAAAAGACGCGCCAGCGGCCAGCGTAGTGCGAACATTCAGCCGGATTGACCGCCGGTTGACTGAAAACGCATATTCTCGGCGTCGTGCCAATCCAAGGGAAGCCGGTAAGAGCCGGGGCAATTCTGAAAACCGTTTCGCGTCCGCAATCGCCAGCAAATGCGCTGCGTCTCAAAAAACCTTGGATCATGTTATTCGGCGGTTGCGGCGAATTGCCGACATGACGCTTCGGGGATTAAAAGTTTCCTCACTCCCGGCACACGCGCGAGCCGTCGCTGTCTGACAAGTTTTCTCACCGTCACCGGCGAGATGGACAAGCGTTGTGCGGCAGCGCGAATGTCCAGCAAAAGCGGTTGCGGTTGCGTTTCGTTCACGTTGAATTTCCCCGTGCTTGCCGGGGCGATTTCTTCGTTGTCAATCATAGGTCAAATTTGTTGGTTGGTTTTTCGTTTGTTAAATTGATTCACTGGTTTGTTGCTGCACGGTATCAGGTCGCCGTCGGCGGCACTGGCTCTTGTGGCGCTGGGTCGAGCGGCACGCACGTCGGCCACGGTGGTCGGCTCGGTCTGCCCTTCACACGCCGCGAACCTGGATTCGGCGTTTCCGTCAGGACTTGCCACGCTCGAAACAGCCGGGAGTGTGCCGCCGACAGCTTTTGCAGGCCGTCCGGGTCTTTGCATTTCTCAATCATTTGCACGATGCGCTCGATTTCTAGTGCAAGGCGCTCGGATTGCGGGGTGGATTGCCTGCCCTTGGCGGCTTCGGCTTCCAGCTTGGCTTTGCGCTGCCGTCTCGCTGCCCAGCTTTTCGCCGCATTTTCGCGGGCGTTTTCTTTGGTGAAGCGGAATGGTTGCGGGTAACCTGTAATCATAAACTTAACGTCTTTCCATTTGGTGAGTTTGGTGAGTTTGAAACGGTGTTTTGCATAAAGTCTCCTCGCGCTATGTAATAGGGAGTTTAGTCGAAATGGCACTTTGACATTCACCACACTCACCACTTGGACGGCTTTTGAGTGTGTAAGTGATGATTCTGCCGCGTCCGGTTTCCTGTTTGGCGGTTGCCAAAACCTTTTCCAAGTGCGGCCAGAGCATTGACAACCGCTTGCCAAGCCGTCTGACGCTCAATTTGTCGGCAAGGTCGCCGTCGGCGGCGATGATTCTTTCGCGCAGTTCGCCCGCCGTGCCGGTGAATGTTTCGCCGTTGGCAAGGCAGGACAGCAAGGCGGTCGCAATGGCATCATTTTCCAGACAGAAAAACGACTTGTCATCCTCGGCGGATTTCAGGGCGTGAACGGTTCCGATTTCGCGGCCAATGGCGCGGCCAATGCGGACGGCGAGCGCAGCGAAGTCCGGGTGACGCTGGTTTAATTTGCGGGGCGTCGGCGCGGTGTCGGCAAGCGCGGTTGCCAGTGTGCGGGCGATGAAAGACAGTCCGGAGTCGCGGTGTCCCCTGATTTCGGTGGACAGGCTGGCGTCGCTGGTTTCATCCGTCCGGCGATTCATGCGAACCAAAAGAAGCCGGTCAGCAAGTCCGCTGTCGCTGGCAAAGGTCGGATTGGCCGTTGTCATGCAAAGCCACGCCCGCGCCCGCAAGGTGACGCGCTCGGCGTCCGTGTAAAGTTTTCGGCGTTGGCTGCATCCGTCCGTTGCGGCACTCGCCACAGCGTCCGGCAGCCACTTATTGCGCGTGTCGGCGTTGTCCAGTGTGAACAGCCCGCCGCCGTCCAGACTCGCCCAAAATGAATCCTCGCCGAAATCTTCAACCTTGTTGGCGACAAAGGGCAGGCCGTAAAGCTCGGCAACGCCTTTGGCGAGCCGGGTCTTGCCGCTGCCAATGTCACCAGCAAGGCACAACGGCGGCTTGCTGGCCGGATTGGTGGGCAAGGACAGAATCCAAAGCCGGAGCAAGTCCAAGCCGTGTTTGGCCGCGCAATTCGCGCCGCTGAAAAGCGAACAGTTTTCAAACGGGTCTTGCGGCTCGGTAAGTGTCCACGGCGCGAGCGTATTGCCGGCGGCGAACAAAACGCCGTCCGCGCCGTTGTCCACAAGTTGCACGTCGCCCGGCGTGATCTTGGCGGCTCGCCCGTCGCCGTTGCTCAAATAGATTGCGCCCGAACGCGACGCCCAAAAACTTTCCGGCAAAATGGCCGTGGTTTGACTTCCGGCAAGCGCAGTGGTTTCAACCTGGCTGGCGATGAACTTGAAAACCGCATCGGCGCGATTGACGGAAAGCCAGTCCGCGAGCCACGCAGAAAAGGCGTCCGCGTGAATCCTCAAAAGCTGTTTGCGCTCGTTGTCAAAAAACATGGCCGAATCAAAATCCTTGCGCTCGGCATGAAAGAAAAACCGTCCACGTCCGGCCAATGACTTCACAACGGCGTTGGCAATCCGTGTCCGTTGCTCCGTTGGTGACAATTTGCCGTTGGTGAGAATGGACACAATTTCGCCGCGAATGTCGGCAACCGGCTCGCCCGGCGCGGCCACGGCAATTTTGACGGGCACGGTTTGAACCGCTTTCCCGCTATTGACCGCCGCCCGCAAATCGTCGGCGGTTGCTCCGGCTCGCGTCCAGTCGTTCGCGTCCTTGTGCGGCATCGGCGTGGCTACGTTCAAGACGCGGCAACCGGCATGGCTGGCAACATCGGCAAGCCATTCGTCACCGGCTGGAATTGGCTTCTTTGGCGTCGGCTGGTCGTTTTGTTTGAAGGCGTAGCAAACAGCGTCCGGCGATAAACGCCCGGCAATCAATTCGCCATTGCCCGCGCCGCGAGTCACCAAAACAGCGGCGTCCGGCAAACCATTGGACATGTGCCAGCCGAATTTGTCCATGACGGCGAAGGCGTCCCATTGCGATTCAAACGCCAGAATGAAGCCAGCCGCCTTCGCATCGCCGAAAACAAGCGGCGCGGTTTTTTGGCCGGACGGTTTTAAAAACCAGTTGCCACTTTCGAGCCGGACGTGGCACGAAACGACATTGCCGCCGTCGCCATGATTGGCAAAGGCAAATTTGTTTTCAAAAATGCCAATGACTTTTTGAGCATGAATCCAGCGAACAAATTCAATGGACAAGCCGCGCCATGCCGCCAGCCGTTGCGCGTCGGCATAGGTGAAGGCGTCAACGCACTCTTGCCAGTTGAAAGCCGGATATGATTTCGCGGGCGAGCCGTTGCGCCCGTTGGTTGCCGGTGTTGGCGAAGTGTGGACGCCCGCCAGCCTGAAAATTTCCTTGCGGTGTTCGCCGTCGCCGGGATTCACGGCGCAACCGAATTTCCCGTCAGGCTGAATCAGGAGATGATCGCCAGTTTTATCAGAGCCAGCCACACGGCAGGCGGGACAAGCCGCACGGATGCTGCCGCCGTCGAGGCGCTTGACGTTTTCAAGCCGCGCCGGGTCAATTGATGACAACGCGGTTTTCACGGTTGGTTTTCGAGGCTGTGAAGAAAATCCAAGAGACTTTTCCGATTGATGAGCGTGATCGAACGCACCGCGCCTTTTTTTCGCAACCGGACAGCGCGAACTTTTCTAGCGTTGATCAGTTCTACCAGCGTGGAACGGGACAACCCGGTTATTTGGCAGCGAGTCTTTGGACGCGGAAGCCTGCAAAATTCCGGCGGGAGCTGCGGTGCATCGCCGACCGGCGGGACTTGGATTTTCTGCGCGGTCGTCAGTTCACCGCCGCACTCGGTATTTGTTTTACGCATGATATGTTGCAATTTGCGTCAGGCGGTATTGCCTGACTTCTACAACATATCAAAGTGGTCTTGGTGGACTGTGGACAGAGGCGACGCGCTACTTGCGTCTTACGGATAGGTTTTCCACTTTTTGTGTATTACTTGGAGATTTTCCTTATGATTCGCACATGGTTCAACGTGAGTAAAAACATTTCCGTCTGAACATTGCTTCAACCCAAGCCGTTTGATCGTCTTGGCGACGGCAGACCGGGTGATGTTCGTTTTGAGGAAAAAACGGCACGTTTTAGCCATCGCCTCTAGGCTGAAAAAACATAGTCCGGGGGATTTATTCCGCTTGGCAGGTTTTGGTTGCAGTAGAAACGGCAAAGCTCCGGAGCCAAGCCAGCGCGGCGACAAATAAACCCCAGCCTTGTTGAAAAATTGCGGATTGTTCAAATACAAATGAAGCCAAGTTCCACGGAGACGGGATGAGGACAGCCAGTGTTCAACCAAAAACAAGGCCAGACGATGCCGCTCGATTTGTTTTTTGAAATCGGCATTGGCCTTTTTCGACTTCGCCTTTGCCGTTTTTAGGGCATCACCAAGCCTGATAAGATAACCCACGTCACTTGTGTCAACGGCTTCGCGCATTAGCATTTTTTCGGGGTCATTAAATCCAACACCGGGCAACAGAAAGTCGCCATAACGCAGCATGGAGAACTCTGTAAGTTTGTCGGTTTTCCCCGGTGACAGGGAAAAGATTTTTGTTAGAGCCGCATCGCGTGAATCCTCAATCGCTTTGCGCTCCGGTTCTGGCAATTTTCGCCATTTGTTATTGCCAGCTTCAATCCGCCCTTCCGTGTCGGGTAAAAATTCAGGCGTATTGCCTGCCACTTTTTCCGGCAACTCCTTTTCTGCCGCTTCAATTGCCAGCCTTGCATCATTCAACGCGAGCCAGTCGAGGGGGAGTCGCCACAAACTTGTGTCCCGCTTTAGTTTTCTTGCCGCTCCCCTGAATTTTAACGGCAGTTCCTCAATAAAGGCTTCACGCATGACACGCTCGAAGTCCTCTCCCGATGATTCAGCGAAGGCAATATCCTCCAACTGTTTCGGCGTATAACCTGCCTGCTTCAAACTCACCCAATGTTCCTTAACAAAATGCCCTTGCATAATTTGTCTATCCTTCTTGCTTACCTCCAACTCAAGCCAGGTTTCCAAGAAACGTCGCGGCTCGGCACATTTCCGCGCTGTTTCCCAAACGTCAGGCGGAAAAGATTTCTGATTGAACGGCCACGTTGGATTGAGCAGCGAAGCGGCGTTTTGTTGCGACTGATTCATTGCCGCCATTATCGCCGACAAACGCCCATGACGCAAATTGACTTGCATACCCCTGCCGCCGGGTGCATAACGGGTGGCGTTCGGAAAACTAAAAACGATACTGAAATAGACAACCATCATTTTGCGTAGCTTTGCTACGGGGTCAGCTAGAAAACCGCGAATTTTCAATCACAAGACCCGTCAGGCTCGCGCCCATTGGCGCGGCTTGGCGTGCTTCTTGTGAAGGCGCTTCGCGGTGCCTCTAGCTGGGGTGCGTCAGGTTCGCGCCTTTTTATTTCCGCGTCGTGATGTTGCTAATCGGAAACATTTTGAAACTGCCATGAAACAATCCGCCCTGATCCTTGCGGTGCTGTTGGTCATAATGGCCGTTTGTCCCACGCCTCTTGTCGCACAAAATTTTACTTGGTCGCAGGCCAGCGCACCAAGCGAGTATTGGTTATCAATCGTCTCATCGTCAGATGGAACAAGGCTGGCTGCCGTTGTTCAAATGGGTGGAATTTACACGTCAACCAATTCCGGTGCCACATGGACGCAGACTAGCGCACCAACGCAAAACTGGTGGTCAATCGCCTCGTCAGCAGATGGAACCAAGCTGGTTGCGGTTGTTGCTGGCGGTTCCGGCGGCGGAATTTACACGTCATCTAATTCAGGCGTCACATGGACACAGACCAGCGCACCAACGCAAATCTGGTTATCAGTCGCTTCATCAGCCGATGGAAACAACCTCGCTGCTGTTTTTTCCAGAAGTGCGCTTTATGGTCAATTTTATAGCGCAATTTATACGTCAACCAATTCAGGGCAAAGCTGGATACAAACCAGTGCGCCAAACTTAAATTGGCAATCCATTGCCTCCTCCACCGACGGAACCAAACTGGTTGCGGTTGCTTATGGTAATGGTTTTGGTTCAATTTACAGGTCAACGAATTCAGGGCAAACTTGGGCGCAGGCCAGCGCACCAAGCGAGTATTGGTTTTCAATCGCTTCGTCATCCGATGGAACCAAACTGGCTGCTGTTGCTTATGGCAATGGAATTTACACCTCGACAGATTCAGGTGTTACTTGGACACAAACCAGTGCGCCAAACTTAAATTGGCCGTCCATTGCTTCGTCATCCGATGGAACCAAGCTGACTGCGGTTGCTTCCGGTGTTGGAATCTATATGTCAACCAATTCAGGTCTGACATGGATGCAGATTAGCGCACTAGGTAATTGGTGGTATTCCGTCGCTTCCTCATCCGACGGAACCAAACTGGTTGCGGTTGTGAATGACGGAGGAATTTATACGGGCTTTGCGCTGCCATCCATTACCAGCCAACCGTCTAGTCAGACAATAATCGCTGGCAGCAACGCAACCTTTGTTGTTGTGACTTTCGGCGGCACGCTCCCGTTGTCATATCAGTGGCAGTTCAACGGCACGAACATTAGCAACGCCACCAATACCAGCTACGCCCTGACTGGCGTGACGGCCAACAACGCGGGCAATTACACTGTAATAGTCACCAATCTTGGCGGTAGCGTGACAAGCAGCGTGGCAATCTTGACTGTGGTATCCATCACCCAGCAACCTCAAAATCAGGAACAACTTTTGGGCAAGGCCACTGTTTTTAATGTGGTTGTGTCCAGTCCGACCCTTTCGACATTTCAATGGTATTTCAACAACCCGGCACTCCAAACGACAGCTAAAGCCAAGGCAGCATTGTCTGGCAGTTTTGTTTATAGCACTACTGTAACCAATGGTGGTTTAGGCTACACTAGCTTGCCGCGAGTGCAATTCATCGGTGGTGGCGGCAGCGGAGCCGGTGGAACGGCGGCAGTCAGCAGCGGCAAGGTTACGAGCATCACCATGACCAACGCCGGTTCGGGCTATACCACCGCGCCCGCAGTTCTGATTGATCCGCCCAGTGGTTTGTTGGTTGGTCAAACCAATGCAACTCTCAATTTAAGCGCAATCACCACGAACAATTTCGGGAATTATTTTGTCGTCATTTCCAATATCTACGGGAGCATGACGAGCAGCGTGGCAACTTTGACCCGCGCCTACCCGCCCGGCCTTACATCGCAGCCGCAAAGTCAATTTATCGCGTCTGGTTCGGGTGCTTTTTTTAGCGTCACAAGCACTGGCACGCCGCCCTTTAGCTTTCAATGGTGGATGGTTTCAAGCCAGCTTACCAACGCCACGGCAACGCCGCTCGTCACCAACGGGTTTGTGCTTGGTGCCACGATCACCAAAGGTGGCGCGGGCTATCTGGCGGCTCCCACGGTGCAGTTTGTCGGCGGGAGCGGAAGCGGTGCGGGCGGAACAGCCGTGGTCAGCAACCGCATGGTAACGGCCATCAACATCACCAATGCCGGGTCAGGCTACGCCACGCATCCAACGATTCAGATTGCCGCGCCAAAGGCCGTCGCCTTGTCGGGACAGACGGCCAGTGTCTTTTCGTTGGCTGCGGTGACGGGAACCAATGCGGGAAATTATTATGTGGTGGTGACGAATTATTTTGGCGGTGTCACAAGTCTGGTTGCCGTGCTGACGGTGGAATTGCCGGGCTACAATCAAATCACCAGCCAGCTTTTGACGAACGGCAATTTGCGATTGTCCTTTGTGGGATTGACCGGAACAAATTACGCACTTGACCGCACGTTCAATCTCTCACCTGTGAACTGGATGCCACAGGCAACCAACCATCCCAACGCTGGCGGGGTGCTGATATTCACCAACATTCCCAACAAGGCCACAAATAATTTCTGGCGCATCCGCAAGGTGCCGTAGCAAAAACTCGTCGGCTTCATGCAGCCGCGAATTGTAACGCCGCCAGCGGTTCAACTTCGCGCTCAATCGTTCGCGCCTTCTCGTAACGCACCAAGCGCAAATCATAGTCAGCCTGCAAACCCGTCCACAGTTCCGCTGTCGTGCCAAAAAAACGCGCCAGCCGTAACGCCGTGTCCGCCGTGATGCCGCGCTTCTCCAAAACAATCTCGTTGATCCGGCGCGGCGGCACGCCCAACGCCCGCGCCAGCGCGTTTTGCGACAGGCCGTGCGGCGTCATAAACTCCTCGCGGAGAATTTCGCCCGGATGAATCGGCGGCAGTTTGTTCGTTTTCATAATCAGTGATAGTCCACAATTTCCACGTCCAGCGCATCTTCGCCCTGCCAGCGGAAACACACGCGCCACTGGTCATTGATGCGGATGCTGTGCTGCCCTTTGCGGTCGTCCTTCAACGCTTCCAGGCGGTTGCCATACGGCACGCGCAAATCATTCAGGCTGCGCGCCTGATGCAGCACCAGCAATTTCCGCCGCGCCACCCGTTGAATCTGCGTCGGCAAACGCCGCGACGATTCATCATTGAACAACTTTCCCGTTTCCGGGCAGGCAAAGCTGCGTATCATCTGCGACAACTATAACGCTTGGCGTCATGCCTTGTCAAGAAAACACCTTCGCTTAAAAAGCGGGAATCATACGCGCATGGCTGGCGTGAATTTCCCCCTCCACCGGCACCCGGCGGGGACGGGTCGCCGCCACAAAAAAAGGAATTCCTTAAATTTCAAATTCACCCGGACAGTCTCACGGAGCGCGAGCGCGTGACGCTGCGTGACGCGACCGGCAACCGTCGGCGGTGATAACGCTCGGTGGCTGGCACGCGGCCAGTGTCAGCGGTGACGTGACGGCGACCGCTGGCGACCGCCAAGCCGGAAGCGCGGTTGTTCTTTTCCATTTGATACCATATTTGATACCGCGAGCCGTTTTTCGGTGTTA
>Ga0302320_10015539_pt1 | contig 15627 bp, 10 predicted proteins | sample Bog_T0_3_FD_202130 | JGI IMG/M metagenome (GOLD analysis project Ga0302320, IMG submission 202130) | Peat permafrost microbial communities from Stordalen Mire near Abisko, Sweden - Bog_T0_3 | ecosystem: Environmental > Terrestrial > Soil > Wetlands > Peat | place: Sweden: Abisko, Stordalen Mire... | reverse complement strand
CTGGTAGCCGGCCTTGGCGGCAAACTGAACGCCCAGCCGGTCGGCGTCGGACTCCTTGTCGCGGCTGTACTGCTGCGTCAGCGCGCCCTGCACGGAGGTGCCGGCAATCTGCGTCAGTTGCGTCGAGTTATACAACGTCGCGGTCTGCGCTTTGAGAAACGCCATGGAGTCCTTGGAGCGGATCTCCTTCTCCAGATGCCGCTGGTCCACGTGCGCGACCTCATGCGCTAAGGTCCCCGCCAGCTCGGCCTCGGTGGTCATATTGGCCAGCGCGCCGCGGGTGATGAAGACGTAGCCGCCGGGAAGCGAGAGCGCGGTGACGACGTCCGTATCGAGGATGCCGAAGCGGTACGGCACGGCGCGAGGCGCCTGCTGCGCGACCGCAGCGCCCACCAGGTTCACATAACGCTCCATCTGGGGGTTGTCGTAGAGTCCGAAGATGTTGATCAGCTTGGCCGCGGATGCCTCGCCCACCTGCTGCTCCTGCTCGGGCGTCCACGCCGTATAGATATCCCTGGCCTGCTCCGCCTGCTTCTTCCTCTGCTGCGCCTGGTTGGCCTTGTCCTGGGCCTTCTGGATCAGGCCGCCGAACTGCGCCGGACACGGGGCCACGATGCCGACTGCCAGAGCCGCTGCACCGAGGATGGAAAGAGTGCGTGTCATCATGGTCTCCGCTACTGGGGGACGGGCGGGGTAGAGTTTTGTGTCAGGCCGCCCTGCTGCTGGAACGCGGTGAGCGCGGCTGGGCTGGGCCGGTAGCCCGCCATCGCCTGCGCCTTCTGTTCGGCGGTCGAGCTCGGCGAGGCGTTCAGGAACGCCTGCTGCACCTGCCCGTTGGGGTCCACTCCATTAAAACCAAGCGCGGTGCTGTCCGTGCTTTGGTGCGACTTTTTCAAGGTGAGCGCTCCGCCGAAGAGCGGCGCCGGCTTGTTGTTGTTGCAGGGAGCGGAGTTTGGCCCTCCCTTGCCGTTGCCCGCCCCGTTTCCTGCGCTGCCGCTGTTTCCGTTGCTCTTATTCGCAGCGCCGGACTTACCCTGTTGCGGCGGACACGGCTGCTGCTGACCGTTGCTGTTCTGCGCGCCCTGCTGCTGCGGGGCCGGCAACACTGCAGACGCCGCCGGCGCCAGGCACAACACCGCGGCGAGCGCGCCCCCAAGGGCCGCTTTCTGCATCGAGAGTCGATAGCTGGCCATGGAAGTTGCACTCCAATTCAGCAGGCCCGGAAAACGTGGCCTTATCTTACGCGTCCTGCACCCCTGTGGCGTTCCAGGCCTGCAGTTCATACACGGTCGTCTCGACCGTCTTGCCCTTCACCTTATATCCGCCCAGCGCGCGCATCTTTGCCTGCCCGGCGATCCGCTCCTGCGTGCTCTGGCTCACCATAATGGAGGTATCAAACTCCTTGTTCAGGCCCTCCAGCCGTGCAGCCACGTTAACAGCATCGCCGATGACTGTAAATTCAATTTTCTTGCCGCTCCCGATATTTCCGAAGATGACGGTTCCGGTGTTCACGCCGATGCGGATGGCGATCTGCTCCCGGCCCTGCGCGGCCCACTCTCGGTTCAGCTCCTCCACTCGGGCGATCATCTCCAGCGCGGTCTGCGCGGCCTCCGCGGCGTGGTTTACCGCCGGTGTAAACGCACCCCAGTAGGCGAGAATGCCATCACCGATGAACTTGTCCACGATGCCGTTGTGGCGGAAGATGATCTCCGTCATCGCTGCGAAGTACTCATCCAGCAGCGCGATCAGCTGCAAAGGGTCGGAGCGCTCGGTGAGGGTCGTGAAGTTGCGCACATCGGAGACCAGGATGGTCAGTTCGCGCTTGGCGCCGTTCAGCTGCAGGCCGTCGATGTTGGACATTACATACTCCACCAGTTGCGGCGCCATGTAGCGGTCCAGCATTCCGCGGGTCTGGCGCAGTTGCCGGCCGGTCGTGATGGTGCGCGCGGCGGTCGATGCTCCAAACGACAACACCAGGGCCAGGCACGGAGCTACCACCGGCGCGGCAAAGTGGCCGTGTCCGTATGCGGCGAAGCAGGTGGCCACGTAAGCCGCAATCACGCCCACTAGCAGCAGCGCGGACCGCGACACGTGGCGTACAAAGAACAGCGCCGCTCCTCCCGCCGCGGCCATCGCGACGACCAGCAGCCACAGTAGCCAGGGCGGCGAGACGCGCATGGCAACCCCGTTCAGCAGGTTGTCCATCGCCGTGGCATGGACGATGAACCCGGGCGCTGCAGTGGCGAAGGGTGTGGGATGGGCATCGTAGCTGGCCGTAGCGCTGGCGCCGATCAGCACGATCTTGCCGCGAAAGTAGCTCGCAGGGAATCGCTGCACGTCGGCCGGACACTGGTCGGGATAGATGGAGCAGATGACCTGCCAGATGGGCAGGCGCGGATACACATCCGAGCCGCCGTGCCACAGCACCAGCATCTGCCCCTGGTCGTCCACCGGGACCTCGCGCCCGCCGACGGCCGCGAAGCGCCCGCCCAGCAGCGACCGTCGCTGCGTCCACTCAAGTGGGGCCTTCTCCGCCTGCGCCACGGTGCGCGTGTCCAGCGAGTCATAGGGATGGCCGTCATACCGGTATTGCACAGCGACACGCCGCACTACGCCGTCCGGGTCAGGCAGGGCATTCAGCGCGCCCAGACCGGCAGCAGCATCGGCCAGCAGCGGCTCCGGGGGGTTGGGAAAGAAGTGCGCCGCATCGATAGTTGCCCCGAACCCGCTGCCCCCTGCCGCCTGGTACTTTTGCAGTGCGTCGAGCTTGACAGCGTCATTGTCGCCACCCTCCTGCTCCATCTCGGTGGGCACAAAAGTGAACCCCAGCACGGTATTGCCATTCTGCTTCAGCACGTCCGCAAAGCCCGAGTCGACGGCACCGCTCTCCACGCCGCTGAAGATGGCGTCCATGGCGATGGCCCGGGGCCGCCCCTGGTCCACATAGCGGACCACTTCCGTCCACACACGGCGCGTCCACGGCCAGCGTCCCAGCTTGTCCTGCAGCGACTCCAGGCTGGCGTTGTCGGCGTCGATAATGACAATTCGCGGGTCGGCCTCGCTGGGCTTAGCGGCGAAGCGGGCACGAGCGTCCAGAGCCCCGCTTTCCAGCCAGTTTCCTGCGCGGGAGTGTGCCAGCAGCAGCACACCGGCCGCCGCCAGCGCCACGCACGCAGCTACGCCGAACAGGAACTCGCGCTGCGTTCTGCGGTCCACTGTCATCGCGTCGCTCCCTTGTGAGAGTTATAGTGACTCCGCGGGCGCACGGCAACAGAAAAGGGGCGAATTTTCTTCGCCCCTCTCATGTAAAATCAATAACTTACAGTGTTTCTGCGTTGTTTGTCCGGTGCTCAGTCGGCCTTGCTCTGGGTGCTTGCGGACTCGGAGCGGCTGGCCACCAGGCTGGGATCATTCTTGGGAATCACCTCGAGCCGGACCGGGTGAACGCCGTCTCGCAGCATGTTGAGCTGCGCGGCCGCGGCATGGGAGAGATCGATGGCACGGTCGGAGTACAAGACTCCCCGGTCGGTAATCTTCACCACTACGGTGCGATGGTTGCGCAGGTCCGTCACGCGGACCATAGTGCCAAAGGGCAGGGTGCGGTGGGCGGCGGTGAGTTGGTTCTCATCAAAGATCGCGCCACTAGCGGTGCGATGGCCCTGGAGAACGCTGCCATACCAGCTGGCGTTCCCACTCATCATGTTGAATTTGCTTGGTTTATGGGGGGCGATGGATGCAGGGACAACGCTGCTGGCCATCGTGGCCGGCGCCGCCGGGGGGACTGCGGATGCCGCCAAAGCTGCCAGCTTGGGGCCCTGGGTGGGCTTAGCAGGGATCGTCCGGAGGGATGACTCAGCCGCTCGAACGGCAACGGCGCTCAGGGGAATCATGATCGCCAGGGCGATCACGGTCAACAGGACGGCGGTGCGAGAGGGTTGGAAAAGGGGAAAAAGCTGCTTCGTTTTGGGGTTCAAATTCATACCTTAAGTATAAAAAATTGCCAGCAAATCCGCGGTTTTTGACCCTTAAATCGGCCCTCAGAGACCCATAGCCCGTAGGGTTTGTCAACCCGCCCAGGGACGGTTCTTGAGGTCGTGAAAACCACCTGGGGAGGTCACGTTGGCCAAATGCCTATGTTTACAGGTGAAAAGCCAAAAAATCGCCATTAACAGTGGGGATACGCCCAAATCATTTTTCTGGTCCGTGGGGACACCCAAATGGGCCTCCATGTAAGGATGAGCTTGCGTTCCGGATGGAGCCCCTCTCATGCTGCCCCTGAGCCCGGCATTTTTTGCCTTTGCCGGCATCGCCATAGCCCTGATCTGGGCCAGTAACCGCTGGCCAATGGGCCGGCTGGTGGTGCTTCTCGCTGCTAATTTCTTCTTTTTGGCCCGTTTTGCTTGGTTTTATCCTGTAATTCTGCTGGCCGCCGCGAGCTCTGACTTCCTTATCGGCCTGGGTCTGCAGGCCATCAGCCGGGAGCGCCGCCGTCCACGTCTGGCTCTGGTAAGTTTGAGTCTTTTCATCAACATAGGCCTGCTGGCCGCCTCCAAGACCCTCCCGCTGGCCCTCGGAGACCTGGACCGCTGGATCTTTCCTCTCAGCCTTTCGTTCTATTGTTTTCAATCGCTTACGTACACGATTGACCTCTTTCGCGGCACTCGGGAGGGGACCCGCAACTACCTCGCCCACCTCAGCGCCACCACTCTATTTACAGTGATCGTCGCCGGGCCCATCAATCGGGTCTCTGACCTCATCCAGCAGCTCCGCAGGCCTTTCGCGCTGGACCGCGCCGCCGCCGCCCGGGCGATGCTGCTCATTGCCTCCGGACTGATGAAGAAGATGCTCATCGCCGACTACCTGGGTGACAACGTCGTCAACCGTATCTTCGATACCCCCACGCTCTACAGCGGGGCAGAGGTGTTGATCGGCGTCTACGCCTATGCGCTGCAGATCTACTACGACTTCTCCGGCTACACCGATATCGCCATGGGCGTAAGCCTGCTGCTGGGTCTGACCGTGCCGGACAACTTCAACCGGCCCTACCGTTCGGTATCGATTATCGACTTCTGGCGTCGCTGGCATATCACCTTCTCCAACTGGCTGCGCGATTATGCCTACTTCTCTCTGCCCAGCGCCCGCAAATGGGAGGGCTACAGCTACTTCAACCCCATCATTGTGATGCTGGTAGGAGGCCTTTGGCACGGCATCGGCTGGACCTTCCTCGTCTGGGGGCTGCTGCATGGGGTCGCGCTCACCGGCGCGCGCGGCTTTCAGGCCGTCCGCAACAAGTTTCTCGGCAGACCGAAGCCCAGCGCCGTCTGGCGCTGGCTCAGCATCTTTCTAACGTTCCAGTTTGTCTGTCTCACCTGGATTTACTTCCGCGCACCGGACATCGGAACCGCGACTGCCGTTCTACAGCGTATCGGCTCCGGCACATGGACAGTGGAAAACATCTCCCGCCCCATGCTCTGGGTGATGCTGGCCGGGGTGCTCGCCCACCTGATTCCGCCGCGCTGGTTTGAAAAGACAATCCAGGTCTTCGTCTCCGCCCCCGCGGCGCTGCAGGCGCTGGTGCAGGGGGTAGCGCTTGCTGCTGCCGTGCTGCTGATTGAGATTCTTTCCGGAAAGGGCGCCGTCTCTTTCGTCTACGGCAATTTTTGAACGATGCGATGAAGAAGTTTCCTCTCAATGCGCTGGGTGGCTTGCTGGTCTTCGTCGCTGTCATGGGGGGTATCCACTATGAGACGGATGGCAGCAAGGGTGCGGACCTGCGCGCGGCGCTCGGGCCGGTCGCCGACTTCAGCCGCTCGGTCTGGCTACCGGTCGAGCCAATCCCGCCGCCGGCTGTGCCGGCAGCCCTGGCGGTGCCGCACCCGCCGGTGGGCAAGATGTCCGGCGCACTGGCCTCCATGCTGGCCGCTAACCCCAGGGCCGACACCGACTACCTGGACGATGACCACGGCGTCCTCGACCACTTCTACGCGGCGCTGCAGGAGGCGGATCAGGGCCGCGGCGCCGCGCAGGTGCGCATCGTCCACTACGGGGACTCGCCCACCACCGCCGACCTGATTACCGGCGACGCCCGCGAGCTGCTGCAGTCACGCTTCGGCAACGGTGGGCCGGGCTTCCTGCTGATTGCGAAGCCCTGGGCCTGGTATGGGCACTTCAACGTGGATCTCTCCGGCGATGGCTGGACCATCGATACCGCCGTAAACTCGCCGCGCGTGGCGCGCTACGGCCTGGGCGGGGCCATCTTTACCGGCAGCGCAGGCGCAGTCAGCCGCATGAAGCTCCAACGCGCGGACACCACGGTCGTCGAGGTGCAGTACCTCGCCCAGCCGAACGGCGGCACCGTGGAAGTCATCGCCGATGGCAACCCCGCCGGACAGGTCCAGACCGCCGGAGAGGATGGGACCAATGGTGCGGCGACCGTCTCGCTGCCGCCAGGAACCAAAGAGGTGGAGTTAAAGGTGACCTCCGGCACTGTCAAGCTCTTCGGTGTCGCGCTGGGGCGCGAGGGCAAAGGGTTGACCTATGACAGTATCGGTCTGAACGGCGCGTCCACCACAGTGATGTCGCGCAACTTTGACGAGGCCAGCTTCGCCGCCGCGCTGCAGCATCGCCGCCCCGACCTGGTGATCATCAACTACGGCACCAACGAGAGCAGCTATCTCAGCTATGTCCAGAAGCAGTATGAGATCGAGCTGCGCCGGGCCATCGCTCGCGTCCGGGCCGCGCTGCCGGAGACCTCCATCCTGATCATGAGCCCCATGGACCGCGGCCTGCGTGGCGGCGGCAATGCTATCGGCACCTATCCGGCTATCCCGGTCATCGTGGACATCCAGCAGCGCGTGGCCGAGGACACCGGCTGCAGCTTCTTCAATACCTACCAGGCCATGGGTGGCGAGGGCACCATGGAGCGTTGGTATGACGGGCACCCGCGCATGGTCGCCGCCGACCTGATTCACCCTTCGCCGCAGGGCGCGCGCCTGGTCGCCGAAGACCTTACCGGACAGTTGCTGATAGGCTACGAGAGGTATGTCCAAACGCATCCTTTGCGTTGATGTGAGTACCTGGATTGGTTGATGTGAGGGCTTTCAGGTTGGTTGAGTTGAGCGGTTTCCGGCAGAGCGATCTCCGGCAGGGCGGGGGGTTCTGCGGGGGGGTGCGGCGTCTGCGGGTTGGAATGGCGTTGGCACTCTTGGGAGCGCTGGCGCTGGCGGCTCCCGCGCAGCACTCCAGGAAACCGCCTACAAAGAAGCCCTCTGTGGGCGGCAAAGCGCCTGCATCGAAGAAGTCGGCCAAGAGCCAGACCGGCGGCATACGCGCCGGCAAGTCCAGATCGAATTCTCGGAAGTACAGCTCGAAGAACTCGGCTGCCCATGCCGCGCAGTCGCACACCGCGCGCGGACGGTCCTCCCGCGCGACGGCCCACGTCTCCCGCGGCCGTGCCGAGAGCCGCGCCGTGGAGACCGCCTTGCGGCCCAACATCATCGCCCGCATTCAGGTTGCGCTCTCCGACCCAGACGTAGGCATTGAGGGCGGGCAGCACCTGGCGCCTTTCTTCGCGCAGTTGAAGTCGCTGGAGGCCGCACCGCGCAGCTCGGAAGTCCGCATCCTGCAGTTTGGCGACTCGCACACCGCCGCAGACCTCTTCACCGAGGACCTGCGAACGCTCTTCCAGGACAAGTTCGGCGACGGCGGTGCGGGCTTTTCGCTGCCCGGACGCCCCTTCGCCGGCTACCGCATCCACGGCACCACGCGCGCCATGTCCGGCGGCTGGTCGGAGCTGGGCACGCACCTGAGCGACATTGGCGACGGCATGGTGGGCATGGGCGGCATCTGCATGGCCACCGACCGCGCCGGCGAGTGGGTCTCGCTGGATGCAAACGCCTCCAGCCTGCGCGTACAGTACCTGGTTCAGGCAGGCGGCGGACAGATCGCCATCTACGACGGCGACACGCTGCTCCAGACCCTGCCCACCGCCGGCGATGCCACCTCGGCTGCTGTCTTCACCACCGCGCTGACTCCCGGCATGCACCACATCGAGGTGCGCACTCTGGAGGATGCACCCGTGCGCCTGCTGGGTCTGGTGACGGAGAACGCCGGCGGCGCGACGTATGAGGCGATGGGCATCAATGGAGCCGAGGCCTCGCTCTTCCTGCGCTGGAACCTCGCCATCGCGCAGCCGCTGATGCTCGACCGGCCGCCCTCGCTGATTGTGCTGGCCTACGGCACCAACGAGGCCAGCGACCGCAACTGGAGCGAGCAGGGCTACGGCGTGATGTTCAGCAATGTGATTCTGCGCTGCCATCAACTCGCCCCCAAAGTTCCGATTCTGGTCATCGGGCCACCGGACCGCGCTATCCGCGTTGGCCGCGGCCGCCACGCCGCCTTTCAGGAGTTCGACGGTGTGGACCGCATCGTCGCCGCGCAGCGCGCGGTCTGTCGCAGGATGGACTGCGCCTTCTGGGACCAGCGCCGCCGCATGGGAGGCTTCGGCGCCATGCGCGACTGGACCGCCGTCGGCTGGGCGCAGCCCGACCACACTCACTTCAGCGTGGACGGCTACACAGAATTGGCCGCTGCGCTGTTTTCGGATATAGTCCGTCAATACGCGGCCTACCAGACGACCGCGACCGCTACAACGAATGTGGGTACGGGGAGCGCACCATGAGCAAACAGCCGGGAATTCTGAAGGTGATACACGCCGTGTCCGATGTCCAGCAGGACCCTGCGGAGGATGAGTCGTTGTTCGCCGACGGCACGCTGGACAGCTTTACGCTGCCCGACCTGGTCACCGGCCTGGAACAGGAGTTCTCCGTGAAGATTCCCGACAGCGACCTCGTGCCGGAACGCTTTGACACTCGCCGCAAGATCGAGCAGTACCTCGACACGCTGGAGAAATAACGTGAGCGGCGCGGCATACCTGCGAGCCTTCGGCAGCTACGTGCCGGAGCGGCGCGTGGACAACGCGATGCTAGCCGAACGCACCGGACGGGCCGCCGACGCGATTGAAAAGACCACCGGTATTCTGGAACGGCACTACGCCGCGGTGGACCAGAGCGTCGCGGACCTCGGCGTTGCCGCGGCGAAGGACTGTTTAGAGCGTGCTGGTATCGACGCCGCAGATGTTGGCCTGCTGCTGGTCTCCTCCGGTTCCTCGGAGCGTTGCTTTCCCGGCCCGGCGGCAAGCATCGCTGCGAAGCTCGGGCTGAGTGCAACTCCGGCCATTGATCTGCCCATCGCCAGCGCGGGCTCGCTCATCGGCATGGCGCTGGGCGCGGACCTCGTAGCCCGCTATGGCAACGTGCTGGTCGTCGCGGCGGAGATCATGTCCCGTCGCATCGACGATGCCGACGCGGACACCGCCATCCTCTTCGGCGACGGCGCGGGAGCGTGCCTGCTCAGCCGCAATTCCGGCTTCGCGCGAATTGCCGATATGGCCCTGTACACCGACGGCAACTTCTCCGAGTCGCTCGTCCTTCCGCATGGCGGCGCGCTCGCCATGCGCGGGCTCGAGGTCATCATGCAGGCCGCGCGCAAGGTGCCGCGCGCCATCGCCGACTTGTTGGCGAAGAACGGCATCGCAGCGGAGGACGTTCAGGTCTTCCTGATGCACCAGGCCAACCGCAATCTGCTCGCCAAGATCGCCAAGGAACTCAAGGTTCCGGAAGAACGCTTCTTTACAAACATCGCCTCGCACGGCAATACTTCTTCCGCGTCGCTGCTCATCGCAGCGAAGCAGTGGTCGGACTCCGCGCAGATCGCAGGCCCCATTGTCTTCGCGGCCTTCGGCGCTGGCCTGCAGTGGGGCGCTGTCCTCGCGCTGCCGGTCTAGACACAGATTCTCCAGAAGAAGGCCCCATGCTTCCAGCTCGCTGCCATTCCTTTGTTCTTGCTTTGACGCTCGCATCGTCCTCTATCGCGCAGAACGGCGCGCCAGTGCAACTCACCGCCGAGCAGGACCACCAGCGCGTGCTCGACCAACTGCACATCGCCGCGCTGCGTCCCGCCGCGGACCACGACCCCAAATCGCCCAACGCCGTCAACTACGACGAATCCAAGGCCAATCCCTATCCGAACCTGCCCAACCCGCTGCTGCTGAACGACGGCAAGCCCGTCACCTCAGCCAAAGTCTGGTGGCAGCAGCGCCGCCCGCAGATCGTCGAGTTCTTTGACCGCGATGTCTACGGCCGTGTTCCGCCGCATGTGCCGAAGGTGTCGTGGCAGGTGGTGAGCGCGACCAACGAGACGCAGGGCGGCGTCGCTGTAGTGACGAAACATCTGCTCGGGCACGTGGACAACTCCGCCGATCCGGCGATTACCGTGAACATCGAGCTCATCCTCACCACTCCGGCGCACGCGGCCGGTCCCGTGCCGGTGATGCTGGAGATCAGCTTTGAGGGTTACCCCGGCGCCAAGCCGCCCGCACTGCCGGAGCTCGGCTGGCGGCAGTTGGTGCTGGAGAAGGGCTGGGGCTATGCCATCCTGCACCCCACCAGCTTTCAGCCCGATAATGCCGAGGGTCTTACGCAGGGCATCATCGGCCTGGTCAACCGCGGCCGGCCGCGCAGCCGCACCGACGAGTGGGGAACGATCCGCGCCTGGGCCTGGGGTGCCAGCCGTGCGCTGGACTACTTCGAGACCGACAAGTCCGTTGATGCCCGCCAGGTCGGCATCGAGGGTCACTCACGCTTTGGCAAGACCGCGCTGGTTGCGATGGCTTACGACCCACGCTTTGCGATCCTCTACAGCAGCTCCTCGGGCACCGGCGGCGCCAAGCTCTGGCGGCGCGACTTCGGCGAGCGCCTGGAGAACCTCGCCGCGTCGCGCGAATACCACTGGATGGACGAGAACTTTCTGCGCTACGCCGGGCCGCTCACTCCCAACGACCTGCCCGTCGACCAGCATGAGCTGGTGGCTCTGTGCGCGCCGCGGCCTGTCTTTATCGGAGCCGGCGCATTTCAGGGCGATAACTGGGCCGATGCCAAAGGGTCGTTCGTCGCCGCGGTCGCAGCAGGCCCCGTCTATGAGCTGCTAGGGAAGAAAGGCTTGCCCACCGCCACCCAGCCGCCCATAGGAACGGCGCTGCTCTCCGGCGATATCGCCTTCCGCCAACACACGGAAGGCCACACTCCCGCGCCCAACTGGCCCGCGTTTCTGGAGTTCGCCGGCCGCTACCTGCACGCCCCGGCCGCGCCTTAGGGAACGCCCACGCCCCCGGTGCCCGCCGTGATGCTGGTGGGGCTCTTGCGCGTGAGCAGGATCACCGCCACGATGACTCCGACCACCACGCCACCGATCAGGATCGACTTCAGCACGACATGATGGTGGGTCGGCAGCCGGTCGCCCGCGCCACGCACGTTGCGCTCGTGGATCAGAGCGATGGCGGTCAACGCGCCCACCACCGCGGTCACGGTGATCACATACTTGCCGGTCTTGCGGTTCGGCATAAAGCCGTGGGCCACTGCCTGTCCGTTGGCGTCGGTGTAAAGCGACATCGTCGCCGAGCCGTTGAAGCTTCCACCCGCGCCAGTCGAACGTATGCTGAAGAAGATCAGCGCGCCGGCCACCGGCTTGTGGTTCTCGTCCTGCACCTCTACGATGGGCTCGCGTGCGGTGCGGGCTCGGATGTTATTCAGCGCTCCCTCGCCCTCGAGGATGTTGATCTGCAGCATCCCGGGCTGCGGCGCCAGCAGCGCTGCGGCGGGCGGCGCGACAGGTGCAGCCGCCAGCAACTCCAGCGGCCGCGCCAGCAGCACAACCACCAGCAGGGCTGCGAAGGCCCGCTGTAGAACCGAAGCTGCGGATTGGGCGCTCATGCTCATCTTTACTTCGCCGTAGCTGTGGCCGAGCTTCCAGCCGAGTTGGTCAGGGTGACGGTGACTGAGCCGATGGTGCTCTGGTCCGCGCTCAGGTTGAAGGTCTGGGTGTACATAAAGTTGGAGCCGTAGGTCTGCGACCCGGCCGTCGTGAACCACGCCGCGAAGAGCGGGGCCGCCGGAATCGTAACAATGGAGTTGCTCAGGGAAGAACCATTCGCCGCGATGAACTGGAAAAATGCCTGCGACATGTCGCGGGTGTTGGAGTAGCCGATAATGTTCGCGGTAATGCTGTCGCCGCTGCGTGTGAGTGTCATGCTGGTAATGACCGGCGGCGCGGGCGGAATCGTAATCACCAGCGGCTGGATATTCGCCGGTGTTACCACCTGCCCGGCCGCCGTAAGTACAAGGGTTACGGTGATGGTCCCGGCATCGGTCCCCGATTGCAGTTGGATGGTGGGAGTAGCGGTGGTGTTGGCAGGAACTGTGAAGGTCTCGGTGGTGCCTCCGGTGGCGAACTGGATGGCGGGATCATTCGCGCCGCCGACACCGGCGAAGTTCAGTGTGAGCGTGCCGGTCAGCGGCACGGGGTAGGGGTTGGTCAGCGTGAAGGTGAGCGGGGGCTGCTGCGCCGGCTGCACCGTGGCTGGGCCTGAGAAGACTGCCACCACCGGCGGCGCTGCCACGGTGAAGTTTGCCGCGGTACTGGTCTGCGCCTGGGTGGGATCGGTGACGGTAATCTTCAACGTCTGCGGGGTCACCAGCAGGGCTGCGGGGATCACCGCCGTCATGGTGGTCGCGTTGACGTAGGCGAAGGTCGCTAGCGGCGTGCCGTTTACGCTGACAGTGGAGTTGGGCAGGAAGCCTGTGCCGGTGAGGATAATGGGGGTGGCCGCCGCGCCCAGCATGGCGGAGCTGGGCGCAACCGTGGTGATGGCTAGCGAGATGACGGTGATCGTGGTGGTGCCGGTGACGGTGTTGTAGTCGGTACCGTCCATGGGGGTAAAGAGCACGTTGAGCGTCTGGTTGGCGCCGGTGGCGAGCAGTGTTCCGGATGGCGGTGTATAGGTAAAGCCGCCGAGTAGCGCGCCGCTGATGCCTGTCGCCGACGCGTTGAGCTGTGTACCAGAGAGTGGTGTGCCCACCACAATGGGCGCGGGCGCGTTCCATGTCACGTTCGGAGTGAACTTTGCGACGTTAATGTTGGCGGTGCCGGTCGCGGTCTTGAAATCAAGGGTGTCAGTGGGCGTAAAGGTCACGCTCAGGGTCTGCGTGCCCGCGCCCAGCAGCGCTCCCAGGACCGGGTTGTAGTTGAAGGTCCCCGCAACGGTGGGGAAGTACGTAGAAGCCGCGGTGGCGTTGAGCTGACCCGCGGCTAGTTGCGTACCGTAGGTGATGCTGGCGGGCACGGGGTTCCAGGTAATGACCGGCTGCGCCTGGTTGACCACCTGGGTGACGATGGTGGAGACGCCGCCGCCGAAGACGGTGTCGCCGGAGTATGAGGCGCTGATGAAGTGCGTTCCCGCGGTAAGCGTGGAGAGAGTCAGCGACGCACTGCCGCCGGTCATGTTGACCGGAGCCGCCAGTGGGACGATGCCGTCCTTGAAGGTGATGGTGCCCGTCGGCGTCCCGATGGCCGTGGTGGAGCTTATCGTGGAGCTGAACGTGACCGGCTGGCCGTAGACGTTCGGCGTGCCGCTGGTCCCCAGCGAGGTACTACTGGAGGCGGTGTTCACGGTAAGCGTGAGCTTTCCCGTAGAGCCCGTAAAGTTGATATTGCCCGGCCAGGTGGCCGTCAACGCCGGAGTGCCGGACTGAGCGAACGTGGTGTTGAGGGCGGCATTGGCATTGCCGGAGGTGATGTAGCTCTTGAGAAAGTAGTTTCCCGATATGTTCGAAAGGACCACCGGATCTGCGTAGCCGTCGCCGTTTAGGTCGGCAGCCTGCATGTCATTCACCGTGGTCCCCGTCACCGCAAGGCCGGTGTAGGAGTTGGCGAAGCTCCCCTTGCCGTCGGCCTCCAAAAACACAGCGTTGTTAGTGCTGGTGGTGATCAGCAGATCGGAGAGCCCATCGCCGTTGATGTCTGCCGATGCGATGTCATTGATCGCGACGCCAGTAGGGAGGGCCGTGGGCGTGCCGAAGCTGGCGGTCCCTGCCGTGCTGGTGTTCAGCGCGGTCACCACGCTCGCTGTGCCGCCAGGGGTGAGGACCGTGCCCAGGTCGGGACGTCCATCGCCATTGAAGTCGCCGGTGAAGAGAAACTTGTAGAGGTTGGTGGGGTACGGTTGCAGCGGGATGGAGGTTGACGGAGTGGAGATGGGGGGTGCGGACGTTCCAAACGAAGTCGCCTTGTTGCTGAGGTAGACGTCAATCGACTGTGTGCCCATGCTGAGGTTGTTCAGCTCCACAATGTCGGGGTAGCCGTCGCCGTCGATATCGGCCAGCAGCAGGTTCGAGTTGGCCCCGCCGGAGATGGTAGTCGTGGCCGCGAGCGTGAAGGTGCCGTCGCCGTTGCCGGTGAAGAGGACGAAGCCAAAGCAGTTGGCGGCGCAAGGGTTAGCCACCGCTCTGCCCGCCACCACAAGATCCAGCTTGCCATCCTTGTTCATGTCCTTCAGCACCACCTGCGTGCCCAGAACCGGCGTGACCTGGAGCGGCGGGGCGAAGGTGCCGTCGCCGTTGCTGAGCAGTGCATAGACGAAGACCGTACCGCTGCCGTTCAGGCAGTCGATGACCAGGTCGGCAAAGCCGTCGCCGTTCAGGTCGCCGGTGGCCAGGCTGTTGAAGAAGGCACAATTTCCAGGCATGCTGTAGGTTCGGTCGGTCTGGAACTGTCCGTACGGGCTGTTGCCTAGGTCCACGTGGATGAGAGCGGGATTTTGGGTGTCCACGAAGACCACGTCGGGGATGCCGTCGCCGTTGAGGTCGGCAGTCTGGAGGCTGGTGATGGGCGGGGCGGAGATGTTGGTGGAGCCGGAGCTCTTCAGCGAGGCAGTGGTCCTGTCCAGCAGCAGCTTGGCGGTGCCCAGCGTGGTCCCACCGTTGGCGAAGGTCACCGTTCCGGAGAGCGCTCCGGCGCTAACCAAAGCGTTTGGCCCCGGTGTGAAGGTCGAGAGCAGGGTGACGGGCTGCTGCACGGTGGCGGGGTTGGGAGTCGCGGTCAGCGCGCCGGAGGATGAGCTCAGCGCAACATACCCGATATTGAGGGGCGTGGAGCAGAAGCTGACCTGGTTGCACGCAGTTGCCGTGATCAGGTTCACGGTGGAAGGCACTGTCGCCGGCACCGTAGCAACTAGCGTGGTCCCGGAGGAATACTTTACGGTGCCCGCGCCGCTACCGCCGGCCCACGCAAAGTTGAGCGTCGTGCCCTTGACCAGCCCGGTCCCGGTAAAGGTGAGGGTAAGCGGCGGCGGCTGCACGCCGGTGGCGGCATTTGTGGCGGGGATGCTCTCCACATCGTACGAGCCGAGGGTCGGCACCTGCACGATTGGGTAGTTGTAGATGTTGGTGACGGTGCCGTCTATCACGCCGTTGCAGTTCGCAGCCGCGCCCCCAACTGCTTGCTGGATCACATACAGCGAGGCGGTGAAGAGGCCGTTGGTATAGGCCGTGGAGGGGATGGAGTTGAAGGTGCTGGCGGGCACATTGATTACGGTGGCGGGGACGGTCGTCGCGGGAATAATCGGCGCCGTGCTGCCGTAGCTGGTGTAGAAGCAATATTCATAACCGCCGGGCGCAAAATTGGTGGGTAGTGTGCCGGTCAGGGTCAGGCTGGCCCCGGTCGTGTTGGAGGCGG
>Ga0302320_10015536_pt1 | contig 15629 bp, 12 predicted proteins | sample Bog_T0_3_FD_202130 | JGI IMG/M metagenome (GOLD analysis project Ga0302320, IMG submission 202130) | Peat permafrost microbial communities from Stordalen Mire near Abisko, Sweden - Bog_T0_3 | ecosystem: Environmental > Terrestrial > Soil > Wetlands > Peat | place: Sweden: Abisko, Stordalen Mire... | reverse complement strand
GGACGTCCTGCGCCAGCTGCGGGTGGGCAAGATCAACACTCCGGTGATGATCCTGTCGGGCACCTCGGAAATCGACACCAAGGTCAAGACGCTCGGCGGCGGCGCCGATGACTATATGACCAAGCCCTTCCACAAGGACGAGCTGATCGCCCGGATCCACGCGGTGGTCCGTCGCTCCAAGGGCCATGCCCAATCGGTCATCAAGACCGGCGATATCACCGTCAATCTCGACGCCAAGACGGTGGAAGTGAACGGCATGCGCGTGCATCTGACCGGCAAGGAATATCAGATGCTCGAACTGCTTTCCCTGCGCAAGGGCACGACCCTCACGAAGGAAATGTTCCTGAACCACCTTTACGGCGGCATGGACGAACCCGAATTGAAGATCATCGACGTTTTCATCTGCAAGCTGCGCAAGAAGCTCGCCTCGGCGGCCAACGGCCTGCATCATATCGAAACCGTCTGGGGCCGCGGCTATGTCTTGCGCGACCCGCACGAAGGATCCGTCGCCGCCGCCTGATCGGTCGCGCCGCCCGAGTTTCCGAACGCCCGCCCTCACCGGCGGGCGTTTTTGTTGGCGGCCTCGCCTGCCATGGTCCTGAGCGCCCGGGTCGCATGCGGAACTGGCCTGGCGCCACTTGCCCCCTCATCGGCCGCGGGTCGCGCTCTGCGTCAAATCGACACGAGCAAAGGCGCCGCGTCGGCAAGCAAATTTGAGCTTAACGTAATCGGCCCCGAGCAAGCGCGGGGAAAGGCCGCCGCGGTTAACCCAGCTGCCGCAAATTTTACTTGCCTTTAACCACACGCGCTGGTCATGGTTCGCGTCGATCAGACAGGCCTATCTCGACTCGCCCGGCGAGTTCGCGTTCTTTCGGGGGCAGGATGCAGGAATTCGATCCGAGACAGCCGACGCTGCGCTTCGCGCCGCGCCTGTTCATCATTCTCTCGGGTTGCAGCGCCCTCGCCCTCGCTTGGCAGCTTACGAACCACAATCACATCAACGCGGTTCCGCAGAGCGCCGTCCTGGACGCGTCATCCCTGGCCAATGTCGAACGCCAGGCCTTCACCCAGGCCCAGGCTCAGCCCGGCTTCGCCCAGCCGATCAGCATCATGATCAAGGTGGCGCCCGGCGAAACCTTCGAATCCGCGGTTCGCCGCGCGGGCGTCGGCCAGGACGAGGCCCAGCAGGCCGTCCACGCCCTGGGGTCTGTGTTTGACACGGTGAACATCAAGGCCGGCTTGGCTTTCGAGGCCGCCATCGCCCGCCCGCGCGACAACAATGGTCCCGCCCGACTGATCGGCCTGTCCATGCGCACCGGACCGGCCAGCGCCGTGACCCTGGCCCGCGCCTTCGACGGCGCCCTGCACCTGCGCCAAATGGACGAGAAGGTGTCCGCCCAGACGGTGGTGGCCCAGGGGCAGATGGAAGGTTCGCTCTACGCCTCGGCCGAAAAGGCCGGCGCCACGCCCGAACTGACGGCACAGGTGGTCAAGCTGTTCTCGCACAAGCTGGACTTCAGCCGGGACATTCACCCGGGCGATAAATTCAGCATGGTGTTCGACCGCAAGGTCACGGAAAGCGGGCGGACCGTTGAAGCGGGCGACCTGCTGTACGCTGAGATCAAGGCCAAGGGGGGCGCGAACCGCTTCTACCGCTTCCAGGCGGCTGGGGCTGCGGCCGCCGATTATTTCGACGAAATGGGCAAGAACATTCGCGGCTTCCTGCTGCGCACCCCGCTCGACGGCGCCCGCATCACCTCCAGCTTCGGCATGCGCCTGCATCCGATCCTGGGATTCACCCGCATGCACGCGGGGATCGATTTCGGCGCGCCGACCGGCACGCCGGTGTTCGCCGCCGGCGATGGCGTGGTGGAAAAGGCGCAGTGGGTGAACGGATACGGCCGCTGGCTGCAGATTCGGCACAACGGCCAATATGAGACCGGCTACGGCCACCTTTCCGGCTGGGCGGTTAAGCCGGGACAGCACGTGCATCAAGGCCAGGTCGTGGCCTATGTCGGCTCCACGGGCATGTCCACGGGACCACACCTGCACTACGAAATCATCGACCACGGCAAGAAAATCAATCCATCGGGCTTCAAGGCCCCTTCAGGCGAGGTCCTGGGCGGCAAGCAACTGGCGGCGTTCAAGGCTGAGAAAGCCCGAATCGACGGCCTGATCGCACAGAAGTCCGCGGCCGTCGCCCTCAATCAATCCGGACCCGCGGCCGCGGATCGGCTTCTGCGCTAGAGCCCTTTCCGATCTGAGGGCGCCCTTGACCTCGCGGGCGCCTAAAACCTGATCATCGCCGAAATTGTCGCAGCCTGAACAAAGGTTTGTGACTTTGACATGCCTTGCGCCGTCCCTAGATTGGCTGTCGTGCCAACCATTGAAAGGAGGTGATCCAGTGTCTCATAGTTTCATCCGCAGCGAGGAAATCGTGACCTGGGCCTCCGTACGGGGTCCGCGCCGAACCTAGTGTGGCGATTCAGAATTTCGCCTGTTCAGCACACTGGGCTGGGTCGCGAGGCCGCGCTGCGGTCCTGACTATGGAAAGGCCGTCCTGGCGACAGGGCGGCCTTTCGCATTTCGTCGGCCCAAAAAAGCTAAGCCGTTTCGCCTCCGGCTTAAGGGAGTCGCAACCACGACGTCCGATAATGCCTGCGTAAACCCTTTTGGAGGTCGCGTTTCAGGTTCCGGCTGAGCCGCACCATCGTCGAGGCGTGGACGAGGCGTCGACATGACCGACCGAACCAGGACGAGGCCGCCGCGGCGGCTCTGCGGCCTTTGGCGCGACGCCCAGGGCGGCGTGGCGATCATCTTCGCTCTTTCCGCAACGGCGCTGGTGGCCTTCCTCGGCGCGGGCTTGGACCTGTCGCGCGCCGTCGTGGCGCGCCAGGAGCTGTCCAACGTCGCCACCTTGGCCTGCCAGTACTCGACGCGCCCGACGGTCTATCAGGTCGCCTACAGTAACAACAACGGCGTTCAGACCTACCAAACTCAGGTCAACAGCTTCATCACCCAGAGCCTGTCCCATCAGAACTTCATATTCACCCAGTCCACCTCCACGCCCTTCACCTATGCGGCGCTTGGGGCGACCGGGCAGGTGAGCCTGACGGCCAGCGTGCCGACGCTGTTTCTTCCCATCGTTTCGATCAATTCTCTACCCGTCAGCGTGACGATCTCCTGCGCGACCGCTCAGGCTCAGACGCAAACCACCGCCGGTACGGTGATGCTGTCGGAAAGCTTTGAGAATTCAGCTTGCAGCGGCACCTGCTGGTCATCATTCCAGCCCTCCGGCGCACGAAACAGTTTCATCTCAACACCGGTCCAAACCTTTCCGTCCAACGTCGGCTACGTCGGGGCTTCCGGCGCCGAATGGACCATCATGGGCTATTGTTTGGAAATAGATGCATCAGGCGTCATCCGATCGACATCGGCTGACGGGACACACGCCGCCGAACTGGACTGCGACAACGGCAGCGACACGGCGGGCGATTCATCGATCTCCAACAAGACCTATTACGCCGCCGGAACATACGAGCTGCGCTACTATTACACCGGCCGTATCGCCTACCCCGACTACGATCCGACCTATATCTGCGGCTCGACGGCGGCGGACGTTTCGTGGGCCAACGACACATACACACCCACGGCATCGTCGAACAACGTTCTGCGGGCCAATCAGGTCGGGGTGTATTTCGACGCCGACAACAACGGCGCCGCGCCCACCCACACCAATACCAGCGGCGTGACCCTGGCGGGCTCCAACCTGATCGACGTGTGCGTGACATCCAGCGGCTGGATTCAACGCAGCGTGACAATCACGGTGTCCACGCCCGGCTACTATTGGCTTACCTTCGCCGCGGACGGGGCGAACACCAGCTATGGCGGAGATATCGACGCCATTCAGGTGTGCGTCACGGCCTGCTCGGGCTCGGTGCAGGACAACTTCCCCAGCGCCTGGACCACCACGCCCCTGCTGTTTGAAGACAGCTTCGAGACGATTGGGGCCAGCGGTTCGACGGTCGACACGACCTCGACGCTGGACGCGGACTACGGCGCCAGCAACTACGGATGGCCGGGTCAGACTCTGAGCTGGGCGACCGGTCCGTACGATCAGGTGGGCATTGTCCGAGCGTCCGGCATGAGCGACGGCGGCAGCCAGGCGCTGGAGTTCGATAGTAATAAGAGCGGCAGCCAGACCACATCGCGCCGCTCGGTCAGCCGCTATTTCTACCTCGATCCCGGCTACTACTCGATCACCTACAATTACATCTCTGGGGTCAAATTCAGCACCACAGGCACCAATTGCACCTATGCGCCCTCCAGTTCCTCCGCCCTGTCGTCCTATTCCAGCACCACTTCCACGTCAGGCACGAACAAGACCGGCACCGGCGGCGGCCCCAATTGGCCCAAGGACACCAACGCGGTGGCCGTGTTCATGTCGCACAGCCTCGAGGTCAGCTATCCGATCGGCGGCGGCGGACAGGACACCACGACGTCCTACCACAACCCCAGCGGAACGACGACCACCACGCCCACCGTGGCGCCGGACAGCGTCAGCACATCAAGCTACAACACCTCCCAGCTCAATCCTGTCCTGGATTACTGCAACTATTCCTCCTCCTGGACCACCCGCACGACCTATGTGCAGATCACCAAGGCCGCCCAGTATTGGCTGACCATTGGCGCCGTCGGCGCCTCCGCGTCCCAGGACAAGGTCGGAGGCATAGTTGACGACCTGAAGGTTTCGGCCGTGGGCAGCCTCTATGGCTCGGCGCCCGGCTTCTACGCCACAGTTCCCACGCCCGCGCCGGCGAGCGGCGGGACCGTCAGCTTCACCGGCTTTTCCATCGTGGCGGATCCGCTGACGCCATGACGGCCACGCGTGGACATAAATGGGGCCTCAAAGGCTTCGCACGGGACAAACGCGGCGTGGCGGCCATCGATTTCGCCCTCCTGGGCCTGCCGTTCCTGCTGCTGCTGATTTGCGTCATGCAGCTGGGGCTCTATTACATGACCCAAGTGGCGCTAGACTCCGGCACGGTGCAGGCGGCTGAGAGCCTGCGCAGCGTGTTCAGCACGGGCGCGACGCCGGTGACGCCGACCGGCGCCGCCCTGAAATCCTCCATCGTCGCGAATTCCGGCTCTGGTCTGGTCAGCAGCGGCCTGATCGTGGAGGTGCAGCCTCTTGCCAATCTGGGTGGCGGGACCGTGGCCGTCACGGACGGATTGACCAACTACGGCTCGGCCTGGACCCCGCTCGTGCTGCGCGCCAAATACAGCTTCTCGACCTTCATGCCGGGCTTCGCCGCGACCTGGTCGATCAACGCCAGCGCCATCGTGCGGCGGCAAGGACAATGAGCCGGCCCCGGTTCCATCGCCGGTTTGCGCGCTCGCGCCGCGGCAGCGCCGCGGTGGAGTTCGCCATCATCGCCCCCATCGTCCTGGTGATCCTGGGCGGGCTGTACGAGGTCGGTCACGCCTTTCAAACCCTGACGGCGGTCAATGAGCTGGCCTCGCAGTACGCCATTTCCTGGGCGGACTGCTCCGACAACCCGGCGGGGACCTGCAACACCGAGATCAGCCTTTATTCGCCGAGCAACGCCATAGGCAACGTCGCGCCCCAGCTCACCGCCGCCAGCGTGACCCTGCAGATGTTTCAGGTGACCATGAGCGGGACCACCCCCAGCGTGACCTACGCCTATCCCTCGGGCGCGGGATTGACCGCTGCCCAAACCACCGCCGCCCAGGCGGCTTTCACGAGCGGCCAGACCGGTGTCATCGTCACCGTCAACTACACTTACAACGTCACCGTCTTCCCCGGCGTGCTCTCTGGCGTCATTCCGGCCAGCTTCCCCATGAGTTTCACGGTGACCCAGCTGAAGGCCTGACGCACGACCCTGTAAAACATTGTTAAACATAGTGAAAATACTGCTACGCTGGGTCGCTATCAGACTCAGCCATGGGGTCAATAGTCACCGTGCCAAACAGCTTTAGTTTCAGCCCTCGCGAACCGTCCGATTTCCCGGACTGGACGTTCCAGAACGTCGATCTGGAATATGACGCCGGCTCTCGTTCCGCGTGGATGTATTACAAGGCGGACGGGCCGCCGTTTTTTTCGCTGCAGACCCTCGTCGACATGGCGTCGGTGCGCGAATCCTTGCGCGGCCTCCTCAGGTCGAGCTATCGCGATGTCTTTCCCGTCCGCTATTTCGTGATGGCCTCGCGTAAGCCCGGCGTGTTCAACCTCGGCGGCGATCTGGCCATGTTCGCCAAGTCGATCCGCGACCAGGAGCGCGATCAGCTTCGCGCCTATGCCCACGCCTGCATCGACGTGGTGCACGGCTTGGCCACCGCCTTCGGCCTGCCGATCGTGACCCTTTCGGTGATCACCGGCCAAGCTCTTGGCGGGGGATTGGAGGCGGCCCTGGCGGAGGATTTCGTGCTGGTCGACGAGACCGCGCGTGTCGGCGTCCCGGAAGTCGCCTTCAACACCTTCCCCGGCATGGGCGCGGTCAGCCTCCTGTCGCGCAGACTGGGCGACGCGCGGGCCGAACAGATCATCGGTTCGGGCAAGGTCTATAGCGGCCGTCAGATGGTGGAGATGGGCCTGGCCGACATCCTCGCGCCGGAGGGGCTTTCGGCGTCAACCGCGCTGCACTGGATGATGGAGGGCGGCGCCGAGCGCTACACCCGCCGCCTGGCCATCGCCCAGGCGAGGCGGCGCTTCTTCCCCGTGTCCTACGAGGAACTGATCAAGATCACTGATCTGTGGGTGAACTGCTCGTTCGACGTCACGCCCCATGACATTCGGCACATGGAACGGTTAGCCGCCGCGCAAAGGCGATTGGTCGCGCGATAACGCCCAGTTAACTATCGATTTTTACAGGACTTCAAGGCGCCGCCGCTAGGATCGCCGTGCCGAATTCCAGTTTGGATCGGCTGGCGGATTGGTCCTATGGCCTTACTCAGCGCCCCGCGCGCGCCCAAATTAGCCTTGCCGGTCGAGATCCATTCGGCCCTGGTCAAGACCCTGTTCGGCACCGTGGGTTCGTTCGTGTCCGGAATCATCGGCGGCCTTTTGGTGCCCGCCGTCGCTTGGGCGCGCACGAACGATCCGATATTCCTGATATGCACCGTGGTCCTGTTGGGCCTTTCGATGCTTCGCCTGATGGTGTTCTACGCCTACATGCTCAAGAGCGAGCAGTCGAAACACGAGGAGGCGCACCGATGGGAACGGTACTACGCCCTCGGCGCCATCGGCTTCATGACTGGCGTGGGCCTGACCGCGGCGATCCTGTTCCATCAGCGGCACGATGAACTGACGACGCTTTACGGCGTGGTCATCATGATGGGCGTGGCCGGCAGCGTGGCCGCCCGTAACGCGGGACGGCCCGCGATTGTCTACGGCCAGGTCATCGGGGTCTGCAGCCCCTTGGCCCTGGTCCTGCTGTTCGAATACGACAGCTGGTACTGGGGGCTGGCCGCGATCATCGGCCTTGTCATGATTTCGGTGAAATCGACCACCAAGGCGCTCAACGAAATCCTGGTGGCGGCGCTGCTCAACGGGCGCGAGGCGGCTATCCAGCGAACCATGTTCGGGACGGCCCTGGACAGCATGTCGCACGGCCTTTGCATGGGCGACAGCGACGGCGCCATCACCGTGGTCAACCGTCGCCTCAAGGAATTCTTCAGACTGGAGGATACGCCCGCCGACATGAGCGTGGGCGTGCTGGCCGACTTGATCGCCAAGGCCGGCCGACTACCGGCCGCGCGCCACGTCAGCTTCGTGACGACCTGGCAGGAGCAGGTGGCGCGGCGCGCGCCCTCAACCTTCAGCGAAGCCATCGACGGCCGAACGTTCGACTTCCGCTGCGAGCCCAAAGCCTCCGGCGGCTTCGTCGTTCTGGTCGAGGACGTCACGGCCCAGCGGCTGGCGTCGCAGAAGATTGAGCGCATGGCGCACTTCGACGATCTGACGGGCCTGCCCAATCGCATGCACTTCCACAGCCAGATGCAGGCGGCGCTAGAAGAGCCGATCGAGGCTGGCTGGCAGTTGGCCCTGCTCAGCGTGGACCTGGACCAGTTCAAGGAAGTGAATGACACCCGCGGCCACCCGATCGGCGACGAGCTCCTGCGGCTGGTGGCCAACCGCCTGCGGCATTGCCTGCAGGCCGACGATCTGGTCGCGCGCTTCGGAGGCGACGAGTTCCAGGTCATGCTGCGCACGCCGGCCGAACCGGAGCACGTGGGCAACATCGCCGAGCGCATCATCGAACGGATCAGCCAGAGCTACCGGGTGGACGGCCACATCATCTCCATCGGCGCCAGCATCGGCATCGCCGTGACCCAGGGCCAGGTCACCAATGCGGACGACCTGCTCCGCTCGGCCGATGTGGCCCTCTATCAGGCCAAGGCTGGCGGACGGGGCGTCTATCGCATATTCGATCCGGCGATGGATGAGGCCCTGCAGCGCAAGCGGGACGTGGGCCAGGTCCTGCGCGAAGCCATCAACCAGGGCGCCCTGGAGCTGCACTACCAGCCCGTCGTGGATAATCACACCGGCCGCATCGTGGCGTGCGAGGCGTTGGTGCGCCTGCGCCACCCCGTCAACGGCCTGGTGCCTCCCAGCGAATTCATCGAAATCGCCGAACAGACCGGCCTTATCGTTCCGCTGGGCGATTGGGTCTTGCGCAAGGCCTGCAAGGACGCGGCGTCATGGCCAAAGCATGTGCGGGTTGCGGTGAACTTCTCACCTAAGCAATTCGTGATCTGCAAGGATCTGATCGCGGACATCCGCGAAGCCCTTGCCGACTCCGGGCTGCCGGCCCATCGGCTGGAGGTGGAGGTCACCGAAAGCACCATCATTGAGGCCAAGGACGCCCTGGCCATGCTCAGTGAAATCTCCGCATTGGGCGTGAAGATCTCGCTGGACGACTTCGGCACGGGATATTCCAGCCTGTCCTATTTGCGCCAGTTTCCGGTGGACAAGATCAAGATCGACCGGTCTTTCGCCATGGACATCAAATCTCGCGCCTCCCAAGCTGTCATTGGGTCGGTGTCCGTTCTTTCACAGCTGCTCAACGTCGAGCTGGTTATTGAAGGCGTGGAAACCGAGGAACAGCTGCAGGCGCTCAAGATGTGGAACGTCCATCTGATCCAGGGCTATTTCTTCTGCCGCCCGCGGCCGCTGGCCGAGATCATGCCCCTGCTGATGAACCCGGCGCCATTCGCGGCCGATCCCATCCAGTCCGTCGCTTAGGCTATCTTCGCCTCACCCACATCCCCTAGGAAGGATGGGCTGGCGATGCGCTGGGCTCGATAGATCGCGTAGGCGGAATTATGTCGGCGCAGGGTGCGCGCCAGATACTGCTCCACTTCGCCGAAACCCGCGCCGTGCTCCAGGATCGCCTTGACCAGCAGCAGGTCGCGCATCTGTTCAGCGTCCACGCTGTCCCCGTTTTCCATCAGTCGCTCTGCGCCCACAAAGCCGATCTTTTGAGACAGGAAGCCATAGGTCGCCAGCGACAGGGTCGGGTCGGCGGCGAAGGAGAATCGGCGCCCCGTCTGGGCGATCATCATGTTGCAAGCCAAGGCCAGCTCCAGATCGGCGCCCGCCAAATGGGCGCGAACGCAGGCCACTGACACGATGGGAGCGCGCAGGATCAGCTGAGCGACATCGTTGACCAGGCGATTGAAGTCCGCGCCGCCCTCGGAATCCCGCTCCACGTGATGGGCGAAGTCCAGCACCAGAAACTTCAGCGGCCCACGACGACCGGCGGCGGCGTCCTCGACGATCCTGCGCAGACTCTCCACACAGTCGTCATCAAAGCCGGCAACCAGTTTGGTGATGACCAGCGTTTGCAAAGCCGGGATGCGGTGCTCGATCAGACCTTCGTTGCGCGCACGGTCCTCACGGGCCTGCAGAAAGCCGCCGAGGCCCGGGAAAATCGGAAGCACGGCGGGATCGAAATCGAGGATGTCCACGCCCGGTAAGCCGTCCATGCCGCCCTACTCCACCATAACGACAGCGCCCAGTCACGGCGTCGTCGTCACCACAACCACCGCCGTATGCAGTTCGCTCGCGACGTGAATTGGGTCTTAACACAAAATAAACCAAATTGGGAAGACCTGGGCAAATAAATTCAGCAACCGTTAACTTTTTACTCTGCCCTAGCCAAATTAACTATGTTCATTAATGTCTCTTTGTCGTTAACCTGCGTTAACAAACTGTGGGGTTTCCTTCAATTGCCGATACCATCAGCTTCGATCGGAGCTGAGGCGGATGACCACGCAAGCAACCCGAACTGATTTTCTTAAGACACGGAGTTTTGATCCGACGAGCGCCGATGGAACCCGGACGCGCTTATGCGCTTCAGGCGATAGGCCGAGCGCCCTGCGTCCGCGCCCGCGACAATCAGACGTTGTGACGCGCCGCCTAATCCAGGCTCGGCTTGGTGCGCAGAACCTTGATCCCGGCCCGGCCCGCCTTTCGCTCCAGTCGCTTGAGCTTGGATGAATAGGTCGGCTTGGTTGGCTTGCGCGGCTTGGGTTTGAGAGCGGCCTGACGAATGAGCGACAGCAACCGCTCGATGGCGTCCTGACGGTTCAGCTCCTGTGATCGGAAGCTTTGGGCGAAGAGGATGATCACGCCATCCTGGGTCAGACGCGCGCCCGCCAGACGTTCCAGGCGCACACGCACGTCCGGCGGCAGACTGGGTGAGTGGCGCGCATCGAAGCGCAGCTCGATCGCTGTGGAGGTCTTGTTGACGTGCTGGCCGCCAGGGCCGGAAGCGCGCGCGTGACGATATTCAAGCTCGTCTTCGTCGATGGCCAGACCCGGTCCGATGGATATCATCACGGCGCCCGTCCTCGTCCGCGGCTAAGGATTGGCTCCGGCCTTATGCAGGTCCGCCAGACGCGTGTGGGCGTCCGTGCGCGCCAGCACAGACTTCAGGCGGCTGGCCAGCAGGGCGCGATAGACGTCGCAGGCTTCGTCGATGCCCTGCTGGTCGGCCGCGCGTAGCGGGTCCTCCAGAGCCTCCTCAATGTCCGACAGCTCGTCGTCATCCTGGATTCTGCGATGCAGGCCCACGATCGCCTGGGCCAGGTAGACCAGGCGGGAATCCATCTTGTCGGGAGAAACCGCCACGTCCAGCAGGAGAAGCCCGTTATGGCCGGCCAGCCGCCCGGCAATATCCACACTCTCGGCGGCTTGGTCGATCATGGTGTCATCCACCGCGAACGGCTGGACCTCGGGCTTTGGGCTCATGGCGCCTCTCGCTGAACTCAGGACGCTTGGAACGTCCGGCAACAACGGTTCCCTAACCTGAAGCGAATAGGTTCGTCGAGTTTCCCATAGCGCGGCAAGCAACATGCCTTTGGTTCAAAGCGTCCGACCGTCCGAACTGACCGCATCCGAACGCGAGGCCTGGAGCGATTTCTGCGCCGCCACGCCCGCCTTCCGCAGCCCATTGCTTGGGCCCGATTTCGCTCAGGCCGTCGAGCGGCGGCGGGACGATTCCTATGTGGCGATATTCCGCCAAAACGGCCGGGTCGCGGGCTTTCTGCCCCACCACCGCCGCTCGTCAGGTTTCGCGCGGCCCATGGGCGCTCCCTTCTGCGACTACCATGCCCTGATCACCGAGCCGGGCCTGCGGCTGGACGGCCGACAGGCCCTGTCGGACGCGGGCCTGACCACCTTTCGTTACGCCTGCCTGATTGACCCCTACGGCTGCTTTGATGGGGTGGAACAGAGTCCGCAGGAGGGTTTCGTCATGAAGCTCGGCCCCGCCGGCGCTGAGGCCTATCTGGAGGCGCTGCGTGCGCCCAACCCGAAGCGGGCCAAGAATTGGCGGCGGCTGGAAAACAAGCTGGAGCGCGAAGTCGGCGAGATTACGCTGACCGCGCCCGACCAAAGCCAGCCAGCCTTCGACGCACTGATGCGCTGGAAGCGCGAGCAGCTGGTTCGCGGCGGGATGCATGATGTCTTCCGGCCGGATTGGACGTCGGCCCTGATGCAGGACCTGTTCGAACGGCGCGGGGGGCCTTTCCAGGGATTGATGTTGACCCTGCGCGCGGGCGGTAGGCTGGTGGCCGGCCATTTCGGCGTGCGCCTGAACGGCCACTTCCATTCCTGGGTATCTTCCGTTGACCCCGACCTCGCGGCCACGGGCGCCGGCAATACCCTGTTGCTGCGCGCTGTCGAGGCCATGCCGGGCCTCGGGTTGAACGCCTTCGACATGGGCCCGGGACACGCTCACTACAAGGAGCCGTTCTGCAGCGGACGCATCGCTGCCAGCGCCGGGGTCGCGCACAGCGCGGCCCATGGCGTCGCCCACACCATGGACCAGGCGCTCGCCGTGGCCGCGGGACGGTCGGAGGCAGTGGCGCGCCTGCTGCGCCGGCTGGACCATATCGCCGCGATCGAACTGTCAATGGCCGGGCGACTTCTGGGGGTGGCTCAGGCCTTCGCCGGCCAGTCCCGCCGCGGCGCCCGCCCACCGGAACGCTCCCTGAGCCCGGCGGCCGAGCCCGCCCAGGTCGACGGCTAAGCCGACCGATGCCTCAACCCTTCGTCTCGGTCATCATCCCGACCCAGCGGCGCCCAGGCCCGCTCGACCTCGCCGCCGGATCGGTGATTGCCCAAAGGGGCGTGGACTTCGACCGCATGGAGTTGGTGATCGCCGACAATGACGCGGTCCCCTCCGCGCGCATCCTGGCCGAGCGCCTGGCGGCTCAGGCTCCCTTTCCCGTGCGCTATGTGCATGAGCCCAAGCCTGGCGTCGCCAATGTGCGCAACGCGGCGCTGAACGGCGCCAGGGGCGAACTGATCGCCTTCCTGGACGATGACGAGGAGGCGCCGTCTCACTGGCTGTCCGAACTCCTGGCCGTCATGCGGCGCCACGAGGTCGATGGGGTGTTCGGCCCGGTGCGCGGACGCGCGCCCGCCTCGGTCAGACAGCACCGCGAATATTTGGAGCGCTTCTTCTCGCGCGTGGGCCCGGACGAGACCGGACCCATCGACGGCTTTTTTGGCTGCGGCAACAGTCTGATCCGCCGCGCCGCCCTGCCCGATCCCGAGCGTCCGTTCAACGTCGTGCGCAATCGGACCGGCGGGGAGGACGACCTGTTGTTCGGCGCCATGAAGGACGCCGGCGCACGCTTCGCCTGGGCGGCGGACGCCTGGGTGTGGGAAGATCCCGCGCCCGAGCGGCTGAGCCTGCGCTACACCCTCAAGCGGGCCTTCGCCTACGGCCAGGGGCCAACAGCGGTTAGCGCCGCCGGCCGCCGGGCGCTGGGCGTGGCCTATTGGATGACCGTGGGCCTGGGCCAGACGGCGGTGTTCGGCGCCCTGGCCGCCGTCAAATACGCCCTGCGCGCGCCCGACCGCGCCTACGCCCTGGACAAGGCCGCGCGGGGCATCGGCAAGGTCATCTGGTTCCCACCGTTCAAGTTCCGCTTTTACGGGCAAGCCGCGCCGAGAGTTTAGTCCTGGGGCTCCAGCTTGATGATCGAGGCGCCGTGGTCGTTGCCCACCCAGAAGGTCGGCGTCTTGGTGGCGTTCTGCACGAACACACGGCGCACGTTGGTTTCCCGCGGCAGCAGGTACTCCACGATCTCGCCGCTCTTGGGATCGAGTCGATGGATGCGGTCGCTGAGCATGGCGCCGGACCAGACGTGGCCGGTGCGGTCGACTGTCGCCTGGTAGGGCCCGTTCCAGGGGGTGGGCAGCTCCCACTCCTTGATGGTCCCAACGGTGGGATCGAGCATGCCGATCCGATTGGCGCCGAATTCAGCGAACCACAGGCGGCCCATGGAGTCGAAGTCGCCGCGTCGCGGTTTTGAAAGGGGCGTGGGTGTGTAGAAAACCTTGACCTGGTTGGTCTTGGCGTCGATCCGACCGACGTCGGCAGCGCCGTATTCCAAGACGAAGATGCTGTTCGTGCCGTCGGCGGGAACCCCATAAGAGGCCAATTTGCGGTTCTCGCCGGGGATCTTGAAGGTCCCCAGCTTGTCCCACACGCCGGTTTTAGGGTCGAGCCGAAGGAAGGAGTGGTCGTCCTGGTCGTTGGTCCACACCTTGCCGTCCACCCCCATGCCCCGAGGCTCCACCATGGTTTCGTCGGTGTCGTCGGTCTGCACCTCGGCCGGCAGGGCGAACGCCTGCATCGTCTCGGTCTTGGGATCGAACCGGCCGATGGCGCCCTGGTGCATCATCGCCAGCCAGATATTGCCGTCCTTGTCGAACTCCTCCTCCAACAGGCCCTTGGGCTGGTCGGCCTTAAGCACCGGCACGGGATAGTCTTTGACCTTGCCGGTCGTGGGATCGAGCTTGCCGATGAACTGAGAGCCGAAGTCCGAATACCAGGCGATGCCCTTGTCATCGACGATCACGTCATGCGGCTGGGCGTCCTTTCGGGCCAGGTCGTACTCGGTGATGATCACATGGGTGGCCTTGCCCTTGGGACGCGGGAAGGTCTTGAGCGCATAGCTCCAGGTGTCGCGGCCGTTGAGGTTGATGGTGGCCATCCACTCGGCGGCGGCCTTCACGGTGCTCTTGTCGCCGATCGGGGCGTTGTCGTCCGACAGACTGCCGCGATTGCCCTTCTTGATCTGCGGATGCTGAGGCGTGGCGCCTTGGGAATACATGCTCATACGGTTGATCAGCGGCACGAATTCGTCCGCGTCATGGGTCGACCGCACCACGCGCTGCAGGGTGTGGCAGACGCCACAGTCCCACAGCATGTGCTTCTGCGCGTCCGTTCCCGGCATGGACTCCATCCACTCCGCGTTGCTGAGCTGCGCGGACAGATCCTTGGTCGGACCGAGGGTGATATCGGCGCTCGCGGGACCGCTCGCCGTCACGTCGACGGCCTTGGGTCCGATCAGGTCATACCCGATGGCTCGGATCTTCAGGTTGTAGTGACCGGGAGCCAGCCTGGAGGCGGGAAAGGCGTAGCGGCCCTGCTCATTGCTGACCACGGTGACGGCGATGGTCCCGCCATCCGGCTTGGCCGTGACGAGCACGCCCTCCATCTTGCCTTCCTGGGTCGAGGTGACCGTGCCGGTCAGGGCGAGGGCGACCTTGTCCGCCGCGCGGGCGGGCGCGCCCGAAAATCCAATCACCGCTCCAATGAGCGCAGCCCACTGCATGAGTTTGATCACGCCCGTTTCCTCCCATTTTGCGGCTATAATCATGGGTCCGCGTCCTAGGCGCAATCCTTTGATTGACGGCCCAGCGGCGCGCTCGAATAAATCGCCTCACAACAAAGGTCGACTGCGGCGCCTGGCTGCAAGTTGGGATCGGGCAGGAGGAAGCGCGATGAACGTCATCAATCGGATGCGAGGACTCGCGCTGGCCCTGGCCGCGACGGGCTTGGCCGTGAGCGTCTCCGCCCCCGGCCACGCCGACGCGCCGATCTTCGCCACCGCGACCCTACACGCTGACCAGCCTGGCCCCGTCATCAACCGCGACATCTACGGCCAGTTCGTCGAGGACCTGGGCCGCAGCGTCTATGGCGGAATCTACGTGGGCGAGGCCTCGCCCATCCCCAACACCCAAGGCTTCCGCAACGACGTGATCGCCGCCCTGCGGGATATCCGCACGCCGGTGATACGCTGGC
>Ga0302320_10015533_pt1 | contig 15630 bp, 17 predicted proteins | sample Bog_T0_3_FD_202130 | JGI IMG/M metagenome (GOLD analysis project Ga0302320, IMG submission 202130) | Peat permafrost microbial communities from Stordalen Mire near Abisko, Sweden - Bog_T0_3 | ecosystem: Environmental > Terrestrial > Soil > Wetlands > Peat | place: Sweden: Abisko, Stordalen Mire... | reverse complement strand
ACCGTAAGTTACAGCTTACCAATCACGCCAGTTCGATGCCCTCGGCGACGCCACTCGCCGCGCTATCCTCGATCGCCTCCTCAACGGGCCGGTCAGCGTCGGGACCCTGTCGCATGCCTTCCCCATTAGCAGGCCGGCTATTTCCCAGCACTTGCGCATCCTCAAAGACGCGCAGTTGGTCACCGATACCGCACAGGGCACTAGCCGCCTGTACCGGCTGAACCCCGAAGGCTTCGAATCTGTTCGCCAGTATCTCGACCGCTTCTGGGAGATCGCGCTCGACGCATTTAAAAAGAAAGCAGAGGAAAAACCAAATTGATCGAACCCCTTCGCAAGTCAATCACTGTCAGAACATCTCAGGAGAACGCCTTCCGGGTTTTTACCGAAGGCTTCGACAGTTGGTGGCCGCGCAGTCACCACATAGGCAAATCGCCCATGACGAAGGCGATCATCGAATGCCATGTCGGAGGCCGCTGTTAGGGTCAGCAGGAAGATGGTAATGACTGCCCCTGGGGCTCCGTTACCGAATGGGAGCCGCCGAAGCGCTTCGTCTTCGCCTGGCTGATTGGTTCGCTCTGGCAGTTCGAACCAGACGCCTCGATCAGCAGCGAAGTCGAAGTCAGTTTCACCCCCGAACCCGACGGCACGACCCGCGTCGATATCGAACACCGCCACTTCGAACGCATGCCGGACGGCGGAGGACAGATGCGCGAAATGGTCTCGGCGCCCGGCGGCTGGGGTTCAATTCTCGAACTCTACAAGCAGAGGGTCGAAGCATGAAATCGGTCTGGCTCTTCCGGATCGCCGCGATTGTCTTCGTGCTTTTCGCCACCGGTCACACTTTCGGTTTCCTGACCTTCCAGGCCCCCACCCCGGAAGGCAGGGCCGTCTGGGACGCGATGAACCGAGTCTCCTTCGACTTCAACGGAAAGTCGTTTACGTACGCCGGCTTTTATATCTCGTTCGGCCTCGACATCAGCTTCTACCTCTGTTTTCAGGACTTCCTCGCGTGGTATTTGAGCGTGATGGCCAGCCGGGCGCCGCAAGCGATGAAGCCGCTCGGCTGGGCTTTCACGGTGCTGCAGACCGCAGGTCTCGTGCTCGCGGGCGTCTACTATGGCCCGATCCAGGTGGTGATAGGCGCGCTGGTAGCGCCATGCGTCGCATGGGGTACGATCACGCTGCCTGAAGCCGCACAACTGTAAACTACGCCAGCGCGCAGCCGTCATGCCCGCAGTTGCAGGACAGTTCTATGGTTTCGCTCGCGTCTTCACAATACGTGCTGCAGTATGCGCTGCCCTCGCTGCTCATGCAGGAGCAGGCGGGATGCGCACATTTCTTCATCGTCTCGTCAGCCATTTTGGTTTGCCTCGGACAGGGCGTTGCACGTGACAGGCCAATTGAGGAGTCAGCATTCCGGCTAAAATCCCCTTATGAAAGTCCTTCGAACCTCTTAGAACTCCGTGTCGTTGATGGGAGCGACAGCCATCGGTCTGGCCATAGGCGCCACGGCGGTAGGCGCACTCGCGATCGGCGCTCTTGCCATTGGGCGTCTCTCGATTGGCCGGGGACGAGTCGGAAAACTCACCATCGGCGAGCTTACTGTCGACAAGCTCATCGTCAGGGAGTTGGTTCGGGCGATACGCGAGTGATGCGAGAGGAAGCCGGACCACCACCCTACTTCCGGCCACGCCGCTACTTCCGAGCCACCACCACCCGCGACGGATAACACGACTGCAGCACCCGCTCATCGTGCTCCAGCCGGAAGTCGCAAATGTCCAGCAACTCGGGGATCGAATTCTCCATCTGCGGACCCAGAAATGCCGGAGCCAGGCTCTGAATGAACCGGTACCAGGCATTGAACGCCGCCACATGCTGCCCAATGAGCACCAGGGCCACGCACCCGCCCGGCCGGAGCACCCGATGCATCTCCTGCATCGTGCGCACGATATCTTCCTCGCACAACAGCTCCAGCATGTAGCAGCTCACCACCGCGTCGAACGTGCCGTCGCGAAAAGGAATGCTGCGCGCATCCACCGCCTGGCAATGCGCTCGCACGCGGGGCAGTTTCTTCTTCGCCATCCGCTGCGTCTTCGCCGCCATATTCGGCGCCAGATCGATCCCGCAGGTCAAGCCGTCGGGATTGGCGCGCATCAGACGGCCGAACATCTCGCCTGAGCCCGTCGCCACTTCGAGCACATTCATGCCGCTCGAAATGCCCGCCAGCGAAAGAGCCGTCTTATGGGCGCGCGAATGGAACAGCAGGGAAGAGACCGGATAAACTTCGGCCAGCACGTTGTAAACGCGCCGTGTATGTTCCGGAATGGAGCGGAAGCCGGTGCGGGCTTCGCGGGGGAAAACGTCGGTTAACGGCATCGTTTCAGGAAACCGCCGTATGCTGCGCCGGTTGCGTTTCTCCGCTCGCCGCGCCGGGCTGCATTTCCGGAACCTCTATTTCGATACGTGTGCCGCGACCTGGCTGGCTGTCAATGAGCATTCGATAGTCCTGGTTGTAGAGTACCTTAAGTCGTTCCTTCACGTTGCTGACCCCGATGCCCTTGTTGAGAATGCCGGACAATTGAGCTTCGGGAATTCCCACGCCGTCGTCCTCGATTTCGAGTACAAGGCGCGTCCCGTTCCGGCGCGCGCGCAGGGTGATGGTGCCACCCTCCACCTTCCCCGAAAGACCGTGGCGGAGGGAGTTTTCCACCAGCGGCTGGAGCAGCATGCTCGGCACCAGCATATCCGATGTCCCCGGTTCGATGTGCTTCTCGACGCGCAGCTTATCCCCGAAGCGGATCAGTTCGATCGCCAGATAATCGTCGATGAATTCGAGCTCGTCGCGTAACGGGGAAAAGTGATCCTGATTCCGCAGCCGCCGCCGCAGGATGCGCGAGAGCTTCAGCACCATTGCTCGCGCTTCCTCAGGGCTGGTGCGAATCAGCGTCGAAACTGAATTGAGCGTATTGAAAAGGAAGTGCGGATTGATCTGGCTCGAAAGCGCATCGAGCCGCGCCTGCATCAGCAGCCGCTGCTGATCTTCGAGCTTCGCCTCGTTGCGCGTGTTGTTCCAGACCTTCAGGGGCAGAGTGATGCAGAAGTAAGTCGCGACGTACAGCCCGAACAGACGCTCAGGCGGATCTCCCCAGCGGCCCAGCGTGAACAGGCGTCCGGGAAATAGGCTCGCCAGCAGCTCGCGCAGGAACTCGGTGGCAAACACACCCGCGGTGAATCCGCCATGCAGCAACGCGCTGCGCAGATCTCGGCCCGGCTGAAAGACCCGGTAAAAATTGACTTCGGGAAAAGGCGAAAACCGCCAGATGTCCTCGCGGTCCGAAGCGGAATCCCGCAGCAGTCCGCCGCCCAGTCCGGCCAGCGCGAAGAAGAACAGCGACAGCGTCTCATGGTGCGCCATCGCCGGAACAGAAATCAGCATCCCTGCCAGCCAGCCGCAGAAATAGCCGCCGGTAATACCCGCCAGCAGGCTTCCTTCGAGCCCCAGATCGAGCGCCTGATAACTGGTGCCCGTGAGCGCGCGAATCGCGACTCCCGGTGCGAACAGCGCCACAAACCACAGCGCCAGCCAGAACCGCTGCTCGAGGGTTCGCTCCTCGCGCCGCAGCATTCGCTTCACCGCATTGCTGCGCACGCCGAAGCTGGCGATCGCCGCCACGACCCCGATCTTCACGAGCAGGGTGATCAGGTACTGTTCCACGCTTGTCCGTTCATTATAATGAAGTTATTCCACCCCCAGTGCACTTTGAACTCACCCAGGCAGCCGAAGCCGACTTTCCCACCGAATACGGACCCTTCCGGATCTACGGTTTCGAAGGTCGTTTCCGTCTGGCGGACGGCCGCACTCATCTCGAAGAAGCCGTCGCACTCGTGATGGGCGATGTTCGCCGAACCGACCCTTCTCCGCTCATGCGCATCCACTCGCAATGCCTCACCGGCGACGTCTTCCACAGTCTGCGCTGCGATTGCCGCGCGCAGCTGGAGATCGCGCTCGCCGAAGTTGCGGGCGAAGGCCGGGGCCTGATCGTGTACGAACTCCAGGAGGGTCGCGGCATCGGGCTGATGAACAAGCTGCGGGCTTATCAACTGCAGGATCACGGTGCCGACACGGTGGAAGCCAACGAGCAACTCGGCTTTGAAAACGATCTGCGCAGTTACCAGCTTCCTGGCGCGATTCTGCGGCATCTCGGCGTCTTGTCGGTGCGGCTGATGTCGAATAATCCCGATAAGGTCCGGGCCCTGGAACAAGCCGGCGTGGTGGTCGCCGAGCGCGTTCCCTGCATCGCCGGAGCCCACGAATCCCGCCGGAACTACCTCGAAACAAAGCGCGAGAAGATGGGGCATTTACTCGACGGTCTATAAACTCTTTACCTGGTTCAGCCGATAAAGGTACATGAGCGAACGGCGAAACGAAAGTCGCTACTTATGTGCCGATCTGGTCCGCGTGGACTGGCTGGCCGAAACTGATGACTACCGCACGGAAGAGGCGGTTCTGGAGGATATTTCCGAAGTCGGGGGCTGCGTGCAGATGGAACACCCGATCCCTCTCGGGGTGTCGATTAAGCTGTCCATCCACGATGCGAAGTTCGAGGGGCATGTCTGCTACTGCGTCTTCCGCGACTATGGGTATTTCGTGGGGATCCGATTCTCCGACGACACCGTGTGGTCGGCCGAGACGGTGGTGCCGGACCATCTGACGAACCTGCAGCAACTCGCGTCCCATCAGGCGGACTAGTGTTCGTTAGGAAACAGGAGCGCATGCTGAACCGCGACTGTAAAGGAGTGGTAACGAACTCATCGACACGCGAGACTAAGCGCCGGATCCCCCGCGTCCCCCCCCGCCTCCATCCAATACTCCACGAACCCGCCGCAAAAGCTTCTCCTCCGTAAAAGGTTTTTGCAAATGCGGAATCCCTTCGCCCAACTGCGCCCCGAATCGGTCCGGATAACCCGACATCCTCAGTACCCCCGCCCCCGGACGCAGCGCCAGAAACCGCTCGATCACCTCCGACCCCTTCATTCCCGGCAGCACCAGATCCGTCAGCAGCAGATCGATCTCGCCCTTGTAACGCTCGGCTATCTGAATCGCATCCTCTCCGCGCGCCGCGTCCAGCGCCCGATACCCGTGTGACTCCAGCACCTTGCGCACATAATTCCGCACCCCGGGCTCATCCTCCACAAGAAGCACCGTTTCGCTCCCCTCCATCGGACCTTCCCCACTCTCGCTGACAACCGCAATCTCCTTAGACCCCACCGCGGGAAACAAAACCCTCACCGACGTCCCGATCCCGGGCGTGCTGTGAACCTTGATCGATCCGCCGCTCTGCCTGACGATCCCGTAAACCGTCGAAAGCCCCAGCCCCGTTCCCTTCCCCACCTCTTTGGTTGTAAAGAACGGCTCAAACAGGCGAGCCTGCACCTCGGGTGTCATACCTGTTCCCGTGTCCGTCACCGAGAGCGACACATAGGGGCCAGGGTCGACCGCGAACGAGGGCGAGGCGAATCCGTCCGTCACCGAAATCGGCGACGTCTCGATATAAAGCTTCCCGCCTTCCGGCATCGCGTCCCTCGCGTTCAGCGCCAGGTTGAGAACCACCTGCTCGATCAGCCCCCCATCGGCGAAAATGAACAGCCTGCCGCCTTCGGACGTCAAAATGATCTCGATGTCCTCGCCAATCAGCCTGCGCAGCATGCTCTCGAGATCCCCCACCGTTCGGCTCAGAGAAATCGTCCGGGGCTGCCCTGTGTTCCGCCTGCTGAACGTCAGTAGCTGTCGGGTCAGAGCGGCCGCCCGGTTCGCGGCCCCTGAAATCTGCTCCACCGGCTCGCGCCAACGTTCTGCCCCGCCCACCTCGCCGCGCAGCAGATCGCTGTAGCCGATGATTACCGTCAGCAGGTTATTGAAATCGTGCGCCACCCCGCCCGCCAGCAGTCCGATGCTCTCCAGCTTCTGCGCCTGCCGCATCTGATTCTCCAGGTTCCTCCGCTCCGTCAGATCCACCACGAAGCACAGCACCTGCGACTCGCCCCCCGGATTCAGTTCCACTCCCGCGAACAGTACCGGTACCCTTGTGGCGTCCTTCCGCAGGTACTCTTTCTCGAACGGCGCGCACGCCCCCGTCTCGGCGATCGCGCGCATCGCCCTCAGGCAGTGCTCCCTCTGCTCCGGGGCAACCAGTTCTTGCCAGTGTATTTTCCCCGCCGAGAACTCTTCGCGCGTGTAGCCGAGCATATTCAGAATATGGTCGTTCGCCTCCACCATATATTCGCCCTCGGCAATCATGATCCCGATAACGTCTGCCTCGAACAGGCCCCGGAAGCGCGCATCGCTCCGCCGCAGCGCCATCTCCGCCCGCCTTCGCTGCCGGATATCGCGCGCGGTAAATACGACTCCCGTCCTCGCGCCGCCGACGATCAAAGGCGCCGAGGAAAGCGATACGTCGATGGGCGTTCCGTCCTTATGGAAGAATACGTCTTCGTGGTCGCGCAACATGGGGCCGTTGGGAAGGTCGCGCAACATTTTGCATTCCTCTATGGGATACGGCCTCCCGTCGGGATAGTGATGGTGCAACAAATCGTGCACCGGCTTGTCCCTCAACTCTTCGAACGCATACCCGAACACGCGCTCCGCCTCCGGATTCATGAATCGCGTCCGCCCTTCCAGATCCGTCAGCAAAATACAATCCGTGCTCTGTTCGGTGATGCAGGCCGTCAGCTGCGTCTGGAACTGCAACTCGCGCTCAGCCCGCTTCCGCTCCGTGATATCGCGCAGGACTCCCAGAAACCGCACCGGCATCCCGTCGGCATCGCGCAAAACCCGGCCCCACGCTGAAATCCACTTGTCCCGGCCGTCTACCTGTTCCTTTAATCGATATTCAGCCGCGTAGCGGCCATCGCTCTCCGGCAGGAAAGCCCTCGTCAACGCGAGTTTCACTCGCTCCCTGTCTTCGTCGTGCAGACTCTCGAGAAAGCTCTCCAGCCTGGGCTGCGCCCCCTGGGGCACCCGCAGATGTTTCCTCGCCAGGGCCGAATACGTTGTCTTCCCCGCAACAGGATCGTGGTCGAAGACGCCCATCTCAGTGGCTTCAATCGCCAGCGACAGCTGCGCTTCGCGGTCCCCCAAAGCCTGAATCGCCTGCCTACGTTCCGCCCGCGCCTTTGCTTCCCTCAGTTCCCGCTCCACCGCCGCGCCCAGCCGCTTCAGGTTGTCCTTCATCAGGTAGTCGCTCGCGCCGGCCTTCATCATCGAAACCGCGAGATCCTCCCCGATCGTTCCCGAAATCACCAGGAAGGGGATATCGACACCCGTGCTCTTCACCACCTCCAGCGCCGCTGGAGCGTCGAACGAAGGCATCCGGTAATCGCAGATAATCAGATCCCATGAGCGATCAAGCGCCTTCAACACGCCTTCCGCATCCTGCACCCGCTCGGACTTCACCTCATACCCCGCCCGCGACAGCTCGCGCAGGATCAGCGCGGCATCCGTCTCCGAATCCTCAATCTGCAGCAGCTTCAGTTTTTCGACCATCCGCACCTACCGCGCCACCTTTGCCGTTTCGTTCATCAGCAGCCAGTAAAGCCCCAAATGCCCTGTGGCGGCAACGAACTGCGTAAAATCGACAGGCTTGCAGATGTAGCTGTTGACGCCCAAATCGTAGCCCATCGCGACATCCTGCTCTTCCCGCGACGACGTCAGAATCACCACCGGCATCCGCCGCGTTCTCGGCTCCCCACGAATCGCTCGCAGCACATCGAGCCCGGAAACCTTGGGCAGCTTCAGATCGAGCAGCGTCAAAGCCGGCAGGTCGTAGATGTCCCGCCCTTGCCATTTGCCGTGACCCGCCAGATAGTCGAGTGCTTCCTGGCCGTCCTCCGCCACGATCAGTTCGTTGGCGATCCGGCTCTTTCCAAAGGCCCGAATTGTCAGCTCGACATCGCTCGGATTATCCTCAACCAGCAGAATTTTCTTTTCCATTTATGTCTCCCAGACTGAACCCAAAAGTCGCTCCCCGATCCGGCTCCGCTTCCGCCCACACCTCGCCGCCATGCCGATGCACCACCCGCTTTACCGTGGCCAGCCCGATCCCCGTCCCCGGAAACTCCGACGCCTTATGCAGCCGCTGAAAAGCCCCAAACAGCGTCCCCGCGTACTTCATCTCGAAGCCCACCCCGTTGTCCCGCACAAAATATCCCCGGTGTCCGTTATGCTCCGCCGCGCCGAACTCGATCACCGCTTCCGGCCTCGTTCGCGTGAACTTGACCGCGTTATCGAACAGGTTCGTCAGCGCGATATCGATCAGCCGCGGATCCACATCGGCTTTCAGATCCGGCTGAATCTCGAAGCGCAGCGTACGGTCCGGATGCGCTTCCTTCAGCTTCGCCGCCACCCGCCGCGCCGCCGCGCTCAGATCCACCGGCGCCGCATCCATTTCCGACCGCGTCACCCGCGAAAGCTGCAGCAAATCGTCGATCAGCAGCCCCATCTTCTGGGTCTCGCCCCGCACCCGCCCCAGATACTTCTGCGCCTTCTCGTCCAGATCCCGCCCGTAATCCTCCAGCAGCGCCAGACTCCAGCCGTCGATCCCGCGCAGCGGCGCCCGCAGATCGTGCGAGACCGAATAGGAAAAGCTCTCCAGTTCCTGGTTTGTAGCCTGCAGTTGGGTGGTCCTCTCCTGCACCCGCTGCTCGAGCGTAGCGTTCAACTGCCGGATCTCCCGCTCTGCCGCTTTGCGTACCGTGATGTCGCTGACGAACACGATCTTCAGACGCCCCTCCTGCGTGTCAATGAAGCTCACGCTCACTTCAGCCGGAAACGTCGTGCCGTCGCGCCTCGTGCCCGGCGACTCGCCTGCCTCCGCCGCCAGCAGCGGCGCCATCGGCCGCGCTTGCAATTCCTCCGGATCGTAGCCGAACATCTTCCCCGCCATCGGATTCTGCAGCCGGATCAGCCCTTCTTCGTCGATCCCCAGAATGCCCTGCGCCGCTGAATCGAGCAGCGCCCGCACCGTCTGTTCCCGCTCCTTCAGCACGGCTTCGGCTTTCTTCGCCTCCGTCAGATCGTGGATGATCTTCACTCGCGAAACCACCTGCCCGCTCTCGTCGCGCACTGCCGTGATATCCACCGTCACCGGGAACTCGCTCCCGTCCTTCCGCACGTGCCGCGATTCGAACAGCGCATGGCCGCTCAAGGAATCCGCCAGCCGAAGCGCCGCCGCTCTTCGCGGGAGTTCGTCTTCCGGATAGAGCTCGGCAAAAGGCCGGCCCGCCAGTTCCTCCGGCGTGTATCCCAGTTTGCTCGCATAGGCCCGGTTCACGGCGTCGATAGTATCTTCCACCGCGTTGCCCAGCGCAATCCCCGTCTCCGACTGCTCCAGCGCCCGCTGCCACTGACGCGCCGCCAGTTCCGCTTTCTTGCGCCCCGTGATCACCTCGACTATCGCCACAAAGAAGCCGCGTTCCGGACAGTATGCCGAGACCGACAGCCATTGTTCGACCCGCGACACATAAGCCTCGGTCTTCTCCGCAACGCCGGTCGTCGCTACCCGCCCGAACATTTCCAGTAGTTCCGCCTCCACCGCCGGATGGCTGGCCGCAACCTCGGTCATCGTGCTGCCGATCACCTCGCCCGTGTATCCGGTCAGCTTCCGAAACGCCGGGTTCAGCGAAAGGTAGATATAGTCCGCCGGCCTGTCTTCTTCAAAGATCATCATGCAGTAGACGAGGCCTTCGGGCATATTCTCCACCAGCGTTCGATATTCCAGATCGCGCCGCCGAGCCATCGCTTCAGAACGCTTATCTCCCGTAATATCCTCGGCGCTGATAATGATTCCGCCCGTGGTTTCGCCGGAATCCCCCCAAGGCGTGATCTGCCAGTTCACCCAGCGTTCCTTGCCATCGGGGCCGGTGTAGCTTTCGTCGCGCCCGGCGAGCGATTCCCCCGCCAGCCCCTTGCGGTGAATCTCGTGCCAATGTTCAGGCAGTCCGGGAAACAGGTCGTAGTGGGTCCTGCCCAGCACTTCCTGGCCGACAAGCCCTACATCTTCCAGCCATCTTCGGCTCGCCTGCACATACCGCATCCGCCGATCGAGCATCGCGATCCCCATAGGAGCCTGCTCCACCAGCGTCTGCAGGATGTGCAGCTCCTTTTCCGCAGCCACCTTTCGTTCCGTGATATCCGAAAAGAAGCCGTACCAGGTGGTGGCCCCGGTCTCGGCGCGCATCGGCGCCGACTGGCCCGATATCCACCGTTCCCCCTTTTGCGGATGCGCGATTCGGAACTCCGCCGACCACAGCGACAGGTCCTGGGCCGATTCACCCATCCTGCGCCTCATCGCCTCGCGGTCGCCAGGTTCAATCAGCGCCAGTATCTTCTCCGCGCTGCCGCAAAGCTCCGCCGGTTCAACGCCGAACAAGTCCCGCAGACCCGCGCTCGCAAAGGGCATCGCGGATGTGCCGTCCGCGTTCAGCACGTATTTATAGAGTGCGCCCGGTGCTGCCGCCACGATCCGTGCGAACCGGTCCGCCTGCTCCCGAGCCTCCTGCACATCGGTATTCGAGCCAAACCACTTTACGATTCGGCCTTTCTCGTCGCGCGCCGCCGCTACGCGCGTTTCAAACCACCGGTAAACGCCGTCATACCGCCGAATCCGGAATTCAAGCTTGCCTTGGTCGCGGCCTGAAGCCCGCAATTCGGCCCAATAATCGGCCAGTCCCTGCAGGTCGTCCGGATGGATCACATCGACCCAGCTGAAACGCGGGAGATCGTTGGGGTCCGTGCCGGTGTACTCATACCAGCGCGCATTCATGAAATCGCAGATGCCGTCCAGCCCCGCCGTCCAGATAAATTGGGGGACATTATCGGAAATAATCCTCAGCCGACTTTCTTCCTGAACGCTGCGCCCCAGCGCCCTCCGCAGTTGTCCGTTCAGCAGCGTAATAGCCACGCCGACAACCGCAAAGAGGCTCAAATTAATCGCTTCGGGAAGGCCGACAGGCGGTCTCACGAATACATAAGCGCCTACCGCAATACTGAGAACTGTGGCAGTGATGCCCGGCCCAATCCCTCCAAACCTCGAGGAAACCAGTATTGCCAGAATAAAGAAGACAAAAGGTGCTTTCCAAGTCAGCATCGGATCCAGCCACATCCGAAGAACTGTCGCCAGGAAAACTGCCGCTACCGGCAGGGCGTAGCGAAGAAATGAGCTTCGACCGAAATTGTGGTTCTCATTCGCCACGAAATGTCTTTATAAAGGTGTAGTTTACATTACCAATTAGCGACTTTCCCCTTAATATAACCCTGATAGTGGCCAGGGAAAATACGTAGATGCATCAAAAAACACCAGGGTGTGGCTGAAAACAACCACCACGGTGGCACACAGTCGCTGAAAACAAATTACTTAGCGTCTGGAACCTCAATTGCATCAACTGGGACACAACCAGCATGCCACTGCTACTCACCGCACTCGGACTCATCTGCATCCTTGCCGGATATCGGCTCTTCTGCGGTCTTCCCGCGAGGCATTATTCGCAGTTAACCGTTTTTACGCTGAATATCCTGCCCGGAGCGCTACTTGCACTGTTCGGCGCCGGATTACTGACCGCCCAAGCCCGTGCGCTCGTCGTCCACCATCCCCCCACACATCGCGTCGCCTGGCCCCAACCCAACCCAGCCGCTCCCCGCGTAAATCTCTAACCCCAACCCGATTAAACAGCCGACGTTGCCGCCGAATCGTCGCGGTATCATCGGCTTCGTGAGCCGCATCGCTAAGATCTTTCTCCCCGCAATACCGGCTGCGCCCCTGTTGACTGCTGCCGCCTCACGAACATTCCAGCAAGCGACGCCGCTCGAAACCGTTTCCGAAACTACCGCCAACGCCAGCCTGGGGGACCTCAACGGCGATGGCCACCTCGATATCGTCCTCGCCAAAGGCCGCCACTGGCCGCTGGCCGATGTCGTCCTTTTCGGCGACGGCAAGGGCCATTTTCGTCCCGGGCCGCCGCTTCCCAACCAGCCCGATCGCAGCTACTCCGCGCCGCTCGCCGACCTCAACGGCGATGGCAGTCTCGACATCGTCATCTCCAACGACCGGCCCGATGCCAAGATCATCCTGCTCAACGACGGTAGGGGCAACTTCCGCAGCGGCGGCACGTTTGGCGACCCCAACTGGTCCACACGCAACGTTGCGCTGGGCGATCTCGACGGCAATGGCTCCCCCGATATCGCGGTCGCCAACCGGCCCGGCCCCGCGCAGATTTGCTTCAACGACGGCAAGGCCCGGTTCTCCTGCCGCCCGCTGGGTCCGGAAACATCGTCCACCATACTCATCGGCGACATGAACGGCGACGGCGCTCAGGATGTTGTTGTTCCTTGCCGCGACAACTGCCAGAGCGTCATCTACTTCAACGACGGCAAGGGCGACTTCCCGCGCAAGCTGCCCTTCGGACCGTCCGGTTCTTCGACGCGAGCAATCGCGATCGCCGATTTCAATGGCGACGGCTATCCCGATATCGCCGCCTGCCACGAAGAGACCGGCCTCTACGTTTACTTCAACGACGGCAAGGGCAATTTCGGCCCCGGCGTAATGATTTCCGGTAAAGAGGCGCTGCCTTACTCGATGATCGCCGCGGACCTCAACAGGGACGGCAAACAGGACATCGTCGTAGGTTACGTCGAAGCTCCTGGAGCCATTTATTTCAACGACGGCTCAGGCCGAAAGTACACGCGGGTGCCCTTCGGGGACAACAAGGGAGCGATCTACGGGATGGCCGCCGGAGACCTGGACGGAGACGGCTTCCCCGATCTGGTAGTCGCCCGCTCGGATGCGCCCAGTCTGATTTTTTTCAGCAAGCCAGGCTTAAAGTAACGGCTGTCCGAACCGATGAACCCTGTGCTCAGCCAGCCGGGGCGGATCTTCCGTTTTCTCTCCCGCAAAACACCGGCGAGTTCCTTCCCGAAGTGGATGGCATTCGTTTTCTCGCAATCCTCTGGGTCTTCCTTTGGCACCGCAAGCTGATGCGCTTCACGCCCCGCGGTCTCATGCTTTCCCTGACCCATCTCTCCTCCGACCGGGCCGCCCTCGTTTTACGGTCTGATTGAAGGTCCCGGCGATTCGACTGCCCATGTCAGAACCGCGACCGTGAGGGATCTGCGTTGCGGATTACCTGAGCAATCTCCTAAACGAATCCAATCGCCCGGCCCCCCAAACCCACGCATGTCCAAAGCGCCATCGAGAGCAATGCCACAAGCTTGCCGGAAAATGACGCCCCGTTTTCCGACCGCGCAAACCGCGCATGAATCGTAAACGTAAAAACCAGCGCCAGCGCCAGTGAAAACATCTTGAAGCGAAACGCTTCGTTGGAATACATCTTGACCGCTTCTGAAATAAACAGCAGGAAACCGGACGTCAGAATCACCGCCAAAGATAACCTTAGCCACGGCTCGACGTCCCGCGACAACTCCGGCAGCCTTTTTTCGGTCATCCCCAGACCGAAGAAACGGAGATCCACCATAATTACCGTGCCGCCCAGCAGTGCCAGCGCGAGCAAATGGAAGATCTCGATAAAGGGGAAAAGCCAGGACGAATTGTGAATCGCCTGTGCCGGCGCACTGTGGCCCAGCCATTGAACGAGAGGCATCATGTCTCTTAGCCGGGAGGAAGAAAGTAAGCGATCGCGCGTCCCGCCGCCACAATTCCGAACCAGAGAACCAGCGACAGCCCCGCTGCAATTCTGGCGCCCGCCGGAGTCTTATCGAGCAGGTCCCAGTTCTTCACGCTGCGATATGTCCCCACTTTGAATATCAACACATTCAGTCCGGCCAGAATTAACAGCGCAAACTTAATTCGCATGAAAATGCTGCCATAGAACTTAGCCGGGTCGCCGTAGAACAACAGCGCTCCGCTCGCGATCATAATTCCGAAGCCGCCCACCATCCAGGGTTCGAGCTTCCCGCAGACCTCCGAAGCGGACGTGCGCTTCATCGCCACGCCCAGCAGCCTGAGGTCGAGCATCATTGTGAAACCCAGAAAAAGGCACAGGCCGAGCACGTGGATGGTCTCAATGATGGGATAGCCCCAGAGCGATTCCCGGATCGAGACGCTCAGAGGCGTATTCGCGAGCCATTCCATCCAGGCGGTCATCGCGAGGTACAGGGCTGGGGATTCCAGCCGGCTGAGTCAGGCTGCAGTCTGAAATGGGTGCTCGTGATGAAGGGCTGGGTAAGATACTTCGGATCTTCGACGACCGTGGTGACAATCAGCCAGGAATCGCCGTTGGGCTCCGCCGTGCGGCTGTAGTACTCGGTCAGCAGCGCGTCCGCGCTGTAGGGCACGCCGTTCTTACGCAGGTATCCGGGGCGGATATGAGTGGTAATCACTTTGAGCGATCCGCCATGCCGTCCGCCGCCCGGGATATCCCACTTCGCATTTGAAAAGCCCTGCCATTGCGGGGTCGCGGGCACCGCTGCTTTGGCGTCGAAATGAAACAGGCGGGTCTGTTGACCGGCGTCGGTATCGATCCGCAGCGTCTGATCGTCTTCCCACAGAATATGCACCCGGCCGGGTACGCGCATGATGGCGGGCGCACCATAAGAACGGCACTGTTCGCCCGCGGCTTCGTCTTTCGCCGGATCCCACGCGTCGGCAATCCTCTTGCCTTCCGGGCCGATGGGAACGCTGGCGTAATCGCCTTTCTGAGGCGTCACCATGCGGTAGCGCCAGTCCTCGGTCACGATGGCGACCCAGTATCCGGTGAGATCGGTTGGCGCGCTCGATTTTGCGGTTCTGGGAGCCTGCGGCGCGGCGGGCGCGGCTTGCGCGAACAGGCTCGATGCGGTAGCGGCGAACAGAGCAGCCGTAAGTCGAAAGTTCATTCAGGTTACAGAGTACCGGAAAACGGTTACTGAATTACGCCCTTCCATCCCCAGCCGTCTTTCGGTCGCTTAATGCTCTGCATGCGAATCCTGTGATCGGATTCATTGCGACCGGGGTTGCCGGAAATGATTACGTGGTCGCCCGGTTTCAGCGTTTCGCGGTTCACGCCTTCGCGGCTCAACTGGCCTCCGCCACCCCACTCGATCGCCCAGCGGGTGGTTTCGCCTTTCGCGTCTTTTACTGCGACGTCCACAAACGAATGCGGATTGCGGAACTGAAACTGCACCAGGTCGCCTTCGATGGTGATGACTTTATCTTCAAAATAAGTGGCGGCAAACGAATGATGCGCCATCGCGGGAATCGCGCACGATCCCGTCAGCACCAACATCCACGCCAGTCCGGCCTTCATCTCGTTCGCTCCTGCACGTCCCCTGTTTTCCGCCAACCAACTACGCTAGACGACCAGGTCGCCAGGCGGCTTGCAGAAACTCCGCTTGAGCGGACAGAAACATGACTTACGCCTGCTGCGCTCACTCGGGCCGTATCCCGTGCCACGCATCGCTCAGCAATTTAACGACTCCATCATATTCCACTTCACGCGGGTTTCGGTAGGGCGACAGAGTCGCCAGCCGGGCGGCTCGCTCGATGCCCCCTTCGGGCATGCCCAGCTCTCGAAGCGACAGCGGGGCGCGCAGCCGCTTTGCGAGATCGTAGAGACCACCCGCCGCATCGCTTGTCCCCAACG
>Ga0302320_10015532_pt1 | contig 15630 bp, 13 predicted proteins | sample Bog_T0_3_FD_202130 | JGI IMG/M metagenome (GOLD analysis project Ga0302320, IMG submission 202130) | Peat permafrost microbial communities from Stordalen Mire near Abisko, Sweden - Bog_T0_3 | ecosystem: Environmental > Terrestrial > Soil > Wetlands > Peat | place: Sweden: Abisko, Stordalen Mire... | reverse complement strand
GAGCTCGCCGACCGCGTCATCGCCGAACTCGAGGCCCTCGGGCGGATCGACAAGCTCTGAGCCTCCAGCGCGGGCGGTTTCTTGGCCCGCGCCTTGCGCCCCAGCGAAAAAAGCGCTTCGATGCGGTCCGTTGCGCGCGGCGGCCCGGCGAGTCTCGCCGGTCGCCGGCGCCGCAGCCTTTCGCTAATAAGCTACGCACCGTCGTCAGGAGAGAGTTTCATGAGATCGGCTACATGGGTGGGGCTGGGCCTCGCCGCCTTGTTGCTCGGATCGACCGCCGTCGCCTCGGCCAAGACCCTCGTTTACTGCTCCGAAGGCAGCCCCGAGAACTTCCAGCCCGCGATCAACACCACGGGCACCAGTTTTGACGCGGCGCGCCCGGTCTACAACCGTCTTACCGAATTCAAGCGCGGCACGACCGAAGTCGTTCCCGGTCTCGCCGAGAGCTGGGAAATCGCCGACGGCGGCAAGACCATCATCTTCCACCTGCGCAAGGGCGTGAAGTTCCATTCGACCAAGGACTTCAAGCCGACCCGCGACTTCGGCGCGGACGACGTGCTGTTCTCGTTCAACCGCCAGTGGAAGCCGGATCATCCCTATTCCAAGGTTTCGGGCGGCAAGTACGACTATTTCAACGACATGGACATGCCGACGCTGCTCGATACGATCGAGAAGAAGGACGATTCCACCGTCGTCTTCCATCTGAAGACGCCGAATGTCGCCATCCTCGCCAATCTGGCGATGGACTTTGCCGCCATCAGTTCGGCCGAATACGGCGACTTCCTGCTCAAGAAGGGCACGCCCGAGCTCATCGACCAGGTTCCGGTCGGCACCGGCCCGTTCTCCTTCGTCGCCTATCAGAAGGACGCGGTGATCCGCTACAAGAAGAACCCGGATTATTTTGGCGAGAAGGCGCTGGTCGACGATCTCGTGTTCGCCATCACTCCCGACGCCACCGCACGCTACGCCAAGCTGCAAAAGGGCGAATGCCACGTCAACGCCTATCCGCGTCCGGCGGATCTCGCCGAGATGCAGAAGGATAGCACGCTCAAGGTGATCAGCGCGCCGGGCCTCAACGTCGCCTATTGGGCCTTCAACAACACCAAGCCGCCGTTCGACAAGAAGGAGGTGCGGCAGGCGTTCTCGATGGCGATCGATCGCGACGCCATCGTCAAGGACGTCTATCTGGGCGCTGGCGAGAAGGCGAAGACGCTGATCCCGGCGACGATGTGGTCCTATAACGACAAGGTCGTCGACTACGCCTACGACCCGGAGAAGGCCAAGAAGATCCTGGCGGACGCGGGCGTGGCCACGCCGCTCGACATTGACCTTTGGTATCAGCCGGTGCAGCGCCCCTACAATCCCAACGGCAAGCGTATCGGCGAGATGATGCAGGCGGATCTGGCCAAGATCGGCGTCAACGCCAAGCTCGTCACCTTCGAATGGGGCGAATACCGCAAGCGCCTGCAGAACGCCGAGGACGTGACCGGGCAGATGGGTTGGACGGGCGACAACGGCGACCCCGACAACTTCTTTTTCCTGCTCGGCTGTCCCGACGGCAAGCCGGGCGGCAACAATATCCCGAAGTGGTGCAACGCCGAGTTCAACGATCTCCTCGTCAAGGCGCGGTTGCTTCCCGATCAGGCCGAACGCGCCAAACTCTATTCGCGCATGCAGGAAATCGAGCATGACGAGGCGCCGTCGTTGCTGATCGCGCATTCGATCGTGTTCGAATCCTTGCGGGCCAATGTCGAAGGCTACAAGCAGAGCCCGCTCGGCACCCACGCTTTCGAAGGCGTCGACGTCAAGTGACTCATGCCCCCTCTCCCGCTCGCGGGAGAGGGCCGGGGTGAGGGCGGCCATCAAAGGCCGCTAAAGCCGCGAACCCCCTCACCGTAACCCTCTCCCGAAGGCGGGAGAGGGGATTTCGCCTCCCAGGCTCTCTCATGATCCTCTATTTCCTGCGCCGGCTCGCGCTGACGATCCCTACTTTCGTGGCGTTGATGTTCGTGACCTTCGTCGCGATCCGGCTGGTGCCGGGCGATCCGGTGGAAGTGCGCGTCGGCGAACACGGCATCTCGCCGGAACGTCTTGAGTTCTTCCGCCATCAACTTGGTCTCGATCAACCCGTGTGGAAGCAGTTCCTCCACTATTTCTGGCAGATCCTTCATGGCGATTTCGGCGTCTCGCTGGCGACGCAGCAGAAGGTGCTGACCGAGTTCCTGACCCTGTTTCCGGCGACCGTCGAACTGTCGTTCTTCGCCATGATGTTTGCGGTGCTGATCGGCGTACCCGCTGGCGCGATCGCGGCGGTCAAACGCGGCAGTGTGTTCGATCAATCACTGATGATGGTGTCGCTGTTCGGCTATTCTATGCCGATCTTCTGGTGGGGCCTGCTGCTCATCATGTTCGTCTCGGTGCAACTCGGCTGGACGCCGGTGGCGGGCCGCGTCGATCTGATAAACTACTATTACGATCAACCGACCGGCTTCATGTTGATCGACGCGGCGCTGTCCGACCAGGAGGGGGCGGTGAAAGACGCGATGCTGCACTTGCTGCTGCCGGCGATCGTGCTCGGCACCGTGCCGCTCGGCGTCATCGCCCGCATGACGCGCTCCTCGATGCTCGAAGTGCTGAGCGAGGATTACGTTCGCACCGCCCGCGCCAAAGGCCTGTCGCCGCTGCGCGTCATCGGCGTCCACGCGTTGCGCAACGCGCTGCTGCCGGTCGTCACCGTGATCGGCTTGATGGTGTCGTCGCTGCTCGCCGGCGCCGTACTCACCGAGACGATCTTTTCCTGGCCCGGCGTCGGCCACTGGCTCATCGACTCCATCTGGCGCCGCGATTATCCGGCGTTGCAGGGCGGGGTGATGCTGGTTTCGACCGTCGTCATTCTCGTCAATCTCATCGTCGACCTGCTCTATGGCGCGATCAATCCGAGGATCCGTCATGGCCGCTGAAGTCGCCGACGAAAGCCAGCGCGTCCTCGCGCAACCCTCGCCGCTCGCCGCCTTCTGGTCGGCGTTCGCGGAAAACCGCGGCGCGGTCGTCGGCCTCGGCGTCGTCTCGACGATCGTGCTGATCGCGATCTTCGCCGACGTTATCGCGCCGCATTCGCCGATCGAGCAGTTCCGCGAGGCGGTGCGCGTCAAGCCGGTGTGGGCCGCGGGCGGCTCCTGGCGGTTCATACTCGGCGCCGACGGCGACGGCCGCGACATGCTCTCACGTCTGATTTTCGGCGCGCGCGTCTCGCTGTTCATCGGCGTCGCCGTCATGAGCGTGTCGTTCGTCATCGGCGTCGCGCTCGGCCTCGTCAGCGCGATGGCGGGTTCGCTCGTCGACGTCGTCATCACCCGCGCGATGGATCTGATCATGGCGGTGCCGAGCCTAGTGCTCGCCATCCTCGTCGTCGCGATTCTCGGCCCCAGTCTCACCAACACCATCGTCGCCGTCACCATCGTCTATCTGCCGCGCTACGTGCGACTGGTGCGCGCCTCCGCGATGGGCGAACTCAACAAAGACTATGTGACCGCCGCGCGGGTGGCCGGGGTCGGCACGCTCAGGTTGATGTTCGTCACCATCCTGCCCAACTGCCTCGCCCCGCTCATCGTGCAGGCCGCGCTCGGCGTCTCCGACGCGATTCTCGAAGCCGCCGGCCTGGGATTCCTGGGGCTCGGCGCCCAGCCGCCGACGCCGGAATGGGGGTCGATGCTCGCCGATTCCCGCGAGTTCATCCGCTCCGATCCCTGGATCGTTACGCTGCCCGGTCTCGCGATCCTCATAACCGTCGTCGCGATCAACTTGACCGGCGACGGCTTGCGCGACGCGCTCGACCCCAGAATGCGGCGGAGCTGACCATGCCCCTGCTCGAAGTCCGCAATCTCTCGGTGTCGTTCGACACCCGCCACGGCCCGTTCAAGGCGGTCGACGGCGTCGACGTGACAGTTGATCGCGACGAAGTCCTGGCCATCGTCGGCGAATCCGGCTCCGGCAAATCCGTCGCCATGCTCGCGGTGATGGGCTTGCTTCCGCCCACCGCGAAGATCGAAGCCGATCTCATGAGCTTCGACGGCCGGGACCTGATGACGATGAACGCGAAGGACCGGCGCCAGATCGCCGGCAAGGACATCGCGATGATCTTTCAGGAGCCGATGTCGTCGCTCAACCCGTGCTTCACCGTCGGCTTCCAGATCGCCGAGACGTTGAAGGCGCATCTCGATCTCGACCGCAAACAACGCAATATGCGCGTGGTCGAACTGTTGCGCGAAGTCGGCATTCCTGATCCCGAGCGGCGCGTTCACGCCTTCCCGCATCAGCTTTCCGGCGGCATGAGCCAGCGGGTGATGATCGCGATGGCGCTGGCCTGCCGGCCCAAAGCGCTGATTGCCGACGAGCCGACGACGGCGCTCGACGTGACCATCCAGGCGCAGATCCTCGATCTGCTGGTGTCGCTGAAGAAACAGACGGGCATGGCGCTGGTGCTGATCACCCACGACATGGGCGTCGTCGCCGAGACGGCGGACCGCGTCATCGTGCAATATGCCGGGCAGCAGGTGGAGGCCAACTCGACCCCCGAGCTGTTCGCCCATCCGCATCACCCCTACACCGCCGCGCTGCTGGCGGCGCTCCCCGAACGCGCGACGCAGCGCCGTCTGCCGGCGATCTCCGGCGTGGTGCCCGGCCAGTTCGACCGCCCGACCGGTTGTCTGTTCGCCCCGCGCTGCGCCTTCGTGATGCCCGTGTGCCATCAGGGATCGCCGCCGCCGGCGAGCGACGCGCTGGGGCGCGCGCGCTGCGTGGCGCCGTTGATACAAGGAGTTGCGGCGTGAGCGCGGTGATGGAAGCGCGCGCGCTGACGCGCGAATATCATGTCGCCCGCGGGTTGTTCGCGCCTTCAGCGACGGTGAAGGCGCTGACCGGCGTATCGTTCTCGCTCAGCGCTGGGCGCACGCTGGCGGTCGTCGGCGAATCCGGCTCGGGCAAATCGACGCTGGCGCGGTTGCTCACCTTGATTGAAACGCCCACCGCGGGCGCGCTCATTATCGACGGCGAAGACGTCGTCCATGCCGACGCGGCGCGACGGAAAAGGCTGCGCCATGAAGTGCAGATGGTGTTCCAGAACCCGTACGGCTCGCTCAACCCTCGCCAGAAGATCGGCTGGGCGCTGGAGGAACCGCTGCTCGTCAACACGAAAATGCACGCCGCCGAGCGGCGCGACGCGGCGCTCGCCATCATGGAACGCGTGGGCCTGCGCCCGGAATTCTATCACCGCTATCCGCACATGTTTTCCGGCGGCCAGCGTCAGCGCATCGCCATCGCCCGCGCGTTGGTGCTGCGGCCGAAAATTCTGGTGCTGGATGAGCCGGTGTCGGCGCTCGACGTCTCCATTCGCGCCCAGGTGCTCAATCTGCTCGCCGAAATCCAGGACGAGTTCAAGCTCGCCTATGTGTTCGTCTCGCACGACCTGTCGGTCGTCAAACACATCGCCGACGAGGTGATGGTGATCTATCTCGGCCACGCCGTCGAGATCGGCTCGCGCGACGCCATCTTCTCGGCGCCGCAACATCCCTATACGCGCGCGCTGCTGTCGGCGACGCCGATCGCCGAGCCCGGCGCGAAGAAGGAGCGGCTGATTCTCAAGGGCGAGCCGCCGTCGCCGTTCAATCCGCCCTCCGGCTGCACATTCCATCCGCGCTGCCCGCTGGCGTTCGCGCGCTGTAGCGTGGAAGAGCCCGTATTGACCCAAAAACACGGGCGCGACGTCGCCTGCTGGGCGGTAGAGGGATGAGCGAAACCTTTGATTTCATCGTCGTCGGCGCCGGCTCGGCCGGCTGCCTGATGGCCAACCGGCTCAGCGCCGATCCCCGCCACAAGGTGCTTCTCATCGAGGCCGGCGGGCGCGACAATTGGATCTGGCTGCATATCCCGGTCGGCTATTTATACGCCATCGGCAATAAGCGCTCGGACTGGTTGCTGCGCACCGAGAAAGAGCCGGGACTCAACGGCCGCGACATCGCCTACCCCCGAGGTCGGGTGATCGGCGGCTGTTCCGCAATCAACGGCATGATTTATATGCGCGGACAGAGCGCGGACTACGAGGGCTGGCGTCAGCTCGGCCTGGAGGGCTGGGGTTGGGACGACGTTCTCCCCTATTTTCTGCGCCACGAGGACCATCACGCAGGGACCCGGGGCTTACATCGTGGGGGCGGCGAGTGGCGCGTCGAGCGCCCGCGCATCGCCTGGGAAATCCTCGACGCCGTTCGCGACGCGGCGGCGCAGGTCGGCATCCCCAAGGTCGACGATTTCAACCTCGGGAACAACGAGGGCTCCGACTATTTCGAGATCAACCAGCGCCGCGGCGTGCGCGTCTCCTCGGCCAAGGCGTTCCTGAAGCCGGTCCTCAATCGCCCCAACTTGAAGCTGGCGACGGGCGCCCTGGCGCGAAAACTCATCGTCGAGAACGGCCGCGTCGCCGGGCTCGAATATTCGGTGGGGGGCGAGGTCAAGACCGCGCGGGCTAACCGCGAGACCGTGCTCACCGCCGGCGCGGTCGGCTCGCCGCAACTGCTGGAACTCAGCGGCATCGGCCGGCCCGAGGCTTTGCGCGCGATCGGCCTTCCCGTCGTTCACGCGCTCGCCGGCGTCGGCGAGAATTTGCAGGATCATCTGCAACTGCGCACCATCTTCCGCATCGAGGGCGCCAAGACGCTCAATGTCGAATTCCAGTCGCTGTGGAAGCGCTTGCTGATGGGCGTCGACTATGCGTTGCGACGTCGTGGGCCTCTCACCATGGCGCCTTCGCAACTCGGCATGTTCGCCAAATCCTCGCCCGACTACGACACGCCGAATGTCGAGTTCCATGTGCAGCCGTTGTCGCTCGATCGCTTCGGCGAGCCGCTGCACACATTCCCGGCGATCACGCTCAGCGTCTGCAATCTCAGGCCCACCAGCCGCGGCTCGATCCACGCCAAAAGCGCCGAGCCCGGGGCGCCGCCGAGCATTCGCCCCAACTATCTGAGCAGCGAAGAAGACCGGCGCGTCGCCGCCGACTCGATTCGCCTCGTGCGTAAAATCGTCGCGGCGCCGGCGCTCAGCAAATATGGCCCAAGCGAATATCAGCCGGGCGCGGAAGAGCAGTCGGAGGCCGACCTCGTGCGCGCCGCGGGCGACATCGGCACAACGATCTTTCACCCCATCGGCACGGCGACGATGGGCCGCGCCGACGATCCCAACGCTGTGGTCGACGCGCAGTTGCGGTTGATTGGCTTGCGCGGTTGCCGCATCGCCGACGCCTCGGTGATGCCGCGCATCCCCTCGGGCAACACCAATTCGCCGACGCTGATGATTGCCGAAAAGGCGGCCGAGATGATCCTCGCCGACGCCAGGGGCTAGCCGCCATGGCCGACCCGCTCAGCGACGGTCGGCAGTCGGAGGCCGCGCTCAGCATTGCGCGCGGCGTCCGCCGCATGTTTCGCGCGCGGGGGTTTTCTTCAATCACCGAACTGCCGCTGATCGACGGCCGGCGCGCCGACGTCGTGGCGATCGACCGCGAAGGCGCGGTGCTGATCGTTGAGATCAAATCCTCGGTCGCCGACTTCCGCGCCGACAAGAAGTGGCGCGACTACATCGCCCAATGCGACCGGTTGTATTTCGCTATTTGCCATGAAACCCCCGGCGACATCTTCCCCGCCGACGCCGGCCTGATCGTCGCCGACCGTTTTGGCGCCGAGATCGTTCGCGAACCCGAGCGGCGGGTGATTGCGGCGGCGACGCGCAAAGCAATGCTGCTGCGATTTGCGCTGGCCGCGGCGGATCGGTTGCATCGGCTGGCGGACCCGAATGGGGGGATGTTCGAGGCGGGGTAGGGGGCCCAAACTCTCGCGCGACGGATTGCGGGTCGGCGGCGAGGCCGTTGGGAGCGACCCTGCCACGATTTCCGCAACCTCGGAAGGGGGCTCCTGTCAACAACCGACGCCGTGCGTCGGCGCCGGTTGCCGCAGGACGAGACCTCAGCGGAGAGGCATGCGCGCGCAGTTTGAATGCCTGGACGACCTCTCGATCATTCCGAAATTTCCTCGATCCTGCAGTTGACCGGTTCGTCGAATGTATCGAGCTCGTGCGCCTTCACCAGCCGCATGAAAAGGCTCCGGGGGTCGCCGATGTCTCCGCCGCGGACGACGTCCCGCGCGATTTCCTGTCCGTTTCGTTCGACGATCACAGCAAATAACAGTCTTGAAGTCGTCGTCATTGTAGACTCCTGTTTCTCAACGGGCCAAGGCCCACAAGCACTAGCGTGACTCGCCAAGCGCATGCTTGGTTGATTGCGGACCGATATGAAAACGCCAACCAATTGTATTCCAGAAAACGCGAAGCCAGACTCCTCATCGTCATCGCCGCATCGCCATGTGCCGACGCGCGTTCTATCATTGTGCGTTGCAACATAGGCTTTCTCGTGGCAAGCGAAGCCGGCGCAAATTCGGACTCCCGCTGTGGCGCGATGGCGACGGATTGAATTGGCGCCGTACATTCGCGAAATCGCGCGAGTCATGGTCATGGCGAGTACTGAACTGTGTCCGTTGTTTGTGGCGAACACGAATAGTCATAGCGACTGACGCGAATTCTGTCGCCGCCATCTCGCCTTTCCTGGCGGCCGACGAGTTGCGTGAGCAAGCAAGCCGCCGTTGATCGCGCCATGGAGAATGCCTGTTGTCTTGATGGCTCCGGACGTCGGCTCGGATTGGGCGCTTTCTCCACGGAGCGTTGGTTGGCGGTATGCGCTGGCCGCGGCCGATCGGCTGCATCGGTTGTCGGACCCGAATGGGGGGGGATTTTCGAGGTGGGGTAGGGGCTGTCCAGCGTCGTTATTGTGAGCGAAGCGAAGCCTACCAGAGTTCCGCGACGCGCCCGTTCTCAACAATCGGCCGCCGCAGCTCATCCCTGGATGGCTTCGCCGAGTTGCTCCTCGCAATGACGAGCCGTTGTTTGGTGTTGCGCGAGCTCCCTCTCGACCCCAGTGTTCACCTCGCCCGCGAAGCGCCCCAGCAATAGCAACCGGCATAGCGCCGCCGTGGCTCCGGTTTCCTGAGGAAGCGGCGTCACTGGGTGCTATCGCTCGGACGCTCGCAAACCGTAAAGCCCGGGAGGGTCGCCACGGGGCGGCAGCGGCGATAGAGCATCGAGATGAATCCCGTCGCGCGTCGGGCGCCGTTCGCGTGGTCCGACAGCGCGAACGGGTAGAGACTGGCGCTGGCGTAGAAGCCGATGCGCCAATCGACCGAGGCGCGCGGGCGCAGCGCGTCCTCTTCCGTCCCGGGAACGACGTAAAATGGCGCCTCCGCCAGTTCCCGCCGTTTCCGCTCGAACGCCAGATCGGTCACGACATCGATGAGGCCAACATAATAGCCGGTCCAGACGGCGCCCTGGCGCGCTGGCCGAAGCGCGGCCAGGGGATCGTAGACGTTCGGGTATCGGCTCAGCAGGAGATTCGTCGCGTCCGTCGGGGCGGCCCGCCGGTCGTCGCGCGTCTGCGCCGGCTCCGACGCGCAACCCGGGAGGCGCCAGCGAACACAGACGGATCTGGCCAGACGGGCGCCGACCTCGATCTCGCCCCGCCAGACGAACTGGGCATGGTAGACGACGATCGCGGCGAACACGATCAGGACGATCCATCCTGTCCGCCGGGCTCCGCCCCGCAACGCATAGCCGATCCCCATCGCGATCGCTGCAAACCCATAGGCGATCGTTATCGTCGGCCACGGGCGTCCAACCAAAGCCGGCAGCAAACTCGCCGAGAGCAACGCGTAGGCGATGGGCAAGGCCAGACGCATTTTTTCATTCGCGAACTCACCGCCTCGCCAGATCTACAAGGCCACGGCGAAATTGATCGCGCCGACCGTCAGGACGCCAAACACCGCCAGCAGCATCATCGGATGCGGCACGACCGGAAGCAGGATTTGCGCCTGCGAATAAGCAATGAACGTCGTGAACATTTCGGGCAGGGCAAGCCACGCGCCGAACAGCGCGAGTCCCAGGCCGGCGCCCGCCGCCGCGAACCTGCTGTTTGGAATTTCCTGTTGCGACACGGCGAGCCGGACCACACCGAGCCAAGCCGGCAACCCGGCGCAGAAGCTGAGGCTGACATCAGGAGCAACGAACAACAGCAGCGCGGCCGCGGCGGCGAAAAGCGTGAAAATCGCTGCGGCGCCCAACGCCGGAAGCGTTTCCGTCGCCAGCGATGCAACCGCGAACGGCAGGGCGTAGCGGCCGAAATTGTAGTTCAGCGAAGGCCCCGGCTCGACGAACAACTCGCATGCCACGAGCAACCAGAACAAAACCACGCGCGCGCGAGCGTCGGCAACGACGCGTTGCAGAATGATGGCAAAACTGACGATGCCCGTGATCACGAAAACGTCGAGTGTGGCCACGAGCGACCCATGAATGTTCAGACCCGCCGAGTGAAGGACGAAAGGTAGATAGGCGACCAGGGCGCCATAGGCGTATTCGAAGTCGCGATACGGCCGCAGTCCCTCGGCCATCATTTCGACCCGCTGGCCGAAATAGCCGGCTTCGCCGCTCCAGGCCGGGTCGTGCGCGATGACCAACACAGCCAGCACAATGGCGCCGGCAATGTGCCGGTTGCGCGCCCCCCAGGGCGAGCGGGCGACCATGGCGAGTTGCAGCGCGACCACGCGCTCGCGCGCGGTCGCGAACACGATCGCGCCGATCGCCAGCGCGCCGACCAACAGGATGGCGACGAGCGGCGCGAGCCAGTTCGTGTAACCCGCGAATACCGCCGCCGAATCCGCGCCGGTCTCGACCGGCGGCAACCATCGCGCGGCGGCGAAGAACACCACCGCCGTGGCGACGATCCCCAACGCGCTCCAGGCGGCGGCGTGCCTCGCGTTGCCGCTCGTTTCGGCGTCCGTCGGCAAGGCGAGTCTCTCCGCAGGGCGCTTGGCTTCAACGAGCCCCATGAAACCCAGTCGCCCCTCACGCCCCCGGCTTGACGAACTTCAGCGTAAACCGGTCGCTCTCCCCGATCGCCTCATATTTCGCGCGGTCCACATCCTTGAGTCGGTACGTCGGCGGCAGCGCCCAGACGCCGACGGAATAGTCCTTGGTGTCTTTGGGGTTGGCGCTCACTTCGGAGGCGGCGACGAATTTGAAGCCGGCGGCTTCGATGAGTTGGATGGCGGCGTCCTGGCGCACGTAGCCGGATTTGGCGAGCGGATCCTGCGGGAGGTCGGGGGAGCCGCGGTGGTCTTCGATACCCAACACGCCGCCCGGCTTCAACGCGGTGTAAAACGCCTTCAGCGCCCCGGCGGTCTCGGCGCGCGCCAGCCAATTGTGCAGGTTGCGGAAGGTCAGCACGAAGTCGGCGCTGCCGGGCGCGGCGATGGCGTGGCGGTCGGCGGCGAATTCGGTGGTTTCCACCTTGCTGTAACGCTCGGGGCTGGCGGCGATCTTGGCGGTGAAGCCGGCGTTCTCGCGCTGCGCTTCCTCTCTCGTATCTGCGGCCTCGAAATTGGCGGCGATATAGCGGCCGTGATCCTTCAAATAGGGAGCGAGAATCTCGGTCCAATAACCGGCGGCGCCGGGCAGGATTTCGACGACGGTCGAGTCCGGCTTGACGCCGAAAAAGGTCAGGACCGGCCCGGGATGGCGGAAGACATCGCGGGCGCGGTTCTTGTCGGCTCGCTGGGGACTGTCGATGCGCGCCTGCAAAACGGGATCGACGTCGTCGGCTGTCGCCGGTGCTGAGAACGCCAGCGGGCTGAGCAGCAGCGCGGCGAGCAGGGCATTTCGTATAGACATCGGACGCCTCCAGCACAAAGCGTCAGACTAGCCCGGTTTCCCCCTCTCTCGCAATCGGCATTATAAACCTTTTCGATAGAATTTATCGATTTCACTGCATCGGCGGCGGATGCTGCAAGCCGCCCTGCGTCCACAGCGCGTTGAGGCCGCGCTCCAGGCGATACGGGCCGCCGACCGTGCGCTCGAAGATCTCGCCGTAGTTTCCGGTGGCGGCGACAACTTTCGCCGCCCAGTCGTGGCTGAGCCCGAGCGCGGCGGCGACGGCGAAATCGTGGCCGAGCAATTGTTCGGCGCGCATATCCCCGCGCTTCGTCGCCTCGCCGACATTGGCCTGGGTGATCCCGAGCGCTTCCGCTTCGATCAGCGCGCCGATGGTCCATTCGACGATCAGCGCGAATGCGGGATCGCCATAGCGATAGGCGGGGACGATCGGGTCCAGCGACAGCCGCTCGGGCAGAAACACGAAATCCGACTTGCGCGCGTGAAAGTTGGAGCGCGATTGAGCGAGGCGCGACTCCATCGCCGCGCCCGCCGCGCAGCGGCGCACCGCGATCGCCGCGTCCATCTCGCCCTGTTCCGAATGGGTCGCCAGCGCGTAGACGATTCCGCGAGCGGTGAGTTCGTCACGCAGCGCGCGCTCGGGCGGGCTGAGGTCGCGGGCGCAGATCAACTGATCCCTGAGGCCCGACAGTTCGTGGACGCCGCTCTGTCTGGCGACCAGGATGCGCAGCGAATCGTAGAATACCGGCGGACCGAAGCCGAGGCCGAAGCGCATCGCCGTCGCGCTCGAGGGGGAGACGCCGACGGCCAAGGCGATCCTGCCCTGCTTTAAGGCGGCGAGCGCCTCGACCTCGGCCGGAAAGTTCACGACTTCGAGACCGTCGGCGCTGCCGAGGATCGCCACGGCGACGGCGCGACAGATTTCACCGCCGAGCCCCGACAGATCGCCGTGAACGTCCTGCGCATCCCAGTCGTCGGCGGCCTGCACCGTCCCGCAGGCCAGACGATGGCTGCTGCGGATGGCCTCGACGGTCTGCGCTTCCGCCCGCACGCTCAACGCGAGTGCGCCGATCGAGATGAGACCGAGCAGCCAGCGCGCCAACAGGTTCATGGCGTCCAGGCGCCGGAGGTCGGCGTACCCGGCGACTGCGTCGGTCGCGGGTTGACGTCGGCCGGGTACGGGTCGATGGGCGCGCCGGCCTGATAGGCGGCAAGGCTGGGGAAATCGGTGGGCAGCACGCCGACGGCGGCGCAGGCGCCGTTGGTGTAGCCGTTGGGTGAGTAATGGGCGGCGGCGAGATGGGGCAGGGTCTTCACCTGCTCCGGCGTGAAGGTGGCGAGGGCGGAGGACAGCGGCGGCTTGGCGCCTTGCAGAATGTCGTAATCGAAGGCTTCCGTCATGTCGCCGAGGTTGTTGGCGGGATCGTCGGAGGGGCCGAGATTGGGCTGACCCAGCGTCGCCGCGCCGAGTTCGCGCCCGCGCTTCTCGTCGGGCAATTGCGCGAGCGGCGTCAGGCCGAACAACGTGTTGATGAATTTGATGACCGAGCCGTGCTCGCTGTACTGGTGCGAGATCGCGCCCGAGGCGGCGAACGGGGAAATCAGGATCGTCGGAATGCGCGGGCCGCCGGCCAGCAGCGAGCCGTCGCCGAACGTGCTGCGACGCTGCGGCGACACGTGGTCGTAGAAGCCGTCGGTCTCGTCGTAGGTGATGATGATGGCGCTCTGCGACCAGTAGGGGCTGCTGGCGACCGCGTTGATCGCCTCGGCGGAGAGGGCTTCCGAGATCTGCTGGTCCGAATAGCCGGGGTGGTCGTCGTTGCCGAGGAACGCGTGCTGGATGCCCGGGGTCGGATCGACCGGGACCAACCCGTCGTTGTTGTTGTAGCCGCCGCGCAGATAGAACACGCCGCCGCTGGCCGGCAGGGCCTGGGCCTGGATAGCGTCGAAGAAATCCTTGGCGCCGTGCAGGTTGCCGTTCAGAACCAGCGGATTGTCGGCGAGATAGCCGAAATATTGCGGCGCGTTGTGGTGCAGCACGTAGCCGGTGTAGAGGCCGGGGTCCTTGCCGGGGTTCGGCGTACCCGTTCCCTGCGGCTCGTAAGGGTCGGCCGCGTCGTTGGCGTTGAAGCCCTGCTGATACCAGCCCCAGGGAACGGAGGGGTCCTTGGACGCGATCAGATCGATGTCGTTTTGAACGTCCAGCAGGTCGGCGCCGGGGTTGGGATCGGACGCGACGATGGTCTTGATGTCGGGACCCATGAACGACAGCGGCTGGGTCGCGAAAGTCAGATTGAGCGTCGGCGTGCCCGACTTTTCGTCGAAATTATAGGGCGGCTTGACCGCGCTGTTGTCGAGATCGGAGCCGGGGAACGGGCCGGGATCGGCGACGACGGGGACATAGGCGTAGGCGTTGCCGGGCGTGACTTTGGAGCCGTATTTCGCTCCCAGCACATTGGCGAACGCGGGGTCGGCGTAACTCGTCGCGACGCCTTCGTCGTTGTGCAGCGCCCATTGCGTTTCGCCCGCCTGTCCGGCGATGATGGCGATGGCGTTCGGCGTCGACGGCCCGACGATCGTCTGGCGGAAATTATCGAACAGCACGAAGTTCTTCGCCCACGACCACATGAACGGAATGGTGTCGCAGTCGATGTGGCCGATATCGACCTCCGCCTTCTGCTTTTGCGCCAGCGAGACCGCGGTCGGCGGGGCGCCCTTGGCGGTGACGATGGCGCCGGAGGCGTCGGTCGTCAGCCCCTCCTGGTCCATCGCGTAACGACTGTTCGCGGCGACGCCGGTTTGCGCGTCGATGTTCAGGCTGTTGGCCATGCCCTGATGGCTGTGGTCGACGGTGATCCCGTCGGCCGGATAGACCGGAACGATCTTGCCGTTCACGTCGGTCACTGCCTGCGGCAGGAGGAACGGCGAGACGGTCGTGACGTTGAGCGACGTGTCGAGATATTTTTGCGTGAAGCTCGCCGTGTCCTTGGCGGGGATCGCGCCGGCGGCCGCGCTGAACAAGCCATTGGCGCCGGGGAACGTGCCGAAATAATGGTCGAAAGATTCGTTCTCGTGGAAGATCACGAAAACGTATTTCACCTTTTGCCGCAGCAGCGCGATCCTTTGCTCGAGGGTCAACGGCGCCGACGCAGCGGGCGGCGTCTGCGCTTGCGCGCCGACGCAACCGACGCTCGCAGTCAAGCCGAAAGCGGCCGCCATCGTTATGCGCAAAAACCTGCGTTGCATCGACGTTCGCTCCTTGTCGACAGGGACGCTCGGGCCTGCCGGTAAACTGCCATAGATTTGCGTCCGGCGCCTGCGCCGTCGGACTTTTATGTCGAACCGATGACGTTCTCGTGACCTGCCGCGAGGCGACGCTGCCCCCGGTCCAAAAACCCGGCGGGTTTTCGCGAGCCTTCTCCGTGCCGCCGGGCTTCGACCTGAAGACCGGGGGAGACGCTCGAGACCCGCTCGGGCGCCGACCGCTCGGGCCCTGCGATCCGGGGCGCCAAAGCGATTCGCCGATCGGGCGATTTCAACGCTTTGGACGCCAAAAAACGGAATCCGGTAACTCCCAAGCGGGGGGGCTTGGCGCCAACCGGGACATTCCGACGCCGTCAATCGACGTCGTCGGGCAACAATTGAAATTATCTAAATTAAAACAACATCTTGTGCAGTCACGAAACTCCGCCGTCGTCTTATAGAAAACGGGGACGCGGTACGCGTTCCCTTATCTTGTCCCTTTCTGCGTACGCCGTCGCGATCATCTGTCCGCGCTCGTCACCCGGCCACGCCATGACACTTAAGCCATTGATA
>Ga0302320_10015531_pt1 | contig 15630 bp, 16 predicted proteins | sample Bog_T0_3_FD_202130 | JGI IMG/M metagenome (GOLD analysis project Ga0302320, IMG submission 202130) | Peat permafrost microbial communities from Stordalen Mire near Abisko, Sweden - Bog_T0_3 | ecosystem: Environmental > Terrestrial > Soil > Wetlands > Peat | place: Sweden: Abisko, Stordalen Mire... | reverse complement strand
CAATCGTCGCAACTACCTGCCCCGGCCGCTGCTGGCCCTGTCCTCGAACAGCGACAAAAGCAAAGACAACGACAAAAACCACCCCATCAATGTGCAGAGGTTGACGGGTCACTCCATATCAGAGCCTGTTATGAACTTTCCCGCGCGGACGCATGTCAATGCTCAAGCGCAATCTCAACATGCCGGTGGATTGTGTGCGGCTGCGCAACGCCACACTTGGTCAGCGCTGCGTCATCGCAGAGGCGGGTGCTCGTCACCACGGGGTTGTCCATACTTGCGGAGAGTATTTTGCCGTCTGCCGTGCTTACGATGATTGTGATGTCGAAAGTCTCCTTGCCAACTCCCGCCTGATACTTCCCGTCTATTGTCTTCGTCACTTCGACCCAGTTATTGGCGGTGTCCGCCACCGGGGCTTGCATCCAATCCGCTGGAAGCTGCAGGTTAGGATGCGATGGCGGCACATGGTGAACCACGACCACCGCTGTCTGCTTCACCGGATCGATCGATTGAAGATTCAGGTCGAAGTCGATGTGATCCTTTCCGACGAGCACATGCGTGCCATCGGCCCACGAACTGGGCTGCGGGTTTGGCACGAGAAAATGATCTCCAGCATGTTGCAAAATTCCGATTTTGTTCATGAGCCACAGGTCTACGTAAAAGGTCATGAAATCCAGGATTGGCCCCGACATCTTCGGGTCCGTTTTGCTCATGCCGGGCGCGGAAGGCGTCCAGCTGGGATCGAGCGAAAGGGGCTCGCGAAACTCAGCCATCGCCGGGGCCAACGTGATGGGCTGCCCGTTGGAGGCCATGCCGGTCCAGCGAAACTCTTCTATATAGCTACCGCTGGCCGTTTTTTTCGCTGTGCCGGAGGCGTCGGCGGTGTAGTGCCAGTCCTCGTTGGTGGCGGTCATGTGGTAGGTGAGCGTTTCTCCGTCGTGATAATGGCGCGTGAGAGGACCGCCGGCCGGTGCGGGCACTTGCGCGGAGAGGAGCGTGGAGGCGAGAAGAACTGCGAGCGCGGCGAACGAGTATTTCATTGTGCTTTCCTCATGATGCCTTCGGTGAAGAACTTCATTTGCTGGCGAACCACTCGGTAGGTTTGCTTAAATGGCGGCCCCTCGACGACCCACAGAGCCGTCAGGCCCAGATGCATGGTTTTGAAGCTCATGATGAGTTGCGGAAGATCGATATCGGCACGGAGCGCCCGGCGCTCGACAAGCGCGCCGAAAAGCGATTGGAGCGGCGGGTCGGCACACTTCTGGATTTCCAACATGTACGGAATGAAGCGCGCGGTATCGATGAACATCTGTGCCAGAAAGACGCGCACGAAAGCGTGATACGGCTGCTTCAGCCGGAAGTGCAGAAGAATGTAATCGGCAAGGACGCGATGCACCGGACGCACCCCGGGCCGGAAGCGGGCGATTGTGGGCGCCATCTGCGCCTCCAGATCGGCCATGAACGCCACCACGATGTCCTCTTTTGTGGCGAAGTAGTTATAAATGGTCCCCTTGCCAACATCGGCAGCCGCCGCAATCTCGTCGATGGTTACGGCGTCGAGGCCGCGGCGCGAGAAGAGGTCGATCGCCGCGGACAAGATTTGAGCCCGGGCGGCGATCTTTTTTTGTTCGCGTCTAGATTCGACCGCAGTCATATATGACTACAGTCATAATACAACCATTCTCAAATGTCAAGAGGATGCGATTCAGTCGTGCAGCACAACGTTGACCAGTGAGCTATTGATTTGCATCCCGGCGCCGTTGTAGTCGATGTAACCGAGATCGCGGAACCTATTGAGGAAAAAGCTGACACGCGACCGGGTGGTGCCTATCATTTCCGACAGGGTCTCCTGACTGATCTTGGCGATGACGGGATTGGGCTTCGATTCCTGGCCGAAGTTAGCCATCAGCATGAGCAACCTGGCAAGCCGCTTTTCGCTGGAATTGAACAAATGATCCACGAGATCAGCTTCCATGCGGATGTTGCGCGAGAGCAGGTGCGCGAGGAATTGCTCGGCGAACTCCGGCTCGCGATGGATCAGATCCTGCATGACCGTCTTTTCGATGCGAACGATGGTGGTAGATTCAATTGCGTACGCAGAGGAGATGCGGAGCTTCTGACCTGCCAGGGATGCTTCACCGAAAAAGCTGCCCGCCGGAAGATGAGAGATTACAGCCTCTTTGCCGCTCATCGAAACGACGGTGAGCTTTATCTTGCCACCCTGGATGTAGAAAACTGCATTGGACGGGTCGCCTTGCGAAAAGATCGATTCGCCGGTCAGGTATTCGCGCCGCGATTTCCCGACCATAAGCTTGTTAAGAGGAATCTGAAGATCGAATGCAGACCCCTGCTCCGGCAAAGCGCTCGACTCGTTCGCAACGACCTTCAACCCACGATGCGCAATCTGAGGCAACGGAATCGAACGGTCGGGCGAAATCCTCGATGCAGTAATCGCTTGAGTAGCGAAGCTAGTAGCCATGATCGAACCCTTTCAGTTTTACAGAGTGAGTGCAAGAGAATGAATTACCGTCACTCTTTGCGTAGTCACTATAACGAAGATAGGGCCTACAGAGGAGCGTGTACATCGGCGATGACTGTTATTGTTGTGGCTATTGCCAAGCAACCTCTGTAGGGTTTCCCTTACGCATAACACCAAGTTAGATAGATTGAGTCATGCGGCGTATCCCAATTGGATAAAATCGATCTTTTTCGCGTCTCTATTGATGAATTGATTAACACAGACGATCAGGCAAGACGATACGGCCGACATACTTTGCCTGCAGGTGTTGGAGCTGGTTATTCTTGTGGCATTGCGTGCTCTCGGTATTGACGCCTATTATCCAGGGGACGTTAACCGATCGACCTAATCTATCGACTCATATTAATTCTGGTTCCACACTAGATTCTTCCGGTCATCCAGTATCTTCTGGATCGCCGGCGCCAGTTCTTCTGAAGCGCTGTTTTTGTTGACATATGCGGTCGCACCGGCGCGCAGACAGCCTGCTGCATACTGGCTCTCGGGTTGGACGCTCACCATGATCACTGGAAGCAGAGGGTAGATAAACTTTACATCCTTCAGTACCTCCATCCCACTGCGTCCTGGCATATTGATGTCGAGCAACAATACGTCCTGTGGAAATTTGAGTAGTTCCGTCAGCACTTCATCCCCGTCGGAGGCTTCGGAAAAGCGAGCGCCCAAGAATGCGTCGGCCAGAATCTCTCTCAAGCCGCGCCGGACGTTTGCATGATCATCAGCGATCAGGATGTTCATCATTATCTTCGTTTCCCGGTCCGTAGATTCGACCTGAATCCACAGTATCGGAGACGAGAAAGAATTAATATCAGCGATGACCGTGATTCTTGTAGGGATTGCGCGCCTGCCTTGTAGGGTTATTCCTACACAGACAGGCAAGCCTAATCGATCAGGCTGTTTGCCATCGCATAGCGGGTGAGTTCGGCGTTGCTCTTCATTTGCATTTTTTCCATAATGCGAGCGCGATAGCTGCTGATGGTTTTCACGCTGACATGGAGCCTGTCGCCGATTTCCGTCAAGGCTACGCCGTCGGCAATCATTCTCATCACTTCGTGTTCCCGGTCCGAGAGCAATTCATGCACGGGCTTATCGACGGGTTCATCCAAATTGGCGATCAGCTTTTCCGCGAGGCTTGTGCTGAGGTAGCGACCGCCGCTCATAATCTTTCTCGTCGCGATCGCCAACTCCTCGGGAGCGCTATCTTTGTTTATATAGGCGGCAGCACCAGCTCGCAGGCAGCGTACGGCATACTGGTCCTCAGGATGGCAGCTCAGAATGATCACCGGCAACCTCGGGTAAGAGTGCTTTACATCCCGCAATACGTCAATCCCGCTGCGGCCCGGCATATTGATATCCAACACCAGCAGGGCAGCCGGGGACTTGCCCAGGTGGCTCAGCACCTCATCCCCGTTGCCGGCTTCGGAAAAGTCAGCGCCGGGAAGAGCATCGGTAAGAATCTCTCTGAGGCCGCGGCGTACGACGGCATGGTCATCCGCGATCAGGATGTGCATATTTGGCTCCTCTCGGCGCGTGGAATGTCTACGGGAACCCGGACAGTGACCGTCGTCCCGCGTCCGACGGAACTGGAAATATGTACGTCGCCTCCGCAGAACTGCGCTCGCTCTTTCATGCCAAGGAGTCCCAAGGACCCAAGCGCGTTCGATGAGTTGGAGGCATGGAAGCCAACTCCATCGTCCTCCACAATCAGGAGGATGTTCTCATCTTCCTGGGACAAGTCAACGCGCACCGACTTTGCCTGCGCGTGCCGAATGACGTTGGTTAGACACTCCTGAAAGATTCTGAAGGTCGCGGTGGCCCGGTCACCATCCAAGTGAAGATCGACGGGCGGGACTGAGACTTTGCAGGGGACACCATTGCGAGAGGAAAACTCGCTGGCCTGCCATTCAATCGCCGCCGCCAAGCCAAGGTCATCCAAGACTCCAGGGCGGAGCCCGCTGCATATCGTGCGCACCGCTTTGACGCCATCATTGATCGACTGAATCGATTCCCGCAGTCGAGCAAGCACCTCGCCCTCGGACTCCGGCAGATGACGAGTCATCCAGGTCAAATCCATTTTGATGGCAGTCAGGATCTGCCCAATTTGATCGTGCAGGTCGCGGGCGACCTGCTTGCGATCCTCTTCGCGCACCCACTGCAGGCGTTCAGCCAGGGCCCGTAATTGTTCTTTTTGCAAGACGAGCGACTCTTCTCCGCGCTTGCGTTCAGTAATGTCGCTGTTGATCACCAACACGCGGGGCGCCTGATCGCGCTTGCCCCATTGCAGTGCCCAGCGGCCTGCCACTACAACGCGTCTCCCATCCATTGCGGTCTTGATGAGGTCGCCCTCCCAGTGCCCCACGCGCATCAGTTCATCTATTATCTCGGCGAACGGCTTTGGAAATTCGGTACAGAGCAACTCGTGTGCGATCTTGCCGACGGCCTCGGCTTTGGTGTATCCCAACATCACCTCTGCACCGCGGCTCCAAAAGAGGGCCGTCCCTTCCATATCGATTACAAAGACAGAGTCCTGGGTGAGTTCGAGAAGGGCAGCCTGCTCGGCCGTCGCAATCTGCTCCTGCCGCCTCTCGGCAACATCGCGGAAGACCAGCACGACGCCGATGACTTCTCCTTTGGCGGCGAGGATGGGCGCGGCACTGTGCTCAACGGCAATTTCACGGCCATCCCTTGTGACCAGGTCCACATGGTTGGCCACGGCCAAAAGCTGCTTTTCTTTGAGCACGCGGAGCACTTCATTGTCCGCGGTCATGCCGGAGGTTTCATTGATGAGCTTGAGCACATTGCCGATCGGTTGATTTAAGGCCTCCTCGGGCTGCCATCCCGTTAGAGTGGCGGCGATGGGATTGAGGAAAGTGACTCGAGACTCGCTGTCGGTTGCGATCACAGCCTCGCCAATGCTGCCCAGGGTAGCGGTCCATCGCTCCTCGCTCTGCAGCAGCTTGGTGCCCAGTTTTTCAACGTGGTAACGAGCGAAGAAGGCGAGGAAGATTCCAAATCCCAGGCCAAGGCCAAGACAGCTTGTCACCATCAGGTTCCATCGCAGGTGCGCAGCTTGAACACGTTCGGTCCGCAGCCCTTCTTCCACGCCTTGAAACTCCGAGATCTGCTCTCGAAGGGCATCCATCTGGTGTTTTCCTTGCTGGTTCTCATAGAGAGTGGGGTCGGCTTTTCCGGCGCGGCGAAGGGTGATAATCCGGTTGGCGTACTCTTCCCACTCGACATAGCCATCATGAATGTCTCTCAGCCGCTGCTGCTGCGGGGGATTGTCATTCATCTGCTGATATAAGGCAACGAAATCGGGGTCGAATCTCTTCGTGCCCCCCAGGTAGGGATGAAGGAAGGTCTCGTCGCCGGTCGCAATGTAGCCGCGCGTACCGGACTCCATATCGACCAGGAGCATGAGCAGATGCCCGGATTGGTCGAGGACCCGATCGGTGTGGTCGACCCACTGCATAGATTTGTTCAAGTCGAAGGTTTCCCACAAGAGCAATCCTGCAAGGATCGCCGTGACCGCGATGGGAACTACGATCACACGACGGAGGAGCGATTTGAATATCGAATACTCCATCTAACCAACCACTCCTTTCCAGAGGTCTAACCGGGCAGATTCGTGTATGACTCGCCGCCAGAACGATGACTTGAAACGGACTAGTGCGGCGGGCAAGTTGCAACCAGCTGAGAACGCCCAGTGCTTGTCAGCCGGTGAATCAGTTGACTGAATTGGTCAGTTTGGCAGACTTTGATTGTCCCCGCGGAATGTCGATGATTGCCGGCTTTGCGGCATTATCATCGGGAAATTGATCGTGCAGAATCACGTTGAGCAAGGCCCTGTGCACTCGAATGCGGCCGTCGTAATCAAGAAGGCCGAGATCGCGAAAGCGGTTCAGAAAGAAGCTGACCATGGACTGCGTGGCGCCGACGGTCTCCGCAAGAGTTTCCTCCGAGATCTCGGGAATCAACACTTGTGATTCACGCGATTCGCCGAACTCCGCCATCAACAGCAGTATCCTAGCCAACCGTTTTTCGCTGGAATTGAAGAGTTGGTCGACAAGATCTGACTGAATGCGCATGCCGCGAGCAAGAAGGAATTGAAGGAACCGAGCAGTAAAGGGCTGTTCCTCGTGCATCACGCGGAGCATCTCTCCCCTCTCAATCTTGAGTGCTGTGCAATCGGTCGTGGCAGCGGCAGTGGACATGTGCAGAGCGCCCACGCTTGCCAGCGACTCTTCTCCAACAAAGTCTCCAGCAGAGAGGAGCGTAATTGTAGCTTCCTTGCCATTTTTCGCAACGACAGTCAGCTTTGCCTGGCCACTCTGAAGATAGAAGACGGAGTCGGCCGAATCCCCCTGCGAAAATAAGGCCTGCTTTTCGCGTAGCCTGACGATTGTGCGCCCGAGGCCGGCACTCGCCAAGAAGGCCTCTGTATCGAATGCGGGCTTCTCGTGTTCAAGCATCAATAACACTCACCTAAAATGGTCATGCAGCTTGGCAAAAACATGGTGCACAATCGCGTCTGCTGGCTTGAATGGGGAGATGCCACAACCAGAACAGGCTCAAGAGTGGTTATCAAGCCCTTGCTCAGCAGATCACAGCTGGCTCACAGTAGAACATCTGGTCATGCAGCTGAGCGCGCCTGCAGGGATACCTGCATCAGGGTTACATAAACGAGCGAAAAGGACAGTTCAATATAGCTCACTGAATCGGATGGGCAGGATGAAGTGGCCAAGGCATATTCGCTGTTGGTGTTGTGGGCGGCGTGGACGGGGTGGCCCACGCGACAGCCGGCCGGGGGGCCGGCGCTACTTATGCTTGCAGCAACAGGCAGCCTTGAGCAAAATAGGAGATCTACTTTATGCCGACAGGCTGGATGCTCTGGAACTGGATCTTTATGGGTCAAGGAAGGTCGAGCAGTACGCGATTAAGCCGGCAACCTACGCAGACATTCCGGGGGGCATCGCAAAAAAACGAGAAGAGGGGCGAAGGTTGAATGCCTTGCAGCGGGAGATCATTCAGGCGCCGGGTCCGTCCATTGGTTGCCGCATTCTTCGCAGAGCCAAGAGTTTGCCGGATCGGCGCTTTCAAGCACCGGGTCTTCGGCGCCGCACTTCGGGCAAACGGGAAATTCGAACTCCGGAACTTCGATTTTGGATTCCTCGACGATCGACTGAGGAATCGGCCGGGAGAGTATCTCGCGCGCCTGTTCGAGCTGGTCGGCGGCGACCAGAATGCGGGGATTGAGAATGTCCCACGAGTTACGGGAGCCCGGACCTTCAATCCAGCTCTGAATTCCCGCTTGCCGCAACGCCAACCGAATTGGGGTTGCCTCTTCTCCGTTAATGCACTCACAGAGCAGCGTCTTCCAGGTGTACTCGTGGGGCTGATCGCTCTGCCCTGCTTCGCCTTCATCCATTGGCGATAACGTACCGTATTCCCCTTGCAGAGCCGCGAAGCTCTCAATGGGTTTTGGCGCGTTGTCTGCCGGGCGCGGCCGATTCAGCCCGCGCTTCTTCATCTCGTCGCGGAGAACCTGTTGCGCCATTTCGGTGAGATCGCCGAGCTGGGCATCGAGTTCGAGCAATTCGCCGTCGCTCATCTCGCCGTAGAGCTTGGTCAGGCTCTGCCAATCCGCAATTGTGTCCTCGAACATTTGTAGCAGTATAACTCGTTGATTGCGGATCAGCGGCAGGCGAATCCCAGGCTGTCTGCCGCAATGGGTTCAGGCGTAAGGCAGTGTCAGACGAATCAGGAAGAAGGGCGAGAACGAGAAAAAGCGCAGGTTGCAGGGGCTGAAGAGGCTGCAGATAAAGGCATGGTCCTGGCGATTTCAACGAAAAGAATTCCCCAGGGGCTAAAGCCCACGTCGATTTTGCAACATTTACGGCACGACTGAAGTCGTGCCCTGACACTTGCTGTGGCTTCAAAAGAGTTTTTCCGCAGATGTATAGTCCCGTTGATTTTGCTGGATTTGCGGCACGACTGAACTCCAACCCCATCGACGAAGACCTGTCGATGGGGACCCCGGTCTCCACCCCATCGACGAAGACCTGTCGATGGGGACCCCGGGGAGTCGTGCCCTGAAAAGAAACAAAAGTCTGAACGTTCTGCGAGTTGAACGATAAAAAAGAAAATGGTAGTAGCGCATCTTGGATCAAATTCAGCGAGTTAGAGCATTTTCGGAAATAGTGTGAACTTTATTGCGTCATCCTAGGTCGTCGCTTTCTGCTGGTCGCGCCGACTTGAGGTCATGGTTTCGGTCTACAGCCTTTCCGAAAACACTATAGCCCCCGCTTCGCGGGGTTGGCGGGTTAGCAAGTTGGCGGATGGCATCGGTTGGCTCAGGTTTCATCCTTCCGCAGGTCGGCGAAGCCGGTGGACGACTGATAGAAAGCGGGTCGATTTATTATTTACCGGGCGCAGCCTGATCCCAGAAATTCCTGAAAGACATCGTTGGAGAGGAGTTGTCCCTCTGCGGTCAGGCGAACGGTCTTGCCGTCGAAGACAAGCAGACCAGCATCGACGAGGTGTTTAACGGCATCAAGCGCCGGGGCGACCATGGGCGGGCCGAACTCTTGCTGCAGCGCGGCCACCTCAACGCCGGCGTTGAGACGCAGGCCGAGAAACCAGGCCTCTTCATGATGCTGAGCGGGCGATAGCCATGTGGTCTCGACGGGCTCCGAGCCTGCGAGATACGATTGCAACTCGCCGGTAGTGGTTGTGCGGAGGACGCGGCCTTGCGGAGTGTCCGGGCAACAGCTCGCAGGGTTCGCAGCTTTGAAAGGAAGCGGCTTTAGCGCCTGAGAGAAAGTGCTTGGTGCTCCTTGTCTTCCCTCGGCGGCTAAAGAGGCTGCGGAAGGAGGCATGAATTCACTCCCATCTTCCGAAAAGCATGCCTCAGGGGCTAAAGCCCGACTTTTATTTTGTTGGATTTGCGGCACGACTGAAGTCATGCCCTGACACTTTTGGGCTTTCATGAGGCCTTTTTCCGCAGACTGCAAATCCGCGCCCTCAATTTGCTTTCGGATGGCATGGCCAGAGGCATGCCGTTTCAAGATCGCTGATTCACGCAGCATGGAGGAGGCATCGAGGCCCAGCCCGAGGTAAGGCCGACGCTGCCAGTAGCGAAGATTGTGGCGGGAGTGAAAGCCGGGACGGGAAAAATTCGAGATCTCGTATTGCGCCAGACCGGCCGCATCCAGCCACTCGATGGCAACTGAGTACATCTGCGCAATGGCATCGTCGGCCGGAACAAGGTCTGCGTGGTAGCGAGCGCCGTGGACGAGCATCTCGCGGCCAAGGCGCGAATCCTGATCCACCTCGAGCATGTAGACGCTGGCGTGGGGAACGCTTGAGTCGATGATTACCGCGAGCGACTCTTCCCACGAGGCGAAGGTCTGGCCGGCGAGGCCGGCGATCAGGTCCACGTTGAGGTTGGCGATGCCGGCGGCGCGCAGGCGGGCGATATCGCCGAGGACTACGGCACGGCTATGCAGCCGGCCGCTGAGGGCAGCTTCGCGGTCGATGAACGACTGCACGCCGAGGCTGACGCGGTTGACGCCCGCGGCCAGCAGCGCATCCAGAGTCTCGTTTGTGAGCTGACCCGGCGCGCACTCGACGGTAATCTCGGCGTCCGGCTCAAGGTCGAACTCGGCACGCATGGCGGCGAAGAGCCGCGCGATCAGCTCCGGGGCCAACAGGCTGGGCGTTCCGCCGCCCAGGTAGACCGTGTCGACGCGGCGCGGCAGCTCCACACCCATCTGCGCCGCCGATGCGTGCGACGAAGACAGATCCTCGATAAGCCGGGCTACGTATCGGTCGTGTTCACTGGCGGGATAAACACCAGAGGCGAAGTTGCAGTAGGTACATTTGGACCGGCAGAACGGGACCGAGATGTAAAGGCCGAGCGTGTCACTCGCGATTCCGGTCATGAAGAGATTGTTTCATGAGCGCAAGAGAGGCCACTGCTTGTCATGATCCGTTCGTATTGAGGTTCGTGGTATCCCACCCATGCGCCTGAAAAACGGCGCATGGATGGGGCACCCGGCCACCTGCGGTGGAGCAGACGGCGCCTGCGCGCCATGAGGTTCGTGGTTTCTCAGGAACGCGAGTGGTCTTGGCCGCGCGCCGTTCCGCCCCGTGCAAGAATTGAAGGAGGGGGATCCGGTTTGAAAGCCTGGCCAGTTCTGGGCATCGTCGTCGTCCAGACCATTCTATTTCTCGCTCATTGGTTCATCTATTCCACGTGGATCGTCTTCTGGGGCGGGCTCGGAGGCTGGACCACGGTCGCTCTTCGAACGGCCCTCTTCCTGCTGGCTTTCAGCTTCATCGCCGCCGCGCTGTTTGGGTTCTACTTCGCAAACCGGCTGGTCACGGGACTCTACAGGGTTGCCGCGGTGTGGCTGGGAGTGCTCAACTTCCTGTTCCTGGCCGCCTGCCTCTGCTGGCTGGCCAGGCTGGCGCTGGCGCTGGCAGGGCTAACGGCGAACCGGCCGCTGCTTGCCGCTGTGTTTTTCAGTTTGGCGGTGGTGGCCAGCCTCTACGGCCTGGTCAATGCGCGTTTTATTCGCATCCGGCGCATTCGGGTCCATCTCGACGGGCTGCCCGCGTCATGGCATGGGCGCACCGCGCTGGTTGTCAGCGATCTGCATCTGGGCCACGTCAACGGCTCCGGTTTCAGCCGACGCATCGTGGAGTTGGCCGCACGCCTGAAACCTGACATTGTCCTGATCCCCGGCGACCTTTTCGACGGCTCCAAGGCCGACGCCGCTCTACTGGCCGAGCCATTTCGTGCGCTCTCCCCACAGTTCGGGAGTTACTTCTCTACAGGCAACCATGATGAGTTTGGCAACGCCGCGCACTATGGCGAGGTCTTGACGCGCGTGGGCATTCGCGTCCTGAGCAATGAAAAGATCACGGTCGATGGGCTGGACATTGTGGGTGTCGGCTATCGCGACGCCGGCTACCCGATACGGCTGCGAGCACTGTTGGAGAGCCTGGGCCAGGGCAGGACAAGCATTCTGCTCAACCACGTGCCCAACCGCCTGCCGATCGTCGAACAGGCCGGCATCAGCCTGCAGCTCTCAGGCCACACACACGGTGGGCAGATCTTCCCCTTCACATGGCTCACGCGGCGCGCCTTCGGCAAGTTCACTTATGGATTGCAGCGTTTCGGGGCGCTGCAAGTTTACACATCGAGCGGGGCGGGGACGTGGGGGCCTCCGATGCGGGTCGGAAGCAGCTCCGAGGTTGCGCTGCTGACCTTTGAATAGGGCGATTTTATGGTACGATGTAGCAACCTGCCTACATAAAGGAGGCGCCATGGCCATCACCACACTATCGAGCCGTGAGTTCAATCAGGACACCGGCAGAGCCAAACGAGCTGCACGCAAAGGCCCCGTGTTCATTACAGATCGTGGGCGGCCCGCGCATGTGCTGTTGTCGATCGAGCAATACAAAAAGATTACGGGCAAACGGGAGAGCATTATCGATCTGCTGGCCATGCCCGAGGCCGCCGAGATTGAGTTTGAACCGCCTCGCCTGGGTGATGAATTCCCACGGCCGGCCGAATGGTCGTGATGTACCTTATCGATACAAATGTCATCTCCGAGTTCCGCAAGGCGAGCAGAGGCAAGGCGGATCGCCAAGTTATAACCTGGTCCAACAGTGTTCCCGCCGAATCCATGTACCTCTCCGCAGTCTGCGTTCTGGAGATGGAATTGGGAACCCTGCTGATGGAACGGCGCGATGCGAGACAGGGAGCAATCCTTCGCTCCTGGATGGAGGATCATGTACTGCCTGCCTTTGCAGGGCGAATCCTTGTTGTCGATACTCCAGTTGCGCTAAGAGGCGCAGCAATGCAGGTGCCCAACCCTCGCTCCTATCGCGACTCTCTAATTGCCGCGACCGCCCTGGTACACGGCATGACCGTGGTGACGCGGAATGTAAAGGACTTCGAAGCGACCGGAGTCGCCCTACTCAACCCTTGGCAGCCAAGGTAAATGCCGCGCGCACTGAGCCTAGTTCCGAGTCCCTCGACTCGACCCTGAGATCCCCAAGCCGCAGTTGTGATGCGCGCAACAGGAGATCGCCCTCGTAGCGGGGTAGCATGGGGTATGCCCTCTTTCGGGCTGGAAGATCGGCAATCAGAGATCAGCAATCGGGGAGAAGAGCGCAATGAGTGAGGAATCGCAGGCAATGTGGTCAAACGGCGGCGTGGTCCGGACCCATCTTCACGGGATCGAGTTGCTTTTGAACTCCCGGCTCAACAAGGGTACTGCATTCACCGAGGAGGAGCGCGACGCCTTCGGCCTGCATGGCCTGCTGCCACCGCACATTGGAAGCCTGGAAGACCAGCGGGAACGCCGCAAAAGGGTGCTGGACGGCCGCGACACCGATTTTCTCAAGTACAGCAATATGCGCGACGTGCAGGACAACTGCGAGACGCTTTTCTACTCGCTGATCGCGCACTACACCGAGGAACTGCTGCCGATCGTTTATACGCCGACCGTGGGCGAGGGTTGCCAGCGCTTCAGCGAGATCTGGCGCCGGCCCCGCGGCCTTTTCATCAGCTATACGCAGAAAGATAGCATCGAGCAGATCCTCGCCGACCCGCGCTTCGACGAGGTGCGCTGCATCGTGGTTTCGGACGGCGAGCGGATTCTCGGGCTAGGCGATCAGGGCGCCGGCGGGATGGGAATTCCCATCGGCAAGATGGCTCTTTACACCGCACTGGGCGGCATCCCGCCGGAGCACTGCCTGCCGATTCTACTGGACGTGGGCACGGATCGCGAGGCTTTGCTCAACGATCCCATTTATATCGGCTGGCAGCATAAGCGCATTCGCGGGGCCGAATACGACGCGTTCATCGAAGAGTTTGTGACCGCCGTCGAGCACCGGTGGCCGAACATTCTCCTTCAATGGGAAGACTTTGCCGGCGTCAACGCGGCCATCCTGCTCAGGCGCTACCGCGACCGGCTCTGCACCTTCAACGACGACATCCAGGGAACAGCGGCCATCACCACCGGCACGCTGCTGGCCGCCGTGCGCGCCACCGGCCTCCCGCTCAAGGATCAAGTCATTGCGATGTACGGTTCCGGCTCGGCGGGCATCGGCATTGGCGATCTGCTGATCGCCGCGATGAAGGAAGAAGGCCTGACCGAAGAGCAGGCTCGCAAGCGCATCTATGGCTTCAATCGCTATGGACTTTTGGTCGAAGGATGCGAGGGCATTCGACCCGGCCAGGAGGCGCTGCTTCGCAAGAGATCCGACGTCGAGGGATGGAAGCTGACTCACTCCGGACCTGGCTCGTGCTCGATTTCTCTGCTCGATGTGGTGCGCAATGCCGGGGTCACGGTGCTGGTGGGCGTCTCGGCTCAGACCGGCGCATTTGCCGAAGAGATCGTTCGCGAGATGGCACGGCACACCGCGCGGCCGGTGATCTTTCCGCTTTCAAATCCCACATCGAAGGCCGAGGCCACGCCGGCCGACTTGTTTCGCTGGACCGATGGCCGCGTGCTGGTCGGCACGGGAAGCCCCTTCCCGCCGGTCGAAGTCAACGGGAGACAGGTGCGCATCTCACAGGTGAACAACTCATTTATCTTTCCCGGCCTGGGGCTGGGGATTCTGGTTTCGCAGGCGACGCGAGTTTCGGATGCGATGATCATGGCCTCGGCGAAGGCTCTGGCCAGCTTGTCGCCGACGATCGAGGACCCGGAGGCTCCGCTGCTGCCGCCCATTGCCGATTGCCGCAAGGTGAGCCTGGTGGTGGCTGAGGCTGTGGCCAAGCAGGCTATGGCCGACGGGACGGCTGAGACTGTTGACGAGGCTACGCTTCGCGAGCGGCTGCGGGCTTATGTATGGGAGCCGGTTTATCAGCCTTATGAGCGGATTGGGTAATGAGAGAGTGCCTACGATGTCAGACTTCAAATTCGGCTGGAAACCGGAAGAGCCGCAACGATACGAATACCCGAATGTCTGGTCGCGAGAGAAAACGACCGGGCCGGAGCGTCTGGTCATCGCCCCTACGAGCGACCACATATCGCTCATGATCGAACTTTCGAACGTCATGCTCGAGCCGTTCTGGGTTTTATATGTTCTGACTGTGCCCAGAGGGGAGGGAGAAGCGGCAAGATATCAAAATGCAGAGCCGATTGGGAGAGAGGAGGCTGTACGGTTCTTGTCTCGATTCAAGCAATTCTTCGAAAGTGATGGGCGTTGCCATTTATGGTTAAAATCCGTTTCAAATTCAGACTTGCTCGTTTATGACAAACACAACGTGATCTACGGGTATGGACAGCTTTCAGCGTTCGAAGAGATATTGAGTAAAAGGGGAATGGAAAAGGTTGAGGATCTGCGTTTTCCTTCGCCACATATTCATAACTACAGATCAGAATTTGACGCACCTGCGCGAGAGCTTCTTAACTATTGGAAATGGACCCAGTCCTCGCTTCACGACAGCGACGAGAACTGAGCTACTGATTGAATGTGAATGCTGGTCGCGCGGACTTGTTCGTTACGTCTCAGTGCCCCCGCCGAATCTCACCTTCTTCTGTCGGTTCGGGCGGGGCATTCTTCAGACGCTGCTGTCCGCGGCGGCCTAGCAGCAGCATGATCAGGCCGAAGGTCAGCAGGACCAGGCCCCACCAGAGATTTGCGTTGATGCCCAGGCTGGGGGCGTAGAGGGCTGCATTGCCGTTCGTCTTCAGGCCAAAGAGGGTGAGGATCAGGCCTACCAGCGTGAACATCAGTCCCAACGGAACGCGCAGATCGAGAATCATTTTCAGCTCCCCTTCTTACGATCGGTTCGGTTGCTTTGGAATGCAACCGGGAAAAGTAAAAGCAATAGCAGGTCCTTCGACTCCGTTTGTCGCAAAGTGCGCGCCAAACTCCGCTCAGGATGACAGTTCTGTGGTGGTGCTTTTCCTCTCAAAGCTGCCTCAGCAAAATAACTTCAGAACTGCATCAGTAAAAGAAAATGTTGATGGCGATGGCGCCTACCAGCACAGCCACGGCCAGCGCTTCAGGCCGCTTCCACCATGCGATGTGGGAGCGCGCGGGCTTGGGCGTGAGCGAGTGGACCAGGCCGA
>Ga0302320_10015530_pt1 | contig 15631 bp, 15 predicted proteins | sample Bog_T0_3_FD_202130 | JGI IMG/M metagenome (GOLD analysis project Ga0302320, IMG submission 202130) | Peat permafrost microbial communities from Stordalen Mire near Abisko, Sweden - Bog_T0_3 | ecosystem: Environmental > Terrestrial > Soil > Wetlands > Peat | place: Sweden: Abisko, Stordalen Mire... | reverse complement strand
TTCCCGGTTCCGTTCCACGCCAGGATCGCGCAACTTCGCAAAAAATCTCAAGGGATTGTCCATTTCCCCTGCTTACCCATTTCCTACTCCTTGCATAGAGCAAGGAATGGACATTGATATGCGTCGGCCCTGGAAGCGGGTCTTGCAAGCGTGTATAAGGCCTGCCGCATGGTAGATACTTCAGCCCGCCAACTTCCTTTTTTCTCAGCTTCCCTGGTCCCTCTCGATGCAATTTGGGAGGTCCGGTACCCTGCTCCATTCGTTCAGTGGCGCGTCAAATATGGATGGGCCTTAGCGAAAACGAGAACCGGGACCTCAGCCCCGCTTATCTCTTTTTGTTCAAATCGTCGATCCGGATATCTGTCAGCAGCTACTCCCGGGTGATCTTCACGAACACGCCGTCCGGCAACTCGCCATTCAGGAGGTGAATCACCCCATCCTTGACATAGCCCTCCAGAACCTGCCGCGGAGGCTTGGGCGACTGCGCCGAGTTGCCGATCTGATGGCCACCCGCCGGGTCCTGATCTCTGATCCCTGATCTCTGATCCCTGGCCCCTGATCCCTGATCCTTATTCCTACCCATCCCTCTGTCCATTGCTTCATTCGCCAGCCGATCGGCTTCCTTGTTCCCGCCGCGCAGGGTATGGCGCATCTCAAACCGCTCCAGTTTTGCCGCCCGGCGCTTGGCTTCTTCCCACAGCGGAATCAGCCCCGGGCTGCCGACCTTGTACCGCCCCTGCATCTGCTTCACCATCAACTCCGAGTCCGAAACCACCCGCAGGCGCTTCGCACCGTTCTCGCACGCCCATTTGAGGACAGCCAGAAGCCCCGAGTACTCGGCATAGTTGTTGGTCTGCCTGCCCAGGAATTCGCTTAGCCGGGCCACCGTTCGCCCCTGGGGGTCTTCTATTACCGCACCATAGCCCGAAGGCCCCGGGTTCCCGCGAGAGCCGCCGTCGCAGTGCGCCGTGAACCACCCCTGCGCCTCTTCGCCCACCTCTGCATCGCCAAAAAGATTTCCAGTCATCGCCTTTCAGTTTAACGGCAAACCGGAGCTCCGCTCCGCCCGAAAAGTCTGATACCAATAGCGCCAGGCTGATGACCAAACCGGAAAATCTGCGTCTATCGGTTACGCGGTTGCTCATTTTATCCAGGCCCAGAATTGGGCCATCCAGTCAAAGAGCGGAGATCATTGATGGCAACGGACGCCCTGAGTCTTTCCACTCCCGCAGTCGCACCTGACGGCGCTTTAGGCTGGCCTGCCCGGCGAAAGGTACAATCCTCAGCAGGCATGGCTGCGTCGAGAGCGATGGGCGGATCGAACCGGGAAACAGCGGGCCAGGCACAGGAACGCCTTCAGGCGCGCGAAGTCGAGAATGACCTCATCCGCGAGGCCCAGGCGGGTTCGCGTTCCGCCTTCGATGCCCTGGTGCGCCAATATGAGCACCAGGTTCTCCGACTCGCTCTCCACCTCACCGGCTCGGAGCATGACGCAGAAGACATCTACCAGGAGGCTTTTCTCAAGGCCTACCGCTATATAGGTAACTTCCGCTTCGAGTGCTCCTTTTACACCTGGATCTACCGCATCGTTACCAATCTATGCCTCGATCAGCTGCGCCGCCGCAAGACCCGGCGCGAAGATCACGCAGTGGTCCTCGACCGCGCCGGAGACGAAATCGACCTGCTGGCCGCAGTCTCCGACAACCGTTCGTTTTCAAACCCCGCCCGCGAGCTCGACCGCAAGGTGCTGGCGGGCAAGATTCAGGAGGCGCTTGCCAAGCTCACACCGCGCGAGCGCATGGTTTTTGAATTGAAGCATTACCAGGGTCTCCGCCTGCGCACCATCGGAGAGATGTTAAGCACCACAGAAGAAACCGCCAAAAATACGCTCTTCAGAGCGACCAAGAAGCTGAGAGCTCAATTGGCGGAGATGCGCTAGCTGACAACTGACAACTGTCAGATGTCAACTGTTTTGCTCGAGGCTAAAAGGACGTAACTATGAATTGCGAACTCGCACAGGAACGGATCGTGACGGCAGCTTACTCGGAGCTTGCCGATGAACTGATCCACGAACTTGACCGGCATCTGGCCGCCTGCGCCCCATGCCAGTCCGAGCGCGAGCAGGTGCTGGCGCTCAGACTGCTTGCCAATGCCAACCCGGTTGTAGACCCCGCACCCAATCTCGTAGCCCGGGCCCGCCTGCGCCTCGATGAGGCGCTTGACGCCCTGCCTCCCCGGCGCTGGTATGAGCGCTGGAGCCAGAAGCTCAAGAACAATGTGGCCGGCCTGCAAAGAGCGCCGGTGGTCGCCCTGCTGCTGCTGGCGGCCGGAGCCGGGGCAGGCGCCCTGGGCGGCTACCAATTCGCGCAGGGCCGTGCAGCCCACGCCGCCGCCACCCAGACCGTCGCGGCGTCGACCACAACGGAACAACCCTCCGCCGCAGCCGCGACCCTGGCGAACGTAGCCAGCGTGTCCGCGATCGTCCGGCAGCCCAACAGCGAAATTGTCGATGTGAGCTACAACCAGGTGGTTCCCCGCCAGATCCGGGGCTCTCTCGACGACCCGCAGATTCGCCAGCTTCTCATGGTGGCCGCTGAAAACTCCGCCTCGGCCGGCGTCCACGACGATTCGGTTGGCCTGCTCGCGGCCGAGTGCCGCGCTGGCCATAGCTGCCAGCCCTCCGGCATTCGCGATGCGCTCATGACCGCGCTGCGCCACGACAAAAGCGCCGCCGTACGCCAGAAGGCGCTTGAGGGACTCGAACCCTACGTCGCTCAAGACGTCAGGGTTCGCAATGCGGTTCTGGAGGCCTTGCTCAACGATAGCGACCCGCGCATCCGCACCGCCGCCATTTCCCTGCTGGCCCCCGTGGAGGCTGACACCAGCGTCCGGCAGGTACTTTACTCGGTTTCAAATTCGGACGATAATCCCCAGATCAGGAATGTTTCCCGGCAAGTGTTAAGCCGCGTGCCGGAGATTCAATAAAATTACATACCATCCGGCCATCGCACCGTCCATCAAGAGTGCGGGCCGGAATCAGGGACCCGCTGGAGAAGACAAAATGAAACACCTTTTGGGGCCGTACCGAATTTTCGATCTAAAAGTTGAACTGATTGCCTTAGCCGCATTGAGTGCATCCCTGGCGATTGCGCCCCAGGCAGCCAGTGCCCAATCTCGAAGCCTCGCGCAGTTTTTCTCAAATCCCTTTCCGCTGCTCGCCCGTTCCAGTTCCCAAGGCTACCTGGGCGTGGACATTGCCGATGTCGATTCAGAAAAAGCGCAGTCGCTCAAGCTGAAAGAGCAGCGGGGCGCGGTCATCACCCTCGTCGATCACGATGCGCCCGCCGGCCAGGTGGGCTTGAAAGTCAATGACGTCGTGCTGTCGCTCAATGGCCAGAGCGTCGACGGCGGCGAGCAGTTGCGCAAAATGCTGAAGGAGATCCCCCCCGGAGGCAAGGTCAGCCTCGAGATCAGCCGCGACGGCAGCATCCAGACTCTAGCTGTCGAGCTGGCCGAACGCAAGACCCTCGAGCACGACGTTTGGGGCAAGATGGGGCTCAACTCAAGCGACTCCACGCCGGGACTCGGTATCCTGGCGGGCGGCAGCGACGTGCCGCCAGGCGGTGGCTTTCACATGCCCTTCTTCGGCGGAAACCTCAATGTCGGCGCCATGGTCGAGCCTCTCACTTCGCAAATGGCCCAGTATCTCGGCGTCTCCGGCGGCCTCATGGTCAAGCAGGTCTCCCGCAAGAGCGAAGCGGCTACGGCCGGGTTCCGTGCCTTTGATGTGATCCTCAAGGTTGGCTCGGAGTCGATATCAACCGAGGCCGATTGGGAGCGCTCGCTCCACTCCAACCAGGGCAAGCCCGTCGCAGTGACTATCCTTCGCGACAAAAAGCAGCAGACCCTCACCCTCCAGGTCGATTCCAAACGCCGCGGGGCAGTCGACCGCCAAACCCAGACTGAGGCGATTGCACCCTCGAATCCCGCCTGAGCGACGTGGGCAAATTCGCCGGACAGGTGGCGGTACTTTACCGGCCGCAGTTCGATTTCTCCGTCGAAATCTCACCTGACACCCTTCCTCAATAAAGTTCGCTTCCACGCCCGATTCCCTCCCAATTCGATTAAAAACCCTGCATCAAATTTCACCCTGTGCACCAGGGAGGTTTTCTTTGCCCCGCCTCACACCGTACACTAGATCTTCGAGGAGCAGAGACGCATGAGCTTCCCAACCGGCTACCGCTATACCCGTGAACACGAGTGGATTTCGCTCGACGGCGCCATCGGAACCATCGGCATCACCGACTACGCGCAGAACTCTCTCGGCGACATCGTCTACGTCGATGCGCCCAAGGTCGGGGATGCCGTTACAGCACACGCCACCTTCGGCTCGGTCGAAAGCGTCAAGGCCGTCAGCGATCTCTACTCGCCGGTCTCCGGCACCGTCACCGAAGTGAACGAAGCCCTCAAAACCGAACCCGACAAGATCAACGCCGCCCCTCACGACACATGGATCATCAAGGTGGAACTCTCGAATCCGGCCGAATACGACGCCCTGCTCGACGCCGCGGCCTACGAAGCCTTCGTAGCGGAAGAGAAGTGAATTAAGGGATTAGGGACCAGGGGACTAGGGACTAGGAAGCTGCAGACCGGGGGTGCGCTTTGGGTGAATCGTTCAGAAACCTCGAGGTCTGGCGGCGATCCATTGAATTAACGCTCTCTGTGTATAAGCTGACCGCATCTCTCCCAGACTCGAAACGATTTGGCCTCACGAATCAGCTGCGAGGAGCATCTGTTTCCATTGCCAGCAAGATCGCGGAAGGATATGGCCGCTCAACCAAAGGAGAGTATGTTCAGTTTCTCGGTCACGCCCGCGGATCAAACTCTGAGGTTGAAACGCAAATTGTCATCTCGAAAGCGCTAGGCTTCGGCTCGAAACAAATGATTGAAGCGACCGAAGGATTATGCAGCGAAGTGGGCCGCATGTTAGGCGCACTGATCAAATCCCAGCGCCCCAAGCCCTTAGTCCCTAGTCCCTAGTCCCTAGTCCCTTAGTCCCCGGTCCCGGAGGGACCAACCATGCGCTATCTTCCCAAGTCCGACGACGAACGCCGCCGGATGCTCGCCGACATCGGCGCGGCCTCCATTGACGACCTGTTCGCCATCATCCCCGCCGAGTACCGCCTAACCCGCGACCTCGAAGTTCCCCGCCAGCAGGCGGAGAGCGAAATCATCGACTTCTTCCGCGCCGCCGCCAAGAAGAACTCAACCGACTACGCGAGCTTCCTCGGGGCCGGCGCGTATCGCCACTACCGTCCTGTGATCATCGATTCCCTGGTACAGCGGGGCGAGTTCCTCACCAGCTATACGCCCTATCAGGCCGAGATCACGCAAGGCACGCTGCAGGCCATCTTCGAGTTTCAGACCATGATCGCCGAGCTGACCGGCATGGATGTCGCCAACGCCAGCATGTACGACGGGTCAACCGGAGCCGCGGAAGCCGTCATGATGGCCGTCCGCGTGACCGGCCGGCACAAGGCCGTCGTTGCCTCGACCGTCCATCCGGAGTACCGCGAAGTGCTGGCCACCTACGCGAAACACCAGAGCCTGCCTTCCACGCTGGTCGGGTATGTTCGCGAAACCGGCCGGGTCGATCTGGCCGCCCTCGACGCGGCCATCACCAGCGAAACCGCTGCCGTCCTGGTGCAAAGTCCCAACTTCTTCGGCACCATCGAAGACATCCCCGCCATCGCGGAGATCGCCCACGCCAAGGGCGCGCTGCTCATCGTCTCCATCGCCGAAGCCGTATCGCTCGGCGTCGTTCGCCCCCCCCTCGAGGCCGACATCGTCAGCATGGAAGCCCAATCGTTCGGCGTCGCCCTCAGCTACGGCGGCCCCTTCTGCGGCGTAATCGCAACCAAGGAACAATACGTCCGCCAGATGCCCGGCCGTTTGGTCGGACAAACCACCGACTCGAACGGCTTTCGAGGCTTCGTGTTGACTCTGGCTACCCGCGAGCAGCACATTCGCCGCGAGAAAGCTACATCGAACATCTGCACCAACCAGGCCCTGGTCGCTCTCATGGCCACTATCTTCCTCACCGTCTATGGCAAAGAAGGCATCCGCGAGCTCGCTGAGCACAACCTGGCCAAGGCCCATTACGCCGCCAGCACGCTCTCGGCAGTTCACGGCGCAAAGCAGTTGTTCAAGGGCGCGCCCCGCTTTCACGAGTTCGTATTGCAGACTGACGAGCCGAGCGAACAATTGAGTCAGCGCCTCCTCGACAACAAAATCGTCGGCGGCATTGCCTTGAATCGCTGGTATCCCGAACTAAGCAACGCCACTCTCTGGTGCGCCACTGAAATGATCACCCGCGAGAACATCGATACCGCAGCCGGAGTGCTGGCGGCGCAACCGGTGGAGGCGTAGATTCGACTCGAACTGCCATGGTCCAACAGAAATTTCCACCGCGCGTCGTGTACATCGAATACAAGGGCGAAGGTCTGCATGGATCGGCTCGCATTGGAAGAGTTACTTTCAGCCGCACGGGTGCGACGCTCTACTATAGCGGAAGAGAATTCGGGAGGCTGGGCGGACACGGCTTCAAAGCCAACTACAGGGATGTGAATAGCGGAGAAGAATATTGGATTTCGGGGCCGCGGCGCGATGGAGCAGACCGGCTCTATAAGAGCAACTGGCCGGTCGAAATTGATGAAGACGCCCGCGAGGGATACTGGGTGGAAATCCGGAGGAAACCCGAATGGAAGGATCGCAAGCAGGCTTCGCTTGCAACAATGAATCGCCCAAATGCGACTAAATTGACGCGAGCTTAGTGAAGCAAGCTTTGTAACAGGGCATGACTTTAGTCGTGCCGAAAGTGCGCTTCGAGAAAGGAGCGGGCTTTCGCCCCTGCAATGGCCAAACCCGGCAGGAACTCCTCAGCGGAAGACATCCTTAATCCGGCTCGCATCTTTTTCACGACCACCAAGACGAGCATGGGAATGCGGCTTCTTCAATCTGAGCGTAATGCTGAACTGCTCATCGACGTGCTGCGTTCGCTCGTCGCCGAGCATCGATTCAAGCTACACGATTTCGTGATCATGCCAGATCATGTGCGTCTCCTGATCGAGGCTGACAGCGGGATGACGATCGAAAAAGCAACGCAGTTGATCAAGGGCAGATTCTCGCACCGTTTGTCGCATGAGTTCGGATACAAGGGCGAGGTCTGGCAGAGAGGGTTTTCAGAAGTGCAGATACTTGGCGATAGAAGCTTTCAGGAGCATCGCGCTTACATCGCAAATAACCCGGTGAAGGCGGGTTTGGTTGATGCGCCGGAGCGATATCCGTATTGCTTCAACAGCCTGGCAAGAAAGAAAGTAGAAATGCTGCGTACCTACACGGTGACAGCCGAGTAGCAGGGGCTGAAGCCCAGCGGTCAAATTTGCAATCAATCGGCACGACTAAAGTCATGCCCTGTTACAAAGCAAGGCATCGAGGTGAAGAAATGGCGACCACTGAAACCATCCCCCGCGTCACACTTGGCAAAGTCCGCCCCCACCAGACGCAGAACGAGGCCCTTGTCTTCGAGAAATCTTCGCCGGGCAAGCGCGCTTACAAGCTGCCTCCTCTCGACGTCCCCGCCGTCGATCCCGCCGACCTGCTGGGCGCGGCTCATCGCAAGACCTCCGGCCTGCTGCCCGAGCTCAGCGAAATCGAAATCATCCGCCATTTCACCCGCCTCTCCACCTGGAACTACGCCATCGATCTCGGCATGTACCCGCTCGGCTCCTGCACCATGAAGTACAACCCGCGCGTCAACGAGTTCGTAGCCCGCATCGAGGGCCTGGCCGAAGCCCATCCCTACCGCCCCGATTCGCTCGCCCAGGGCGCGCTGGAAATCATCGACCTGCTCCAGCGCTGCCTGCTGGACATCACCGGCATGGACGCCATCACCCTTCAGCCCGCGGCGGGCGCGCATGGGGAATTCACAGGCATCCTGCTGGTCCGCGCCTGGCACGAGTCCCAGGGCAATCCCCGCCGCAAGATCCTCATCCCCGACTCAGCCCATGGCACCAACCCGGCCACCGCCGCGATCTGCGGCTATAGCGTCGAAAACCTCAAGTCCAACTCTGACGGCGGCATCGACCTGGAGGCGCTCGCCCGCCAGGTCGACTCCGACACTGCGGCCCTGATGCTCACCAACCCCTCCACGCTGGGCGTCTTCGAAAACCAGATTCACAAGATCGCCGACATCCTCCACGAAAAAGGCGCCCTGCTCTACATGGACGGCGCCAACATGAACGCCCTGGTGGGCAAAGTCCGCCCGGGCGACTTCGGCGTGGACGTCATGCACCTCAACCTCCACAAAACCTTTTCCACCCCTCATGGCGGCGGCGGACCAGGCTCCGGCCCGGTAGCCTGCAAAGCCTTTCTCGAGCCATTCCTTCCTATTCCCGTCCTGGTCCGAAAGGAAGACGACCCGAAGGACGAGGACCCCACTCAGCCTGCCGGCGGCTGGGAAACGATCAACGACGATCCGCTCCCCTCGAGCGCACAGCCCATGTTTCGCGCCCCGGCGCTCACGCCTCTTTCCACCGACCCTGAAGCAGACCCGAAAGGCCTCTTTCACTGGGATTACGATCGCCCCCAGTCGGTGGGCCGTGTCCGCGCCTTTTACGGCAACACCGGCATGTTCATCCGTGCCCTTGCCTACATCCTCGCCAACGGTCCCGACGGGCTAAGACAGACCACCGAAGACGCCGTCCTCAACGCCAACTACATCCGCAAAAAGCTTGAAGACCGCTACGACCTGCCCTACAACACTCCCTCCATGCACGAGGTGGTCTTCAGTGACAAGCGCCAGGCGGCCCGCGGTGTCAAAACCGGCGACATCGCCAAGCGCCTCATCGACTACGGCTTCCATCCCTATACCGTCAGCTTCCCGCTCATCGTCCACGGCGCGCTGATGATCGAACCGACGGAGAGCGAATCGCTCGAAGAACTCGACCTGTTTATTGCCGCAATGCGCTCGATCGCCCAGGAGGTCGAAGACATTCCGGAACTGGTGAAGACGGCGCCGCACTCCACCCGCGTCTCAAGGCTCGATGAAGTGCAGGCGGCAAGAAAGCCCATCCTGCGCTGGAAGCCCAGCGCATAGATCCCCGCAACAGTCGCAGCTTGCCTCTGATCTACCGGCATCCATTGCCGGTAAATGCGCGGGGCGATCCCTCATGGCCCCAAGAAGCGAACGAGCAACAAGTCCGTAAGCTGTCCTATGAGACGGGACGTCAAGAGAAAAACTCTCCCTTGATCCCATGTGAGGGGAAGCTGTTCGCCTTGCATCCAGCGCCCTGTAGGAGGAGCCTCCGAGACTGTGGGCTAGGCGCAAAAACAAAGGCGCGCCGAGGGTGGGGCGCCCAGTTTCATTCCCCGTGGGTCGGCAACACCGGTGGCGGACTAGAACGCGATTTCAGAGAAAGGGATTGGCGATCTGGAGATCTCCGAAGCGCTGACCATGCTGGAGATCTTCCGTATAAAGCACATCGCAATGTGCCTGGATGGCAGCCGAAACGATCAACGAGTCAACCCACGAAAGGTTGCTCCTGGCGTGGAGATGCAAGGCCTCCGCATAGAGCGCCGGTGAAGAATGCACGCCGATCAGGGGGCGGAAAACCGCGCCGAGATATTGCTCGGCGTCGGCCGCCGTCATTGGATGCGAGAACTTTCGTAAAGCCACATTGAAAAATTCCCGGACGACCTGATAGCTGATCATGCCTTTCTGGGTAGAAAGGGCTTTGCGGATCAACTGCGTCGCCACTCGCTCCTTGGAAGCGGCGTTTCGGTCGAACGAACAGACAAAAACACTCGTGTCCAGAAAGAATCTATCGCTCATTCACTTCGTCCCTGCTGAAGTGTCCCCCGGCATCCACGTGCCGCATGTGATTCATCAACGCATCGAAGCCTTGTGCGTCCCCCGCGCTTTGCGTGAACTGCGTAAGCCATTCCCGGAATGCCGCGTTCAGAGTTCTGCGTTGCGCTCGCGCGATCGTGCGCGCCCGCTCGATCAAGTCCTCGTCGGCGCTCAGGGTAATATTTTTCATACGAAATTAGTGTACACTTTTTTCGTGCGATTTAGTGTAGTCGGCTTTTTCAAGTTGAGTGACGCCGGGCAGCCGGCTTCGATGCTGGCACGAAAAAGGCCACCCCGCAATGGAGTGGCCTATCACGGACAAGATGAAGCCCGCCTAAGCTGGTGAGGGGGAGCCCTCGGGGTAGCCGGGACCGCCGCGAGACTCGGGTTTGAGGACCTGCTGCGGTGGCCCTTCGGTGTCGCTGGGCGAGGCGAGGATGGAGCGCAACGGGGGCAGCGTCTTGCCTTCGATGAGCATCTTTACCTCTTCGGCATCGATGGTTTCACGCTCCAGCAGGGCAGCGGCGATGCGGTGCATGGGGTCCTTGTTGGCCTCGATAATGGTGTGGGCCGACTGGTACGCCTCGTCGATGAGGCGGCGAACCTCAAGGTCGATCTGGCGGGCCGTTTCCTCGCTGAAGTCGCGGTGCTGGGCGATTTCGCGGCCGAGGAAGATCTGCTCTTCCTTCTTGCCGAAGGTGAGGGGGCCGAGGCGGCTCATGCCGTATTCGCAGACCATCCGGCGGGCCAGGTCGGTGGCGTGTTCAATATCGCTGCCGGCTCCGGTCGACATCTGGTTGAGGAAGATTTCTTCCGAAACGCGGCCGCCGTAGGCAGTGGCCAGGCGCGTCTCAAGATATTCGCGGGTGTAGTTGTGGCGATCGTCGGGCAGGTAGATGGTAACGCCAAGGGCCATGCCGCGGGGAATGATGGTGACCTTGTGAATCGGGTCGGAGTGATCGCGCATGAACGAGACCAGGGCGTGGCCGGCTTCGTGATAGGCTGTGACGCGCTTCTCCTCATCGCTGAGCAGCATGGACTTGCGCTCGGCGCCCATGAGGACCTTGTCCTTGGCCAGCTCGAAGTCGTACATGACGACCTGCTTGCGATTCATGCGCGCGGCGCTCAGAGCAGCTTCGTTGACCATGTTGGCCAGGTCGGCGCCACTGAAGCCGGGTGTCCCGCGGGCGAGCACGTTGAGATTGGTGTCTTCCGAGACCGGAACCTTCTTGACGTGGACGCGGAGGATTTCTTCGCGGCCGCGGACGTCGGGAAGTCCGACCACTACGCGGCGGTCGAAGCGGCCCGGGCGCAGCAGCGCGGGATCGAGAACGTCGGGACGATTAGTGGCGGCGACCAGGATGACTCCGTCGTTGGACTCGAATCCATCCATCTCGACCAGGAGCTGGTTGAGGGTCTGTTCGCGCTCATCGTGTCCGCCGCCGAGGCCGGCGCCGCGATGCCGGCCGACCGCGTCGATTTCGTCGATGAAGATGATGCAGGGTGCGTTTTTCTTTCCCTGTTCGAAAAGGTCGCGAACGCGGCTTGCGCCAACGCCGACGAACATTTCAACGAAGTCGGAACCGGAGATGGAGAAAAAGGGCACATTGGCTTCGCCGGCTACGGCGCGGGCGAGGAGGGTCTTGCCGGTTCCGGGAGGTCCGACCAGCAGGACGCCCTTGGGAATGCGTCCGCCGAGTTTCTGGAACTTCTGCGGCTCGCGCAGGTATTCGATAATCTCCTTGAGCTCTTCCTTGGCTTCGTCCACGCCGGCCACATCCTTGAATGTGACCTTCTTCTGCTGCATGGACAGGAGCCGTGCGCGGCTCTTGCCGAAGGAGAGGGCCTTGTTGCCGCCGGACTGCATTTGGCGCAGCATGAAGAACCAGATGGCTCCGAGCAGCACAAAGGGACCTATATTGATCAGCAACTGAAGGGGCAGATTGCTGGATTGCTCCTTGATGGAGAAGTTGACCTTGGAGGCCAGCAGAGCCTTCTCTAGATCCTCGTAGTCGGCGGGAATCGTGGTGTGGAACTGGTCCTTGGGCGAGGACTTGAGGTGGCCGCGCAGTTCGTTGCCCTGAATGGTGGCATCCGCGACCTGGTTGCTCTGCACCTTGTCAAAGAGGTCGGAGTACGGGACCTCGACATCTTTGCTGCCGCCAGCGCTCTTTTGGAAGACGCTCCAGAGAAAGACGAGGCAAATAACAATGATGACCCAGAACATGATGGTTTTAACGGACGAATTCACCAGGACTCCTCTTTTCGGTGAGGGGGAACCTCTGACTGTTGTCGCTTCACCGACCGCACCACGGGTTAGACGCCACTAACTACTGTAAAGTGACAGAAATGTGCATCCAGAGTAAGTGGTACACACAAATGACGCTCCGCCCTCGCCGCGCAGTATCAAAATTGTACTCCTCGGACAGGAAAACTTGAACTCGCGGAGGTACCCTGACCGCTAACACGTTCTGGTCAGGATTCGTTTCGGTCCCGCCCGGCGTCAAACGGGGGGGCGAGGTGGTTCACTGGGAGGCGATTTATCAGGAAACTCGGGGGCAATGCCGATAGTGTGAGTGATATCCCGGGGAGGGGCGATCCCGATGTGCCGGGGGCGAGCAGGGAGCGACCCGGGCGGCGACGTACATATGCGGAACAAGAATCGGACCGTTCGGAAAACCGGCTTCGTCAGGGTGTGGGTGCCGGGAAGTAGTTGCGGAAGTAGATTTTGCCGAGCAGCTCCCTCTTGACAAACAACACATCGCGCTCAAACGCATAATTTGACAAAGCCCGTCCGTAGTCCTGAAAAACAATGGGGTAAAGTCCACACTCCCTGAGCAGGGAGCAGCAGGGTGAGAATGACGGTTCTTTACCCTCGTACTCATCGGCGAAGGTGCACTCCAAAAGTACCGCATCGGCGCCGGTGAGCGTTCTCATGCCTCCACGGATCGCTTCGACTTCGAACCCCTGCACATCAATTTTTACAAAAAGCAGCTCGTCTAATTTGTGTATAGATAGGCTGTCGATCCGGCTTAAGGGGGTCTGCTCTGTGCGATCGTTTTTTGTGCGGCGGTAATCGTTTGTTTGCTCCGTAAATCTAGCCAGGCTGGAGAGCGTGCTGTCTTCCTCCACATTGATTGTGATCATTCCGTCGGTATCTGAAATTGCGCAGCGGACTACCTGAACGCGCGGATCCCTTGAAAACCTCTTCGTGAGCTGTGCAACCGTTGAGCTGACGGGCTCGATACAGACCGCGCGTGAATTTCGGTAGATCGAGAGAAAATCGGAAGTGAACCCGCCGACATTCGCTCCAATATCGAGAAGCATGACTTTTTCGCGCGGATCGATGAACCGCGCCAGATTTACCCAGTCCTCGGTATTACCGGGCCGCCTCCAGATCTCGCCTGCAAAGCTCTTCCCAAGGCCGGACAGAGACGAAAGTTCGCATAGCTGAAAGAGCCTAACCTCTATCGAATGAGCGTAATGATGGAGCTTGCCAAGCATTCAAAGAGCCTCTGTTCCCGCGGGAGGGAGCCGTCAAGCGAATACTAACATAGCCTCGAACGACCAAGAACCCATTGGAAAAGCGGCATTTCAAAGGCAAACTGCGACCAGCGGGAAGCCCCGCATGGTGTCTCCCATGCGACTCCTGGATGCCCTGAGCTAGGGAGAAGCTGCTTCGGGGTGGGGAATGGGGATGATCTGAACGTTGAACCCAGGCACGGGCTCCAGATCGGCTCCACGCATCCATACGATGCGGTTCTCGATTTCGAGGACGGGCCACAGCGCGCGGGCGGAGCCGGTCACGCGGAGGCGTTCCAGGACTTCCTTTACTTTGCGAGGGGCACTGGAATGCCGAAGCTTAACCCGGTCGCCGGGCCTCCAGTTGCGCAGGGTTGCCACCACCTGCGACCTCTGCGGCGGGACCACGCGGGGCGGGACCACCTGCGGTGGGGCTGGCGTTTGAACGGGTTCAGTGCGATCGATGCGGAGGCGGAGGTTGAAAGCAGGGGCCTCGATTTCGCCCGGGATTTGCACCGTGTATTCCGGATAGGCGGCCTGGGCGGGGCCGGTGGCGGGCTGGACGGTCAGCCGGAGTTCGCGGGGGGTACGCTCGGCGCGTATGCAGCCGGCTAATTCCATACGCTGGCCGGCGCGGCCGGTCTGGGCCAGGGCCAAAACGGCCTCGGTGGCGGCAAAATCCGGCGCGGTGCCCAATTGGTTCGCGGCATAACGCAGCAGCCGGCGCTGCAAGGCGGGCGCGAGCGCGGACAGGCGGGTTACGTCGATCGCCAGACCGTCAGACGCTGCGCGGCCTCCTCCTCGTACCGGACGGCCTGCCAACAGGATTTGAGGGGCGACGCGGGCTAGCTCGGTCTGCCACCATGACTCCTCATCGCGGGCCAGGGTCGCCATTTGGGCGAGGTGACCGCGAATTTGGGGGTTCCATTGTTCAAGCTGCGGGAGAAGTTCGTGACGGATGCGGTTGCGGGTGAAGGTCCGATTGCGGTTGGTCGAGTCTTCGCGCCAGCACTGGCCGCTGGCCTTGAGAAAGGCCTCGACCTCGGCATGGGTGGTGGCCAGGAGTGGGCGGAGGATGGGGCCGTCCGGGCTTTCAAGGCTTGGGTGAATTCCCGAAAGGCCCTCAGTCCATGCGCCGCGCAAGATCTTGGCCAGCACCGTTTCGGCCTGGTCGTCGAGGGTATGCGCCGTGGCGACGGCGTCGAGCGCCACTGCGTGGGCCGGAGTTTTGGACAGGAGCTCTCGGAACCAGGAGTAGCGCAGCCGGCGGGCCGCTTCTTCGATCGATTCGGCGGGTTTGCCGATGGCGGGGTTTGGACGGGCTTCGGCGGCGGTGTCGACCTGGGCGTGGTGGAAGGGAATTTCGAGGCTCAGAGCGAGGTCGCGGCAGAAGGCCAGATCGGCGCCCGCTTCCTCTCCGCGCAGGCCGTGGTGGAGGTGGGCGGCGTGGAGGACGAGTCCAAGTTCAGCGGCCCGGGAGGCCAAAGCACGCAGCAGGGCCACCGAATCGGCGCCGCCGGAGAGACCCACGGCGAGACGCATGCCCGGCTTGAAGAGGCGAGTGTCGATGCGCAGCGCCGGCGTGGAGGCTGGAGGACGTGGAAATGAAGCCGGCTGGCGCATTCAAGAATGATAAGCGGGCGACTGAGCTTCGTTGTTTATATCGCGTCATCCACGTTCGGAGTATTGACGCCCCCCGGTCGGGGAAATATACTCTGATCGGCTCAAACATCCGCGTCACAGAGGCTTTGACACACAGCAGCAAGGATGCTTGTGACTCGCGACCGCGCGCTCGGCGTCGCGGGAGCTTTTATTATCTCTTTCGGCGGCTTCGCTGCCGGATTTCTTGCCTGCGTTCATGAGAGGCTGGTGCCTGAGACCGCACTGCGCCCGCTTGCAGGGCAGCCGAACGGCGACGCGCTGGAGAGCGTTCGCGAGGGCGTTCTGCATTCGCTCCGGCCTTTTCAAGCCGGATACATCATGCGCGATCCCAGCAAGATCGATTCCTTCATGCACGATCTTGTCGACCCGGACACCGGGGTATTAATCGTCGGCACGGACGAGAGTCATTGGACTGGACTGACCCCCAAAAGTGAGACAGCTTAAAATGAGCGCATTTGCAGCGAATGGAGAACTGCAAATGGCGAAGAAGGGCGAGGGTTGGCGTCCGTTGGCGTTTCGGGAGATGGCGTTGGAACG
>Ga0302320_10015528_pt1 | contig 15631 bp, 16 predicted proteins | sample Bog_T0_3_FD_202130 | JGI IMG/M metagenome (GOLD analysis project Ga0302320, IMG submission 202130) | Peat permafrost microbial communities from Stordalen Mire near Abisko, Sweden - Bog_T0_3 | ecosystem: Environmental > Terrestrial > Soil > Wetlands > Peat | place: Sweden: Abisko, Stordalen Mire... | reverse complement strand
GCATGGCAAACTGGCACCAGCAGAATCGCGGCAAACACCGGTAGCATGTTCCGCCAGAAAGCAGAGCGATATCTGTGGCTATTTTTTCGGCTGTTCAATCGTTGGATCTCATACGCGAAGGTTCGTAACGGTGTCTCTGCGACGGACGGAATCAGCATAATGTTTTCTCCTTGCGGAATTTCTTGCGACCACTGACCCTGCCGGCGGTTACGGATTGCGCCGGAGTTCTATTAGTTTGTTCTGCTGCGCCTCGTTCAGTTGATTCTTGATGCGGACCAGCAGCGAGATTTGCGCCCGCTTGATTTCGCGCTCCCGGTTCAGCACCTGGTCCACCTGCGCCAGCACGGCGTTCTCATCGACGGGCCGGGCTTTCAGCAACTGCACCAGTTTTTCCGTTTCCGACTGCGCGTCCCATTGCAAGTCCAGGAATTTGGCCTGCGCTTTTTGAATCGCCTCCTTGATCGCCTTCGACTGCGCCTCGTCCAGGTTGATTTCATGGCGGTACTTCATCACCAGTTCCGGAGGGAACAGGTTCTGCGCGATGGGATCGTCCGCTGGCTTGCCATCCTGTGCCCACGCTGCCACGCCGAACATTCCGCCAAACACTGCGAGCACCAATACCACCAGATATGATTTCAAGTTCGTTCCTCCTTGGGGTGACACTTTCTTCGGGCCATGTTTTCTTCAGGGTAAAATTCTCTTTCTAACCTGCGAATTGACTCGCTTCCTTTGCTGATGCTTCTTTCCCGACTCTGAAATTGTGCCGGAATCCGGCCACGCGCCGATCACGGGCACGGTCTCCAGCAATTCTCTCCCCGGAGTTTCCAGCAGGAAATCCGTAGGCGCCTTCCACTGCGTGAGCGAGGCAACGGACGTCATGGTAAGCCCCGGCTTCCTCGGGATGAGCCGCAGTCCTATGACAACGGCCACCATCGCCACTACACAGGCGGCAACGGTCACGCGTATATTTCCCCATCGTCGGGGTCGTGCGCGAACCGCGCCGGACACAGGCAGCGCAAATTCCGGAGCCTCGGCCGCCTCTTCGCTCCGCAATGCGGCAAACTGTCCGCGCAGGTCCTTATCCTGCATATCATCCAGCGTGTCCTTCTCCTGCGAATCCTTCTCTTGCAAATCATGGTTGCTCTTATCGCCCTGCATGTTGTCCCTCTTCGCGGGTAAGGATTGTGCGCAGCTTGCCCTTGCCGCGCTCGAAGTGCGTCCGCGCCGTTCCCAGAGAAATCTTCAGCACGCGCGCCGCTTCTTCGACCGTGAGATCCTGATAGAAAACAAGGTGCAAAACCTCTCGTTGTCGCTTCGGCAATCCTCCCAGCACCTGCAGCAGGGCTCGGCTGCTCTCCGAGCAGCTTGCGCTGGTCTCCGGATCAGGCGCAGAGATCACCGCCGGCTCTCGCGTCCACCACCGGTCCAGTAAATGCTCGCGCACCCAGCGCCTGCGCCGTCGCTCTGCCGCCGTGCGCCGGATCACGCCAAAAAACCAGGTGCGCAGGCTCGAATTCTCGTTGAAACTCGCCGCCTCCTCCATCACCTTTAAGTACGCGGTCTGCAAGACTTCCTCGGCCTCGTCCCGCCGGTGATCGCAGCACCACAACGCCCAGCCAAAGCTCGCCGGATGCAGCCTCTCGAGTTCACCGCGGAGATCGGATTGCTTCATGCTCGCTCGGGCGCACCCCGCACTGTGTCTGTGTTCGTACCGGCTTTGTTCGTGTCGCCTTTGTTCGTACTATGAGTGTTCCGAGCCGCGACCGTATATGACACGATCCCCAGAAAAGCCAGATGTGGACAGGCTTGAAATCCGCTAGAACCTGGACCGGGTCCCGGCCCGAGAGCGTGCAAAGTTGCGAGGTGTTCACGCTGAGACAGCGAGCTGCAACCAATTAGGGATTGGCCGAAAGCCTGCTGCCAAGCAAGAATGCATTGTGCCCGCTACCAGTTTCGATCAGCGGGACTTGAGCGGCTCCTCGGAGGATTTCTACAAGCGGCTCTCACCCGAGAACTGGGCCGCCGAACTGGTAGAGAATGGCCCGGTATCTAGAACGCTTCGGGGTTGTTTTTGCCCGCCGGAACTCCTATCGCCGTAGCCGACCCGGCGCAGGACAGATTCTTCATCGGCGACCTCAGACTAAGTTCGGACCCAGGCCGATCACGGCAAATTATCCACCATCGAAATCTGCCGCTCATCCGCGTCATTCATGATCGCACGTTTTCCATCGGCACTCGCTCCCAACCAGAATGGTGCACTGCGTAGCGAAACCAAGTCGCGCAATTGCCGTTTTGCCGGATTATAAACGCTGAGAATTGGCCGCCCATTCGGCAAGTCCTCAGCGAACACGATACCCTCTCGCGTCACCGCCCAACTCGCCCAAGTGCGGGGCCGCAGGTGCTGCAGCACGCAAGCCTCCGCCCCGCCGTTGATCGATACGCGGCAGATTTCCGGCTGCGGATACCTCGACTTCGAGTAGTAGAGATAGCCATCCGCGGACTCGAGTGCGGCGAATCCGCCATTGGTGGTGATTTGGACTTCGCGGCCTCCACCTACCGGCACCTTCCATACCTGCCAGTCTCCCGTTTGATCGGAGGCAAAGTAGATCCACTTCCCATCGCGCGAAAAGCTCGGCACCAGGCCCTTCACGATCGGGCGCGCCTGCTCGTTGCCGTCTACCTTAATAGCGAAAATCTGCGTCTGCCCATCATAGGGAGCGTCAAAGGCGATGCTGCGCCCATCGGGCGACCAGCGCGGAGTTCCGGCACTTTCGGTGAAACTTACCTGCCGCGGATGCGAGCCGTCCGTAGCGCTTACCCAGATTTGCCAGGAACCGGTCCGCGTCGACATGTAGGCGATTCGCTTGCCGTCGGGTGAGAATTGCGGACCGGCGTTGCCGCTGTCATCGGCAATCACGGTGCGCATCATGGGGCTGCCCGGCTCCTTGCCGGAAATCGTCAGTATTTGTGGGACCCCAATGCTTCCACGCAGTTCGCCGTTCCCAGTGCTCTCATTGACGCGGCCAACCATAATTTCGTCGCGGTGCTCGCGGCTCGCAAAAACTTCCCCTTCCCCGTCTTTTACGTCTGGAACCGTCGCGTTGCCGCCCTTCGAGCGGCGTAGCTCCGGGTGCGCTTGCGAGCTTTTGGCCGCAGCAGCCAGGTTCTCCGCGACATCCTTGCGAACCAGCGTCAAGATATTTTCAGTCACCTCCTGATTCCTGCTTAGAAATGAGGCCACTGGAAGTCCTAACAGGAGCATCCCTGCGGTAGCAAAGAATGCCCAGCGTGTGACCTTTCTTCGCCGTGGAGCAACCACAGGAGCAACCGCGGCAAGCATCTTGTGCTCGACCGGTTCGTAAAATTCCTGGTCCTTCTCCGGAGCGGCTGGACTCGGAATTGGCGCTGTAACCGTGAGCGGTATCGCAGTGAGCTTTTCCGGTAGCGACGGTTCAGCTTGAATCGTCCCGATAAACCTGTACCCGCGCCGCGGAAGCGTCTCAATGTACTTGGGCTCCTCCGCCGAGTCGCTGAGCGCGTCCCGCAGTTTGTTCACCGCCGCGTTCAGGCCATGGTTGGAATCGACGTTGACATCGTCGGTCCAGAGTTGCTTCTGCAGCTCCTCGCGAGTCACCAACTCTCCAGGGCGCGCCAGCAGCATCTGCAGGATTTGCAGTGGCTGGCCCGAAAGCTTGAGCTTCATGCCGTGCTTGCGGAGTTCCTGAGTGTGGAAGTCGGCCTCGTAGGGTCCGAAGCGAACGCAGTGCGGTATGTTATTCGGTGTCATGTTCGGAGTTCCCTCGATCTTTCGTGGTCACTTTGCCCTGGGAAACCCAGACCTTTTGGTTGCTTTAGCCCTCGCGCCTCATCATCATAATCATAACGATCTGGCAGGTGCAGGCGTACCACTCCCACGCCTCCGGCTAAATTTGTAACTACGCGCTCCGCGAGAGGTAAGTTCCCCATTTCCAAAATAATATAGACTCCCAATCCGCCCCAACGGTGCACCCGGCACGCGGCTGCCCCCGCTAGTCAGAAGATGCCGCATTAGCCGCTTGACCTACGTCACCGGTTTGCTGCCACAACACTGTCACCTTCCACAAGTTCTTTCTCGCCATGTGCTTATCGGATGACCTCCGCCCTCTGCAGAAAGTACCCCGCGTGCATTGAGGTATCTGGAGCCTATCGGAAGATTCGACCATACATTCTCGCCGGTTTCAATCTCGGCTGAAATAGAGGTTCTATGAAAAACAAATTGGCGCTCGTGGTAGTCACGGCCCTACTGATGCTTGGTGTCGGGCAGGTTCCAGCTCAGAAGCTTGCAAAAGAGGAATGCAGCCTGGCGGTAGTATCTCGCCTCGTCAGCAGTAAACAACCCGTCTGCAGTTCGAAGGTCGTTCAACAGATGGCCTCGCAGGGCCACGTCTTCGAACAAAACCAGCTCGGGATGGCTTCAATCCTAATAATCGGACCAGACTACAGCGAGAAAGAAGCGCTGAAATGGTTCGAGCGAGCCGCTCAACGCGGATACGCGCCAGCCCAGGTCAACTTGGCGGTGATGTACATGAACGGTTGGGGCACCCCAGTAAACTATGCTGGGGCGTTGCACTGGCTCAACGCTGCCGCCGCTCAAGGTTTTCCCCGCGCCTACTACAACATGGGAATCCTGTTCCTTAACGGACAGGGCGTCCGCCATGATTACGCTGAGGCTTTTCGCTGGTTTCAGAAAGGAGCCGAGGCGAACGATGCAGACGCGCAGACCAATCTCGGCTATTTGTACGACCAAGGCTTAGGCTGCCAACACAGCGCCGAGACCGCCATCGCGTGGTATCGCAAGGCTGCCGACGCCGGGAATCCGCTGGGGCAAAACAATCTCGCAGACATGTATCTGCGCGGCGAAGGTATTTCGCAGAACAACGTCGAAGCATTTCGCCTGTTTCAGAAAGCAGCCGCCCAAGGTTCTACCGCCGCGCGCATCAAACTCGGCTACATGTACGCCAACGGTCTCGGCGTGAAAAAAGATCTCGAGACGGCGTACGCCTGGATTTCCGCTGCGTCGATGGCCGGCGACCGTCGCGGGGACTACATGATTCCGGTGCTGGAAAAATTGTTAACTGCGAAACAGATCTCCTCTGCCAGTCAAAAAGCTCGTAGCACGCCTTTCAAACCCGACCCGCAACTGCCGATAGACTCTTTTGCGTCCTAGACGGCAGCGCCCGCACAACTGTTGTAGACGATGCTCTGGCAAGGCTGCTCAGTGGCGCACCTTGCGACACGAAGCAGAGAGGCGTTCAGGCCGATTCGATCACAATTGGTGCGACCCATGGGTCTGGCTCAGGCGTCGCCATTCCTGGTGATGGATTTGGCGCTTCGGTGGTGGCAGCGATGGGAGGCGCGACCGCGCGCGGATCTACTGGCAGCAATTCCTGATGCTGCGCGGCCCATTTTGCTGCCAGTCCATTCAGCGGGCTCTTTGTGTTGTATTCCTGGTAGGCGATCATGCGTCCGATGCGCGTAATCAAATCGTCGAGCCTTTCGGAAGCGGCCCAGAAGTCACCAATGCAGACACTGGCCTCGTCAAAGTTGGGATGGAAGACTGGAGTCAACATGCGGCACTGTGGGGCCCTCCGGGGATAGCCGAGCGAAAGGTTTACTTCGAGCACGTGCATATCCCTTTCGAGAATCTCGCCGCTCGCAGCTACATACAGTCCCTTAATGGAGTAAGTGAAGCGATAAACTTCCGGTGGCATGCCGGCCGTGCCACTCATCTGAATAAGCGGCCATTGGTTAAAGCGCTGCACCAGATTATCGTAGTCGTGTTTGAGTCGGCGAATTCTCGGCGAAATCATAAAGTCACAGTACCGTCCCAGGTAGGTTTCGTGCCACTCCAAAGAGTGTGATGGACACTAACACTGCAACCGGAATCAACAACGGTAATCGCGGCAAAGACCACTCTCCGTGCCGGATGAGTCGGCCATAGCCCGTGGCAAAATATGCTGCTAGTGCCGGCAGTAACAACAATGCTAACGGATTGTAATGCCAACTCAGCGCGAACTGACCGTGAAGAAGGGCCGCTAACGCACGCGTCATTCCGCAGCCGGGGCACTCCAGACTCGTAAGCACAAAAAACGGGCAACGCGGATAGAAGCCATAACGCGTGGGTGGGAGCCAATAGAGACACGCGATGGAGCTCAGCAATATTGTTACCGCGAAATGAATCTTCCAGCGCATGTCCGTCAGTAACCTGTCCCGAATGCCGACTGGCTGTGAGAATCGATGAACTGCAGAAAAGGCTCGCGTGCACCCACAAAAATGCCCTGTTGATCGTCGATCTTTTTGGGTCGTAGCGGTTTCGATTGGATCAGCACGGCCCCTCCGCTGATCGCCATTATCAAGAACGAGAAGAATCCGAGGCCGATCAGCTCGTTCTTATCTAAGATTGCACCGACTATCATGAGCAAGGGCGAGGCGATCAACAGCAAGCTCCCTACCCACAGCTTGGTTATTCGGGTGAGCCGATGCTCTTCGCAAAGGGGAACAATAAGCGTCATTTGCTTACGCGTGTTGTAATACACAATGAAATAGACGACGATGCCGATTACTCCGAGGAGAAGCACAAGCGCTAACAATGGGCTACACCAGGCAAAATTCTTTTCCCAGGGAGCGCTGCCGGCCGGTTGAGCGCACTTGACACAATACGAAGGAAGCGACGCCCCTCGGGTTACGATGAGTTTGTTGCCGTCCCTCGACAATCCCAAATCCGCGGGACGCACTGCCGGCAACGGAACGGGGATGTTGCCGATGACTTGGGAAACCGGCACCCACTCGGTCATCCCCTCGCTGCGCGTCATGTCGGAAACGAAAATACTGCCGGAGGCGACATAGCGTTGCAAATCCGCCAGAGTGTAGGGTCCGTACTGTTGATCGTTTCGAGAAATGAAGTAGTTCATACTACATTCGCTCGTTGTCTACACTGCCTGAGGAATAACAAACCGTCCTTGTTTTTTCAGTTCGTTAATCCGCGTGAAGTGATATTGGAAGTAGTAAATATTAAAGAAAAAGGTCATCACACCGCTCAACCTGAGCGCGATCGGCTCGGCCGAATTGTAGTGTTCCTCGATATCAGACCGCATACTAAACGCAGCAACTAACCACATCACTCCACCCGCCAAGTTCAGCAACGGTCCAAAGGACCGGGCCTCCCTGTTCATACTCAAAAATATAGTCGCTGCGAATAATCCCACCGCAATCGCAAGATAGATCAGACCCTTGGACTCGGGCCGAACCTTGCGGACCCAAACAGCCTGGACGAATGCCCAAATCCAGCCGAAGAGGCCGCAAGTGACAATGCCCAGGAGCACCACAATACCCCAATGCAGATTTGGAGGGTCGGGATACAGAGTCCCTGCGTCGATCGAGGAAGTTTGCGGCGCGACGGGCACCGGAATATTTCCGATCACCTGAGAAACAGGGATCCATTCGGTCATGCCCTCGCTGCGGGTCATGTCCGTGACCAAAATGCTGCCGGTTGCCACATAACGCTGCAAATCAGCCAGAGTGTAAGGTCCGTACTGTTGACCATCGCGAGTAACGAAATAATTCATTGGCTATCCGTGCTACGAGAACTGAACTCCGTCAGCGTCCTTCGTGACGATACAGATTTCGACTACCGCCCAAATCCAGCTGATAAGACTGCCATAACCCTGCGAAAACAACCACCACGAAAACACACTAAGCGCCGCCTGCGCGGCGCCACGGCGATAATATCCCGCATAGAAACTGTGCGCCCCCAAAAACCCCAGGAACAAACCCAACAGAACATACACCACTCGGTTTTTGCGCGCTTCGACGCCCGCGTACCACTCCGCTGCCGTTAGACCCACCGAGTTGTATGCAGCACTGGACGGTAGCGAGTTTTGGTATCCGGGAAGTCGCGGAGGAGGAGGTACGGAAGTCGTGTCTCGCGTGTTCAGGACTGGAGGAGGCGGCGGGGCAATCGTTGCCCCAGGGGCGGGTAAACCCAAGCTTTCCGGCGAGGCAAGCGCAGAAGAAATCAATTCATGACCAGCAAGACTGATCTTGGGCTCGTCCGCCGGTGCTTGGGCGCAGCCGAAAACCGTGCAGCCCCCATTTTCGGTAAAGCAATCCTGATGGTGCGGCGTACCGCAACCGGAACATTCCATCCCCCCACCGTCAATGGTGTCGATTTCCGTCCGGCAATAGGGGCACACGGCATTCATTTCTTGTGTTTTTCCTGATATCGAAATGTATAACGACCAATCTGCACGATCGCGCCGCTCTGCAACACCTGAAGTCGGGTAGGTGAGCCACCGACGAAAACCGGGCGCGCGCAGCGGATTTGTACCCTTGAACCAGTAATCTCCACCACTGCGTGCTGAGGCAGGATGTTGGCATCCTTGAACAGGTAAATATCGCATTGCTGCGAACTACCCAGCACGGTAGCGGATTTGTAAAGGATGAACTGCTTACCGGCAAGCGGTCCTGCGGTGACGTAAAGCCAACGGTCCTTGAGCGCACTCTCGACGAGACCCATGCCAACACCGGCAGCCATACCGAGCAATCCGAACCCAACTGCACGGCTGGTTGCTGCGCCATGCAAGGCCAAGCCAATTGGATCGAAAATTACGCCACCAATTCCGGCGCCCATGATCCCGCCCAATGCCCCATAGAGAGCCTTCTTGGACGATTGGCCCAGGATACCGTAGACCAATCCAGCGGCTGCCCCGAACACCATCCACGCAATGCCGCGTACAATCCACAACGCGGGATTTCGGAAGCTTTGCGCGCCCGCACCTCTGCAGAACGCAATTCCCACGTTGAAGATGATGTTGGCAAACGCATAGAAAACGAAGCCGAGTACAACCCCTAGTGGCAAGGCGAGTGCAGAACGAATCAGAGCTTTGCGAAAAGATCGCTCGACAATGCTTTCGGAGATGGCGCACGCCACGCAAATCAGAGTGACCACCATAGGTAACAGCCAGGTGTTTCCCCACCGGTGTGGCGATGGGCCATCGACGAACGCGGGCTCACAGATGGCCCAGCCGATCAGAGCACCCGCGAATCCGGCAAGGCCGAGATAAAACCAGCCCTGCAGCAGAAAGCTGCCGCGTTCTTCGCCAACCGCCGCGGGAACTTCATCTCCAGTGCTGATCGAGCCATAGCTCCGGCCTCCCGTCGCCGAAACTACCGCCGAAGGGGGAGCCTCCGGCGTGGGGACTTGAGCCAGATCGTCCAGTGTGATCTTGATAGGCTCGTTGCTATTGCTGACCATTTTTCCCCTTGTCATTTTCATTGCCGCGACCCGGCGCGGGTGGCGTTGTCTGGGCTGGCGCCTGTCCGGGACCCACGGCTGGCGGCAACAGTTTTCCCGGTTCGAAGGTGGGGCTCGCCTCGGTCTCCATCACGAGACGGCCGGTACGCAGGTCGAGATGGCCAATGAGTTGTCCGGTTCTGGAGTCAAACAGATACGGTATTGGAAGAATCTGCGGGAACAGGAACCACGACAGCGTAAAACCCAGGACAGCTGCGGAGAGATAAGAAGCAATCGTCACTGTCCAGCGCAACCACGCGGAACGTGCTTCGACGGCATTGCGTGAGATCTCAAGCTTCGGTTCCGGAGTTTCGGTGGCCTCAGTGTCCTCCGCGGGCAACATTACCGGCTCAGCTTTCCCCGACTCGCCAGCCAGTTCTCCGCCCTTCCGATCGGTAATGGCGATTTCCGAAAGTCTTTCCAGACGCTTTCCGAGCCAACCGAAACAACCTTCTTCATCGCTATGCGGGTCATATACCCAGGCAACCTGCAGTGGGGAGGAAAAAAAGTTGTGGTGAATAAAAGTGTCATGATCCGAAAGGAAAACGCCGAACCCTGGATGCGAGTGGTACCAACCGACAATGCGATGAACGGGATACTCGGCATCTTTGATCTTGTAGATGTGTTCCCACGTGTCTTGCGTAAACGTGACATGCGCTCCGCCCTGCGCCGCGTTCAATCCCGCGATGCAGGCCTCCACCTCCACTTGCTTGTCCTTTTCGCTTCCAATCAGAACGCCGCAGACCTCGGTCTTCGTGCTGGAGCGCGCATGCTGTCGAATCTGCCGGAGAACATCGGTGTCGATCAAGACGTTAGGACCTTTTGACATCACGTTTTCTTTACGCTTCATTGTCGGATTCCACGCTCAACCGCCCAAGCACCTCGGCCCGATCGCCGGAAATCAAATAGCCGATTTCCCGCTCGTTCTCCCGCCCCGTGAATACGTCGTACAGAGGTAATCCCAGCGCGCTAACCGGGAGGTCGCCGAAATCCTCACATCCGTCATAGCTGTGCGAGGTCACCACGGTCCGTATCTGTCCGCACCGGGGACAGCGGCCTTCGTTATAACTCACAGTTCCCAACGCCGCAAATCGCCGTTCCTCTTCATGGCACGCCAAGCATGCCAGTTTCGTAATCACGTCCCGGCTGAATTCTATGACCACGTCCGAGGAGTGCATGTCCTGCTGGGCCCGCTCTCGAATTTCGCGCAGTGTGATTTCCTGGGAGCGCTGCGGTAATTCGACCACCGATTGCAGCACGTAGTGGCTCATGCAATCCGGGTTTTCCGTGTATGTGATCGGATAGGACGTGTGGTTCAATCCCTCAAAAACGAACCCGCGCCCGGCAAGTGTGGGTAAGCCGTGGATCAATTTCACGGCTTCCTGGACCTGAATACCCGCGATGATGGATGAAATCGTTGGGGTAGTCGGCACTTTGCCCTCGACGTTGGGTTCATGGGCAAGCAGGTTGCACGACATGCGGCGTTCCAGCAGCTTCCAGTCGGTTTCCCCAAGAGTGCATTCGTAGCACGGCGGCGCGCCGGGGAGAAAGACTCGCGCCACCCCGTTAATTCCTTCGATGGCGCCGTCGATCCAGGGGCGATTCAGCTTCCAGGCCGAGCGGTTGATCCATAGCCGCGCTTCGCGATTATCCAGGCCCGCCAGGATGAGGTCGCTCCACCTGAACAATCCGAGGCCGCAGCTATGCATTATGTTCGCCACTATAGGGCGCACCTTCGCATCTGGGCACATGACCTGCGCCGCGCGCGCGGCCACATCGGCCTTGCATTCCCCGACATCTTCTTTGCGATAAAGGACGGTTCGCGAGAGATTCGATTCCTCAATGCGATCCATGTCGACGATCACGATTTCGCGAAACCCCAGCAGAACGAGATTCTTGAGGATTTCATTGCCTAGCGCGCCCGCTCCAATAACCAGCACGCGAGTACTCTGGATCTTTTCTTGATTCCACCAGGGAATCAGTCGAAAGCGGCTGAACCGGTCTTCTTTTGTCTCGGCCGAGGCCACAGTGACAGTGGATGGTTCCATCGCGATCAACCTGCGGTGATCTCCGGCTGCAAGCGAAGGATGTCACCATCCCTGACAGCGGCGTCCGCCAAAGTCTGACTATCCTGAATTTGGCGACCCGAGTTCTTGTGGTGAAACTTATAGCTCAGCGGCGCGCCATCTGGTCCATTAGTCGGAAGGTTTAGTTTTTGTACTAATACCGCGATGATTTTGTTGCAAGGAGCGTCGTCGGGCAATTCCACAGGAACGCGCTTATTTTCAGTCGAATCGTATACGGTTACATTAATAGTCGCCATATTACTCGCAACTACCTCTCCGGGACCGCTTTTTCTGCCGCGATCTTTTCTTTCTGCGACTCGGCCTCGATGAATTGGTGTAAGTACTGACCGCCATTTCCGCTAAACTCCCAGCCCGTTTCGTGCAGCAACGCATCGGCTTGGACGGCAAAACTCAGGTTTTCCGCGTTGGGACTTAAACTCTTGTCCACCATCGAGGAGACGATTCCAACGAGGTTGCCCCGGTCATCGTAGACCGGGCCGCCGCTATTGCCGGGACTCACTGAGGCCGATATCTGCACCACGCTATCATGCAGCCGCGATATGATGCCGGTGCTCAGGCTGTACTTAAGTCCTTCTGGATGTCCGATCACAAATATCGGAATGCCCTCCACAACCATACCGGCGCTGGTTACCGGCTCCACGAAATCTGCCTGCCCCGAGTTACGCTTGACCCAAACCAATGCCAAATCTAGCGTCGCATGATGCGCGATGATTTCGCCTGTGGCCCATATGCCTGAAGCCATCGCCACGAGGACGTGGGCCTTCGTCCGCGGGTTGAACTCATTCGCCACATGTTTCGCGGTCGCGAACAGGTAGCCGGACGAACTTGCTTGTAACAAGACCCCTGCTCCCAGGCTGGACGAGGGGCCTTCGATGCCGCTGAACCACCTGCGCTGCGCGGGTGAAATTACCACAACCAGCGGCTTCAGTAGCTGCGAAACCTCCGCTGCGCTGAGTTGTTTATCCGCCGGAAGTTTGGGGAATGTCGTGCGCTCGTCCAGATCACCGAGACCGATACTTACAATCGCGGGCACGGGCACCAGCGTGATTACCATGACACTGGCGGAGAAATAGAGCATTCCGCTGACAATAAGCAACGTGCTGAGATAGGACGTCCAGGCATAACGGATACGGGGCGATTGGTTGCGGAAAGCTATGCGGAGAATGATAGTTGCAAGACAAAGCACGGGGAGTACAAGAACTAACAACGCGCATAGTACGCGGCCCCACCACGGGATTGGGGCAGGAAGCTTGGGCGCTGGCGGTAGACCGTCCGGAGTGGAAACCGTGATCTCCGACACCTCTTTGGAACTGACGATCACTCTTTCCATAAATTTCTATCTATAACTTGCTTACAGCGGGAACGGGATGGCAAGCTCAAGGTGGGACACCTTTATATACAACCTCCTCTGCAATTTCAAGCTCTATCCCGCGGCCGGGAGGCGGAAACCAGCAAAATGGCAAATAAATGTTTTCCTGAGCTTTGAGAACACGTAACACCGCCGCATTACCTCCACATCCCATCAGAATTGCGGTTGGGGTCGCGTCAGGCCGGGACGCGCTCGCGAGCGGGGCTATTCGAGTTGAGCGGCGTCGCTCAGCTTAAATTTCGAAGAACTGACAATTGACTCCCTACACCAATCTCTTGCGATTCCCATCCGATGCGCCCGAAAATGACGCGACGATCGAGCCGCGTCCGCGTGTAGAATCCCGGACGACCAGAGTCGGAGCGAGCCGCACCACGGAGAACTTCTTGGTCAGCTTGCCCTCGATCCGGTCCATTAGTAGAGTCGCCCCGCGAGCGCCAATTTCGTAGCCCGGCTGGGCGACCACGGTTAGTCGTGGATGGAAGGCACGATCGCCGGCAAGATCGTCAAAAGTGGCAATAGCGACGTCCTCGGGGCAGCGCACACCGAGCTCTTCAAACGCCTGGAGAACGCCCAGCGCCATGACGCCATTCGAAACCAAAATCGCAGACGGGCGAGCATGCCTCAACAAAAGTTCTTTCGCCAGTTGGTAGCCCGAATTCTCGCGGAAATCGCCCTCAAGGATCAATTGCTTCGAGGTTGGGATGCCCGCTTCCTGCAAGCCCGCCTCGTAGCCCTGAAGCCGTTCACGAGCCACTCCTAGTTCGAGAGAGCCGGTGATGATCGCGATGTTACGGTAGCCCGTCCGTACGAGGTGGCGCACGCAGTCCTGCGCGCCGCGGACGTTGTCGAGCATGACGGCGTCAATTTTCACGCCCGCTGGAGTCCGGTCGAGGCAAACAATTGGAATGCCCGCCTCTCTCGCCCGTCGAATGTGGTCGGTATCTTTGCCGCGTGTGGGCACCAGCAGAATTCCATCGACTCGGCGGGAACGCAGTGCGGAGACGACGCGGCACTCGCGTTCCATCTGCTCGTCGGTGTTGGCCGCCACCAGCAGAAACCCACGTTCCAGCGCTCGGTCTTCGGCCCCCCGCAACACCTGCGGGAAAAACGGATTCGTGATATCGGGCAAAACCATACCCAACATATAGGTCTGGTTCACTTTCAAACTGCGCGCAATTTCGTTGGGGTGAAAATCCAACTCGCGAATCGCGGCCTCAACCCGCGCCCGCAAGGGAGGGCTCACCCGCACCGTCCCTCGAATCACGTTCGAGACGGAGCCAGTCGAAGCACGAGCCCGTTTTGCAACCTCAACGATTGTTGCCATGTTATTGGCTTGCTATAGGACTTACTATCTTACTTAAGGGACGTTTCTTAAACTACAGTTACCACAACTTGACTAACTGAAGCCGCGGGCGCTTGTATCGTAAGCTTATTTCCCAATGTCGAAACGATTTCTCCGGGCTGCGGAATAAGTTGACCAGGATGATCGAAGGTATTATGGGAATGAATGTCGGGAGCGGTCAGTTGAGTGTTCGTCGCCGCTCGAATATTTGCGCCTCGAACAACAAGCTCCATTTCCCGCGGGTCGCTCACGTGCGGATTTACGATCGTGAGGACAAGGCTTTTGTCGCGCAGAGAAGCGGAGCAACCCAATCCCCAGAACGAAGCCGGTTTGCCATCTCGGGCATAATTGACAGACGGAGCCGAAATGATCGTTCGCACCGCTTGAGCTCCCTGATGTGCGGCGTACATGCCGAACACATGACCCACGGGAGTTACGCAGAACTTGTCTTCATGCGCAAGATAGAGGCTGTTCAAGCAATTAACCAGTTGTGCGGGACTGGCCAAGGAGACCTTCTCTGGATGCCGATTGAAAATGTTCAACGTCATCGCGCTGAATATGGCATCTCTCAACGTAGGGGTCTGCTCCAGCAAGTTCCCGGGTGTAAGTTCACTGCCGGGCCGGTACCACGGGCCCCACTCGTCGACCACCAGTTTCACTTTGTGGGCTGAATCAAACTCGCCCATCGCCTGCCAGTTACTCTCAATGAGAGATTCCAGGCGATCGCCCTCGCGCAATATCTCATACCAGTCTTGTGTGTCGAATTTGAGGGCATCCCCTTTGCCCGCATCCCAGTCTTGCGTCCGCCCGCGGCTCAAGTTCCACGAATAGTAATGGAGTGCCCACCCAAAAATGGACTCGAACAAGTCTTTATCCTTGTGCGCAATTTCTTCAAAGAACCCTCGCGTCCACTGGGCATCATCGGAGTTTGGACCGGAGGCAATCAACGACAGCGGTTTCCCATACTTTGGCAGCCATGTCGTGTATCTCCGAAACTCGACCGCATATTCGGGAGCAGTAAAATTGCCGCCACATCCCCACGATTCGTTCCCGACTCCCCAGAAGCGGACGTTATAGGGCTCCGCAGAACCAGACGCTGCGCGCAATTCCGACATGGATGTGCTGGCTCGCGGCGAATTGCAATACTCGACCCAGCGAGTGAACGCCTCCGCCGGAAGGCTGCGGACATTCGCGGCCAGATAGGGTTGACAGCCAACCGCCTTACAGAAACGCATGAACTCGTCGGTTCCGAAGCGGTTGCTTTCGAAGCGATGATTCGCGGGAGACGAGTCCGCGTCGGCCTCAATCCAAAAGTTTGTCCTTCGCGGACGCTGATCGACCGGGCCGACGCCGTCGCGCCAGTTGTAACTGTCCGCAAAACAACCGCCGGGGTACCGCACCACGGGCGCCTTGATCTTGCGCATCTCGTCGATCAGGGCTTTGCGAATGCCATTGACATTCGCAATCTTGGAATCCTCTCCGACCCACACGCCGTCGTAGAT
>Ga0302320_10015526_pt1 | contig 15633 bp, 7 predicted proteins | sample Bog_T0_3_FD_202130 | JGI IMG/M metagenome (GOLD analysis project Ga0302320, IMG submission 202130) | Peat permafrost microbial communities from Stordalen Mire near Abisko, Sweden - Bog_T0_3 | ecosystem: Environmental > Terrestrial > Soil > Wetlands > Peat | place: Sweden: Abisko, Stordalen Mire... | reverse complement strand
CCTGGTGTTTTATGACCGAGAGCTCCGTGCTGTGCATGAGGGACAACTCAGGGAGGCCATTCGTCCTGAAGTCAGGCGAGACGGGATACTGGCATGACCTTGATGGCATCCAGAAGCGTGAGTTCAAACGTGCTCCAGTGCATCACGAGCCGGAGATTGACGCTGGCAAGATCATGGGCAAGTGGCGCAACGAGACGTGCCCCGGCGACTTCGCCGCTCTGGCCAAGTCGCTGGGCGTTACCGGCTCATCCGTGCTGGCCATCGGAGCGGCCTGGGCCAAGGAGCATCACGCGTGGGCATTCCCAATGCGGGATGGCAATGGCAGGCAGGTTGGCATCCGACTGCGGGCCATGAATGGAAAGAAGTGGTGCGTGAAGGGTTCCAAGACCGGCGTGTTCCTGCCTTGGGGAAACCCTGAGCGAACCGTGTACCTTCCCGAAGGGCCCACAGACGTATGCGCCCTGCTCTCCATCGGGCTCTACGCCATTGGACGCCCTTCCAACTCCGGTGGACTGCTGGATATCAAGAACAGCGTCCGCCGGCTGGGCATCCAGAAGGCAGTCATCATTGCTGACAACGACGACGACAAGTTCATGAGTGATGGCAGGAAGTTCAACCCCGGCTATGATGGGGCAGAATCTCTGGCCCGCCACATTGGAATCCCGTGCTGCATCCTGTCTCTGCCCACCAAGGACATGCGGCAGTTCGTGAACGAGGGAGGAACCTCGATGGTGCTGGATGCGCTTACGGCTGGCTTGGTGTGGCAGAACTTGCCCTCTGCTTGGAATACCACTCCTCCAGCGCCACGGTCTCTTGGTGCCGCTGCGTGACAGCTTCGTGGTATTGCGCGCGCTCCTCATCGGTCATGCCGGCCAGCCACAGGCGCTCTGCCTTGTGGCTGCCGGTGAAGGGCAGCCGACCCCAGGTGTGTATGGCCTTCATTATCTCCTGCTCGGAACGAGTCTTCTCCAGTCCTGCCAGAGTCTTCTTCGCCCCATTCAAATCCCCAATCTTCACCAGATACCGAAGCTGTGAATAGCTCGGGTCATCCGTGTACGTGATTTCCGGTGTGTTGATGCCATGTGCCTTTCGGAACTGCTGTGCGCTCAACTTCACCCTTTGCTCGGCGTCCATGCCCCGGTGCGTCTTGAATCCAGCGCTCGAATACAGTGATTGCGTCAGCTTGCCGGGAGGATTCGGAGCAATCAACTTTGGAGCCAGCGCGTGACCGGCTGCGCGCGCCATGGGGCCAAATGAAATCGGCGATGGCATCAGCTCGCTTCCGGCAGCCTTCAGCAAACCCATCGTGGTGGACGGGCGCTGCCCGGAGCCGGTCTTACCGGTGGCCATGACCATCGCCGCCCGGCCGTAGAACCCCAGCTTGTTCTCGCCGATCTGCTGGATGGCGTCCCATGCCTTAGGCTTGGTCTCATTCAGGCGCAGGAAGTCGGCTGTCAATTCATTGAACACCGCCAGTGGCGATAACCACACATTGTCTCCCACGTACGCGTCCCACTTGTGCTCCTTCTCCTCGTTCTGCCACGTCGGCTTGCCGCGCGTCATCATGTTAAGCACCTGCGTCAGCGCCAGCATGCCCACCAGACCGCGAGACATGCCACGGAAGGCGACATCCCGGCCAGTCCATGCCTGCTTGGGTCGGGTGATGCCGCGCGTCACCGAGAGCTCCTTCTTCACCAATCCCTCCAGCCATTGCGGGGCCAGGAACGTCAGCCGCGCCAGATCCTGAAACGTGGCCGATTTGATCCAGCCCTGGCGACCGATGCTGCCGAAGTAATTATTAAGATCCTTGGAAATCTTCCGCACCGTGGCGGCTGAGTTAGCGTTCGGGTCCAGCTTGGACAGGCGGTCAAACTCCCTCAGCGCCGCGTTCATCATGTGACCACGGGTGAACCGGTCGAACAGGAACTTGTTGTAGCGTCCGAATCCGGGCAGGTTTCGCACCAAATCCTTGTAAATGGCGTCCTGGATCTGGCCCACGTTCAGTCCCTTCTGCTGGAACATGCGGGCCAAGTGCGCGCGCGAGATGAGCGCTGGCTGTCCGTTCACCCGGTAGGCAACCTTCTCGTGCAGGTAATCAGCGTCCCGCTGCTGGATGATTCCTGACTTCACGGCCCGATCCAGGTCTTCCTCCCTGAAATCAACGGCGGCAAACCCGGTCTTGAACCGTGGGAAGTTCATGCCGGCGAGCGACTGCGCGTAATACGCCACACGGCCCAGGTGGAAGAAGTCGCCCATGAGCACGGTGTGCTTGAGGAACTGACCGGCCTCGAGCGCGGCGCGCGTCGGTGCCCAGTCCTGGATGGTGGACGGCCTCGTGAGCTGGTTCACCAGATGCTCGTAAGTCCGCAGCACGTAAATCTTGTCGCCGCCGGGCGTGCGGAACTCCACGTAATCCGGAGATGGCGCGCCCACCTTGCCCTTGGTCATCTTGCCCAGCTTGGCCACGGGCTGGCCGCTCGCCTCATCCTTCAGGCCTTTGAGCGAACCCCACCACAGATTCTTGTTCATGGAGCGCATCCCCTGGCGAACGCGGGAAGCCACGATGGCGGCTCCGTCGCGGGTGGCAGCCACATACGGCCCCTGCTCGGCGGCGTGGTAGTAAGTCGGGAACACCTTGGCGGCCCGGAACTGGCGGCCCAGAACGTTCAGGCCTCCAAAGAGCACGCTGTTGGGTGTGACCAGCTCGCCGTCGTAACGGCCGGGGATGTAGTCCGGGTCGTATTCCAGGTGAAACCCATTGTCGCGCTCCAGATCGTACTGCGAGTCCATCTCCTTGCGCATCCGTTCGGCTGTGGCGCGCAGTTCGGGATTCTCCCAGTGGGCCTTGGCAAACTCCAGCTCATCAATCAGCTTCTGATTCCCCTTCTTCCAGCGGTAAGCCACGAACTTGTCCCAGGCATTGCCGCCCTTCGCCCGCCGGTCAGCCGCCTCATTGCCCTGCTTCACCCGGAACAGGAACTCGTCCAGCTTGTCCTTGGCTGCCTCGTCGTGCGTGTAGTTTGCCTCTGAGTGGTTCAGGAAACCGGTCTCAATCAACTTCTTTTGGATGGCTTGGTGCAGCTTGAGATTGCCAGCCTCAGCCTGAAGCTTGAGCCCTGGCACGTCCGACTTCTGCATGGAGCGCGCAGCATCAGCCATGGGCTTGATCTGCTCGTCCTCCTGCATCAAGCGCTCAGCCTCGGCCATGGCCTCCTCGCCATAGGCATACCGCGCCTTCACCGCGCCGGTGGCCAGATACGCATTAGCGGCAGACAGGATGTCCTTGTTGCCATGGAAATTCTTCTTGGTGGCCGACTCCAGACGGACGGATTGCTCGGCATTACGGGCCTCATTGTTGGCCAGCGTGTCGGCGGCATCCAGTCCGTAGGTCATGCGGTCCTTGGTCGGGTCGGCCACGATGGCCTGCGCGGCCCCCATCACCATCTTGGTGAACTCGCCCTTTATATTCTCGCGCTCGTCTCCCAATGCCTGACGGATACGGGTTCTCGCCCCAGGTGAGAATATGGCCGTTTGGCCTCCTCCGGTCTCTTTCCGGATGCGGGCGTGACGGGAAGCCATCTTGCCCACGAACGCCTTGTCGGCGTCGGATAGAATACCGTGCCCACTGGGCACGCTTTGCTCCCCAACCTTCTGGCCTCCTGCCGTGGTGGAACGGCTCAGGTCGGAAGGCTTTCTTCCGGTGACGGGGATGGTGATTTCGCCTCGCGGCTCCGGGGCTGCTTCAGTCCTAGCAGCTTGGCCAGCCTTGGAGCCTGCTTCTGCCAGCGTTGATTTAACGAACCCTTCGAGGTTCTCGGCTTCCTTGTGGTTTTCATAAATTCTCTGTGCGGTCTTGGACAGCAGCTCGCCCAGCGACAGGTCTGGGTTGCTCGCCTGGATGGCCTTGGCCAGTTTGCTGAAACCGGAGATGGCCTGGTTGGCGCGCTTGCCCTCCTTCAATGCCAGCATGGCCTCGCGCACGTCATCAGCCGAGTCAATCGTGCCCTGCTCGCTGAATATGTGGTCAAGCATGGCCTCGGCCTCTGCCGGCTGCATGGGCGTATTGGCCGACTTCTCCAGCGCCGTGCCCTCGTCCACCACCGACCCCTTGCCTGGACCCATGAACGAGCCGCCAGAGCCGCGCTCGATACGTCCTCCGGCCTCCTGCATGAACTGCTCCTCGGAGATGGTCTGCGGGTCAAAGCTGGTCTCGGCGTTGTAGCGGTCCTTGGCCTCAGTGCCGAACTTGTCGTTGTATTCCTCCAGCGAACCGTAGTGCTGCTTGAAGTTCTGGACCGGGTGGTCGCGCAGGACGGATTGGATGACCCGATAGCGGCGCAGGATTGAGTCCAGCGGCGAGTGCGTCCGGTTGGGCGAGTTCGGGTCCACCAGCATCGTGCCATTGGACGGATGCCGGTAGGTCGAAACCAGGTCCACAGTGCCGCTCTTGCGGTCCATGATAGCCGTCAGCCGCTTGGTGGCCGTCAGTGGGTCATCAGCCGAACGCCGGGCCTCATCCACGAGCTGCTCACCAAGACGCTCGGGATTGCGCTCGGCATTGGAGTCGAAGTCCTGCACGGCTGAAATCAGCTTGCCGCCACCGTAGCGCAGGTCCTCGGGTTCAGTGGTCTTGTCAGAAAAGTCCACGTCCGGCATGGAGGTCTTGGCCAGCTTGTTGAACAGGGCACCTATGACCTTGTCCCGGCTGCGAGCAAGATTGGCAACTTTACGCTCGTCCTGGTAGCGTTCGGCTGGCGTCCGACCAGGAACATCCTGCCCCAGCTTGAATTGGCCGGTGCTGGGAAGGTCAGGAATCTGCTGGGCACCAGAGATGATGTTCTTGAAGAACGCCTTCTTTCCTCCAGGAACGGCAGCGTTTATGAAATCCTTGTCGGAGGCTTTCCCTCCCCAGACAGCCCTCACCAGATTCCCAAGCTCCTCGCCGGATGCCTTGGTCAGGTGGTTGGCCACAGCCTGATACCATAATTCGTGCAGTTGGCCAGGCGTAATGCTTGGATCAATCCCTGCCATTTCTTCAGAAAACTTGTTGAAACTCGGCATCGACTTGACGGCCTGTTCGATCTCAACCTTCTTGGCTCTCTTGGCCATTATCGGCTTGCCTTGATCGTCGTATTCTCGCCCGCCACGCTTACGGAACAACTCCATCTCTACATTTCCTTCACTGTCCAGTTTCGGTACAGATGTCTTCTTGGTGCCCTCCAATTCGCCCGCTGCGGCCTTCCTTAATGCCTCGGACACATAATCTGACGCCTTGGACTGAATCTGCGTGCCTGAGAGGCGTGGGAGCGCACCGCTGGCCTCTGCCGTGGCTCGTTCGGTCTCAGGAACGGCTGGCGTTTCACCCCCTGAGTAGTCAACTGCCTTGGTTGTACCGGCAACTTTTGCCGATTCAGACCCTGGCAACAGGAACTTGTCCTGGAATACCGACTCATTCCGCTTCTTGGGACGTGCTCCAGGAGTCGGCGGCTGGCCTGACTCTGCCTGCGCCCGGTTGAAATTCTCTTTGTCGGCCTGCTGGATTGCCCGCTCATTGCCAGCAGCGGCCAGCTTCATGCCGGCAAACTTGTCACCGGCCAGCAGGTCGGTCATCTGCATCTGGTCCTTTGACTCCTTGCGGCGGCGAGCTCCCGGCCGGAACGAATCATCGAAAGTCTTCTGGCGCAGCTCGGCGGCAGCGGCTCGCATCTCCTCGGCCCCAGCCTTGTCGCCGGCGGCCTCAAACTTCTTGGCTTCCTCATCAACCTCATCAGCCTGCTGCAATGCGTACTTCTGGGCATTCCGGCTCATGGCTCCGGGAGTTCCACCAGCGGCAGCAGCCTTGGCCAGGTTGATGTTCTCCTGCACCTTGCCCAGTATGGCGAGTGACTCCTTGCTGGCCTTGGTGCCCAGCGTCTCGCGGATGCCACGGATTGTGGTCTCCAGCAGCATCAATCCCTTCAGCTTCCACTTCTCCTTGCCAGCGGTCTCCAGCAGCTCATGCGGGGTCATCTTGGCCAACTGGTTCAGCCGGTAGCTCAAGGCCTCATGTCCCCAGAGCGTGTCATTCATGCCGTCCAGCTTCTCGCCACCGCTGTAAATCTTCTTGGTGATTGCCTTCTCAGCGGCCGTCAGGTTCTTCCAGTAGGCCTCGGCAGCGGAATCAGACGTGGCCAGATGGTTCTGCTCCTGTGACAGCACGGATCGCGCGGCCATCTCACGGTCTTCAGGACGAAGGCCGTCCATGAACCTGGAGAACACCGGTCCGTTCACCAGAATCTTGCCGGTCTTGCGGTCAATCGTGGCGATGTGGCCCTCATTGCGGCGGCCCTTGGCGAATGGATTGTTGGGGTCGTCCGCGCTGGTCAGCTCAACCTCGTGCGCCACCGATGACTTGGCGGTGTCCAGAATGGCCTGGTGATGGGGCGGAAGAACCCCAGACGCAGCCTGACCAGAAAACACCTTATCCTTCTGTTTCAGGTGTTCGACAATCTGGGCGCGCGTTGATCCTGATGGCATGTAGGTCGTGATGCCAGTCTTGGGATGTGTGAACTCCCAGTCCGGGCCGCGTCCATCCAGAAGCTTGGCCCTCATCTCCGGGTCAAGTCCATCAAGACTTGCACCACCGACCTGATTGGACGGCCTGAACTGATATCCCACCTCTGCGGCTGCGGAATGTGCCTCTTCCTCTGGTGTCTTTGGCTTGGAACCCCTACGACCAAGCAACTGCACCGCCTCCTTGGCAGCCTGCAACGAGTCGTGGCTGGACTCCACTTCATTGGCCGGGTTGATGACATGGAACTTGCCGTCCTCACCTTGCTCGATGGTGAACGGGCTGTTTACCAGTTTCCGGGCCGGTGGTGCTTCGGTTTTTCCTGCTTCTTCTTGTGCTCCGGTAGCTTTCCCTTGTTGTCGAAGTGGTGCTTCTTCACCCACTGGTGACCGAACTCCTGGTTTAGGAACGCTCTTTGGGCTTGTGACTTTGCTGGCATTTGACTCACCTCCTTTAGATTGTACCCCTTTGGCAATCAAGCCAAGCATGGCGGCATTGGACAACCCGCCAATCAAGGCAGAGTCTCCAGACTGGGTATCCCCTGCGTAGTAATGCCCAGCAGCTTGACTTAACTGAGCTGGAACTTCAGCAGCCATCTGGCCAAGGAATGCGCTGCCGAGCTGAGCTGCAACCTTGGGTGGCGCACCAACCATCCCGGAGGTGATGACCGATTCAGCGGCTCCAACTGGCACGCCGGCGGCGGTGGCTATGTTTGCTGCGGTTCGGCCCTTCAGTCCGGTCAGGGTGTTGATGTCTTCAGCAGACGGCTTGGAAAGATTGGGGCCCTCGTCCAAGTCAATCTGCTCAGGAACCTTGGTTCGCTGAAACTCATTGCCCTTCTCAACCTGCTCATCGGAAGGCTCGAATATGGACGGCAGCAACTGGCCAAGCGTGGTGGCTGGCTTGACCTTCCTTCCAGCCTCGAGTTGGTTTCGTGCCGTGTTCTGGAACTCCTTGGCAAAGTCAGGGCTCTGCTTCAGGTACTGCGGGTACTTGGTGCCAATCGCCTCAGTGAGTTTGTCATCGCTGACTTTGGCGTACTGGGGATATTTCTCTCGGATGGCAGCAAGGACATCACTCATTTGGTAAACAACCCGAGCGGGTCGTCAGGATTTGGAACTGGTGCGGTTGAGCCAGTGGCAGTTGATTGCGGCTGTGGATACGAAATCTGACCACCGGTCATGGGAGCCAGGGTTCCAGCACCGCCGGCGGGCCCGATGTACATCTGAGGCTTGTCAGAAGCCATGGACTGCTCCCTGGTCGGCTTTGGCCCTTGATTCACCTGGGCCACCAAATCATCCTTCGGGTCCAGTATCTTCTGGATCTTATCCTCGTACTCTGCCTTCTCGTCCTGATCGTCCGTGGCAGCCTGCAACTTCTCAAGATGGGAAACCTGGTCCTGCTGGCGCTTGGTGAGCGAATCAGGAACCTTGGCGGCAGCGCGCGGCTGGGGCAGCACATGCGTCTGGCCGTTCACCGTGATGGCTGTTGGCCGTCCCGTGTCCGGGTCATTGATGAACTGCGGGGGAATCATGGCCTGGTCCTGCTTGAACTGCTGGCCGGTGATGGCTCCGTAGCCGGTCGCAGGGATGCCCATGAGCGGTCCGAATTGAAGGAGTGCATCCTTGGGGTCAACACCCTGCTGGATGGCCTGCTGATAGCCTTGCTGAGCCTGGAACTTACGGGCGGCGGTCTGTGTCTCCAAGTCAAGGCGGGCCTTCTGTTCGGCCATGGATGCTGCGAACTGCTGCTGCTGCATCTGGTGGGCGGCCCCCGCCTCCTGGGCTGACTGGGCCAGCCGGGCGGCGTTCTCACCGGCGGAGATGTTCTGGCCGCGCTGCTGAAGACCCAGGGACGCACCTTCCTCAGCCCCTCTGAGAGGGTCAGCAGGCTTCAACCAGTCTGGTAAAATTACAGCCATTTGTTAAGCAGACGGCACGGGTGAATATCCTGTCTGCCCAGCCCTTTGAACGCTGGCCCCGTTCGGCGGCTGCTGACCGCCATAGGCTCCTGTCCCACCACCTGGATTGGACATGGATTGCAGGTACTGCTGAAACTGAAACTGCTGCATCTGGGCGGCAGCCTGTGGATTCGGTGCTGCGGCGTCAAACGCGTTCTGCTGGGACACCTCGAACTGAAGATTCGGATTGGTCATGGTCGAGCCAACGCCTTGCAGAAAGTTCAGATAGTTTCCCACCCCGGTGTTCTCCTGGTTCTGGGCATCAATCCCAAGACTCTGGAGAAAATTATTGTTCGAGAATGTGTTTCCGGTTCCAGTGGTGGGCTGGCCTGACTGGACACCCATGGCCGCCGCCTTGTCCTGAAGCAGGTTCTGGGTCTCCGGGTTCACCTGGCCATTGATCTGGCTGTTGATGACGCCGGCTGAACCTGCGCCTGCCGCCTGTGCTCCAGGGATGGCCGAGTTGACCTGTGAGTAGATGTTGGTGGGTAGCTGGATGGGACCCGGCACGCTGCCGTAGGCATTTCCCGGAAGCGCCCCACCCTGTCCTAAAATATTTGAGGTCATATTATATCTGCCCGATTCGGACGTTGCAGTTGTTGAGATCGTCGTTTCCAAAAGGGCGAAAGTTCACAATGAAGTTTTCGTCCGGGTACAGGTTTCGCATCTGGTGGTTTAGCTCGCGCAGGGCGCTGGTCTCGTAGGCAAACGCAGCCGCCGCATCGCCGGCCTCCTTCTTGCGCAGGGAGTAGATCATGTCCCGGATGGCGTCCTGGTTGTCAATCTGAACCAGGTCGTCCTGATATTTGAACGGCACGTACTTCATCTTGATGAGCGCGCTGATCTGATCGCCGCAGCCGTTCATGCGCCCGGACACTCTGGACACCTGATATTCCGGGTTGGTCTCGGTGGCTCCGTAGTGGGCGAAGTCCAGCAGGAACCCTAGCTGCTGGTTGAACTGATAAACATTCAACGGTCCGTCTGTCTCCTGCTTCACCACCCTGGTCACATGGCGGAATTGAACCGGGGTGTCAACGGACGGGGTGGCAAGTGTTAGCTGGATTCCGGCCTGGAAAGTGGTGTCCGGTCGCATGGACATAACTTCCTGTCCATTGGCGTCAACGCCGTAGAAAGTTATGGTCTTGCCAACGTCAGTGGGCTGGGTGATGAAAACCCGAAGCGTGAACCCCGGAGCCTGGATGGGGTTGAAGCAGCACGCCTGGTTGCCCATGTCCATCACCCGGTTGCCGCGCCATCCGTTGTTGTACCAGCCTTGCAAACGCCGGCGGCATTGAGAGTCCGGCTGCATGAACCGGTACCAGTGGTTCTGCATGATTGTTGGGTGGTCGCAATGATTCAGGGCCAGCACCGTGTCCACCTCGCGCGGCCAGGTAATGCAACCGTTCTTCACGCATCCATCCATTGACCAAACCGTGCCGTACCAGTTGCCGCGCTGCATGAGCTGGCGCACCGAGTCCCGACAGTAGTTCAGGAAGTCCTGGCTGGTCACATCCAGTCCGGCAATGCGACCGCAGGGACCATTCTGAAGCTGACGGAAAGTTATCACTGGCTTATGTGTCCTTCATTTTGCGTTGACAGTCAACTGGATTTGGGGATTACGCGGGCGAATTCGGTCTCCGGCTGCATCCTGGCCCCGGCCTTGACTCCGTAAAATACGCAGTGCCCGGTGATGGTGAACCGGAACAGGAACCACCGAGCGCTCACCGTGTCGGTTGAATTGACCGTGTTGGAAATTCCCGAGGTTGGCCGGGGCAGTCCCAGTCGGGCACCAAACGAGGCGTTGGTCACGCTGGGATTGGTAATCGAGAATGAGTGCCAGGGAAACCACAGGCTGGACAGGTCGGGCTTGTACTCGATGACAAACGCGACGGTCTGCCCAGGCTGGATGTCGCCCACATAAAACTCCCCACCATCAAGCCCAACCAGGTCGAATATCTCCTTTTTCCCATCCACCCTGTTAAACACGGCGGGTGTCTCGAACTTCCAGGTGACCGGGGTGATTCCATTATCCAAATACCCAACTCCGGCTCCGTTCACTGAACGCATGATCTCTACAAGCTGTATCTGGTTCAGAGCTGAGTTGAGTACGAAGGCAAAGCACCGGTGCACTCCATTGAACTGGCCCTCGAGCACCTTCAGGATGTTGAGGTCCTGCCACAGGCCGTCGTACACCGATGGCTCCTTGCCTTGGAGCGAGCTGACCGGGTCGAAGTTGAGTGAGATCAGTCCGGGATGATAGACGCCCAGCGGGCCCTGGGTTGGCGTGCAGGTCATCAGCATCCGGTTGTCGAACTGCACCGCCGATCCGAACGGCAGCAGCGCCACGTTATCGCCGTCTAGGATGTCCTGAACCTCAAAGCTGATGGGCGCATTGCCCCATGACCAGAAGTCGCGCCGGGCCATTAGCAAAGAGCGGATGCCGTCAACCGACCGGAACAACAGGTCGCCGTTGGCCACCAGGGTTGTGTCCTGGGACAGGCCGCCCAGGCCGATGAGCGACTCGGAAACAATCGGGTAGGTTAGTGATGCCCACGTCGTGCGGTCAGCCGGAGCGTTCACGCTGAACACGCCATTGGGGCACACCACCATCAGCGGCCCCTGGCCCAGCGACGCGTCCAACTGGGCGGTGGTCTTCATGGCGGCAATCTGACCCAGGTTGGATGGCACGCTGAAGGAGCCGCCACCGGCAAGGAAGGTGTTCTCTGATGCGTTGAGAACTCCATCCCGGTAATTGAATGCCGGAGAGCCAGATGATCCGCCCACGATGTCCCCGGCAATGAACGACAGGCCGTTGGGAAGCGATTCCCAGATGCGCCCCATGCTGTAAGCCATCATGCGCCCCGGTGGCAGTTGCGGGAACGTGAATAAATTTGTGACTGAAGCAACATTGGTTCCAGTGTTGAACGTGTGGCTTGCCCTCGAGTCATTCAGATTCTCCAGGTAAAGAGTTCCAACCCCTGGCTGAGTCGGAGCTGGTATTGAGTTGACCTGATAGGCAGCGCCATCCAAAAACACAATGGTTCCAACTGGCTGATTGAATGCCGACTCAATCGAGACCGTCATGTTGACCCCGACAGCAGGAGCGGCAGGAGATGCGGATGCCAGGGTTCCGACCTGGGTGTTTGGAAGCGCCGCGCCAGTGGTGGTGATCTGGTCGTTTGGCCGGTTGTAATTGATCGTGTAAATCGTCTGCTTGCTTGAGTCTGCTGATATGCCAATCGTTGTCCGGTTGGTGGATATTGAGGTGATTGTCCAGGTGGTGGTTTGAAACTGAGGCCCGGACGCTATCAAGATTGCATTGCCGACAGAAATTGATGCCGGAAACGGGACTGAAACAACGATGGTTCCATTAAAAATTGGGAATGGGGATTCAACGACATTTCCAGAGACCACAGTTCCAAGGTTTGACGGCTCAATCAAGAGCGCAGCTCCGTTGCTGTGTGGCGTTCCAAACGTGTCATTAAGGTTGGTCAGCACCAGTGTGTATGCAACTGGAGAGGATGAGCCTGATCCCGGATTGGTGATAAAATAAGTGGTCGTGGCGATTACGTTTGGTGGTGTGGACAGGTCGTATTCAACGAGCTGCACCGGGATGTTCGCCGGTCCGGTGTAGGGACTGCCATCAGGATTTGTGACCGGCGCGGCAATCGTGGCACCAATGGGAGGAGTGCCGAGCGCGGTGGTCATATTGCCTATGTTCACCGAAAGCGGGTTGAGGCGAGATGCTGAGACTCCATCCAGGATGGCAATGTTGTTGCTCACCCCGTTGTTGACCACCATCCAGCGCTCGGCCTGAAGGAACCATGCCTGGGATATGTTGGTAGGATTCGGGTCTCCCGGAATCGTAACCTCGCTCACCACGGTCGGCCCTGAGATGTTGGCCGAAGGAGTGAAGGTGAACAGCCGGCCGCCAATCTGGGCAATCAGCATCTGCGATCCGGTGTCGGGTGCAAAATATCCAGCCCCCTGGAACAGGCCGCCTGACTGCATACCGGATGCCACACCAGCATTCGGAAACGACAGGTTCATCAGGCTGTACACCGAGCGATTGGTGGCAAAGTCGCCGCGCGTCGTCACGTTGGTGGCCGCTGTGAGCTGGTCCTTGGGCACGATGAACGGGTCAAGCCCCATGTTCACGCCCTTGCCGAAGTTGGTCAGGATGTCATAGACCAGATTGGATGTCGGGTTGTTGGCCATTAGGTGGAGGCGAGCGTAAGCCCGGTGGTTGTCCAGGTCACTCCGCCGTTGATTGAATAGTAAATCGTGAACGTGGTGGGAAAAAAGAACACCGTGGCTATTGAAATGGAGAGCAGCCCGTCGTTGATGTATGTGAATGGCATCAGCGTGACATTCCCAAGTCCATCATCGGCTTTTAATGCGTCGATTCCAGCCAATGCAAATCCGGTTCCGTTGATAAATGCTCCTGCTGGAAACGTGCCGCCGACCAGTGGACCACCAACAATAGAAGTGAACGTTAATGCAGGAGCGCCGGTCAATGTCACCAGAGCCACATTTGAAATCCTGCCTGACGAATCCACATAGACCAGCTTGGTATCGGCGACGGTTCCTGTGCCGGCGGCCAGAGGCACGGCAGTCAACTTGTTCGAGCTGACGAATGTTGGTGTGAATGAATAGCCAGTGAGTCCGCCTCCGGCATCCAGCACGTACACGGTTCCCAGCGTGGCCTGACTGAATCCACATCCGTAGATTGTGATTCCATCCGTCAGAGGGTTGAACGCGGATGGGGTCGCCATCTGCAATGCCGCCGGGCTGCCATTCAGAAACACCACCTGGTTTCCAGCAGTAGAAATAATGGCGTCAATCTGGAGCAGCAGATAGGCCGCATTGGCAGCCGAAGCCAGTGTGGAAGTGACGGTGGTGGGAGCTCCCGCTGAACCGCCGGCCGTGTAGAAGGTGACGACCGCACCCGAGGCGCTGTACTGGGTTAAGTTTGTCAGTACAATTCGCTGGCCATCTGGCAGTAGAACGACCATCGCATTACAGGGCGGTGATGAGGGTGTTGATGGCGGCGGCAACCGATGCCATTGAGTTCGCCATGTCCATATTCTTTATCTTCAGCAGGAAATATCCAGCTCCAGCCGTGAACACTGTGCCTCCAGTGTTGAACACGATGGATACGGCCTGGGCATTGGTACCGGCATTGGCCGCCGTAACTGCCGATCCTGCTGTCAGCTTTCCGAGGGTGTTGGTGCTGGCGAGCGTCACGTTGACTGCTCCGCCAGTCACATTGGACCCGTTGATCTGAGGCTGGAAAGTCTGCGAGGCCGCAGCGCCGGTTCCCAAAGTGGTGGTGACGAAGTCCATGGCCAGCAACTGAAAAGCGAATCCAGGCGTGTAGCCAATCAGCCATGTGCCGCCAGTGGTTCCAATGCCGGTGACGAGAGACGGAATAGGCAATGCGATGACGAATTCCCCGACCGAGACAGGGAAGATTCCGGTTGCGGTTCCGGCTGAATTGTCAGTTATGGCGGTTGGAAGATTCCCGATGGCAGGAGACACACCGGCGCATACTACACGCGAGCCGATCGGATAAGGAACCGCAAGATTATCACCTGAATAATTAAGTGGATTTACGATCAAGGAGAGATTGGTATTGATAGCCGTCACCTGAAGGTTGGCATGGTTTGTCCCGTCGCTGATTAGGAGGATTTGGCCAACTGCCATCCAGCCGGTGCTCTTGACGCTTATGAGACTGGTGTATCCAAAAGCGAACGTGACGCCAATTCCAACCAGGGTCGTGTAAGCAGGCTGACCGGGAACACCGTCAGAGTTGACCTGAGAGCCTGTTCCAAGAACGGTTCCAGCAGGCTGGTCGCCGACAAGGCCAAGATAAGTGGCTGAGAATGATGTTCCGGTTGGTGTGGAGGTGATCTGGAAATGAGCAATGGAGTCAACGCTAATATACTGAAGAGCAACGAAGGCTGCCGAATTCTGGACATTGATTGTCACCGCGCTGCCAACCGCAGGAATGGTGAACGCAGCAGTGGTGAAGGTGAAGGAGTTTATGCCGGGAACGCCGGGCACGTTGACAACCTCGACGACCGAACATCCGCATTGGGGGCAGCTCATAATTTTATTGGGTTAGCACGACCATTGGTAAAATACAACGCTCCAGTAATACGCCCGACCGCAGTTCAGGTCTGTGTACACCCAGCTCTTGGTCGGGTCGGACGGCGGATATTGCGGGAACCCACTGCCGTCCACGAATCCACCGAATCCTGGAAATGCGTAAATAACGCATGGCGAGCAACGATTTAGGGTTCCTGTCACTGACTCAATGGATAATCCATGAAGAAAAGACTTGCAAGATTTTTCTGTATGTGGTTAGCTTGAGTCGTTCATCCATGAGTGGGTGGGCAGTATGAGAGCGACATTGATATTTGATTCCGCCATACCAAAAGCCTTAAATGGCTCATCGCTCGTTGTGATGTTCACCCACTCAATGGCGGCATCATCCCTCACCTTACGCAAGTAGGGTGGGGTTTTTCTTTGCCTTGAACCGTTCCGATAGGTGGAATGGTCATACGACTCCTAAAACCTCTGCGGGGAGCCTTCGGGCTTACATCCTGCGGCAAGCACTGAGCGAGCGCTGACTCTTTTTGTCTTGGCTCCCCATTGTCCGGTGGCAACAGAAGGAAAACATGCAGCCGTTGAAGTTCTCGACGGTTGTAGTTTTCTTTCTTTTTCCGACAGTCTTTCCCTCGTGAATAATGAGGGGGATAGGGGGAGTGTTTCTCTTATCCTTGTTGGTTTCTTTTACATTCTGTTGCCCCACTCATTGCCTTGTGGCAGTGTTCCTGAGGCTTTAACCATTAACCCAATAACACTACGCCACTCGAAACACGACAGTATAACGTCCGATGGAACGGCCACCTCAGTCAGGCCAGGATTGAGATTGAGTGCATACGCAAGGGTGGAAGCTGGACTCTCAAGAACGGCAGTACTGCTGGTAACGGCCTGTTCTTCCACTTCAAGAAGCTTCAGGAAATCCTGTTCGGAAGCGATAAGATGTGGCACAAATGGAACGAGATGCAGCTTGATTGCTATCTAAACCACAGGACATTCGGATGCGTTGGGCCTG
>Ga0302320_10015524_pt1 | contig 15635 bp, 8 predicted proteins | sample Bog_T0_3_FD_202130 | JGI IMG/M metagenome (GOLD analysis project Ga0302320, IMG submission 202130) | Peat permafrost microbial communities from Stordalen Mire near Abisko, Sweden - Bog_T0_3 | ecosystem: Environmental > Terrestrial > Soil > Wetlands > Peat | place: Sweden: Abisko, Stordalen Mire... | reverse complement strand
GTGTCCGAGGCAAACGCGCCGTCGGATGCGGCGATGAGGATGCGGCGAAGCTCTTCGAAGTAGCCTGCGCGGACCTGGACAATGGAGGGAGAGAAGGCTCGCGCTGCGCGGTCGGCTCTGAGGATCAACTCAAGGCGGGCTGCCAGGTCAAGATCGAAGCCGCCCAGCGGAACGGGGTAGAGATCGGCGTTGGGCGCCTCGGTGAATCCCTTCACAGTCTGCGTAGCCGGCCCTGAGGCGATGAGCGCGGCGGTGCGGGCGGCGTGGAGCAGGCGCTCGGGGCTCAAATTGTCGGTGTAGGCGTAGCCGGTGCGGTCACCGGAGAGTACGCGGATCCCGCAACCCGCGCTGGTTCCTTGAGAAGCGGATTTGACTATCTGCTCGTCCACACCCAGGGAGGTGGCAATGACGGATTCGAAGTAGAGATCGGCGTAGTCGCCGCCGGCTCCCAGAGCCTCGCCGAGACAGCGTTCGAGCAAGCGCTCGGTGATGCCGAATTTCTCAAAAAAGAACCTCTTGTGACCGGAAAGTGGGGAGGCAGCCGGAGTTGTCATCGTGCTTTCAGTTTACGCTGCTCCCGCACAGAGACGGGCAGTTGCTGGCGCTGTTACCTCTTTTGATGCGGTGGTACCGACTCTCTACCAACATGGGAAGTGTTCGTGCTACATTTATGCCATGAAAAAGATTCTCGCAGCTGTATTGCTTTTGATGGTGTTTGCCAGCCCGGTTCTCGCTTCAGCGCAGGCGCACCATCACCACCGCCATCACCATCACCACCATCACGCCTAACACCGGACCACGGCCCCTGCCGCACGACCGCCGGGGCCGGACCGTTCGGCAAGAGCCTATTTATTCAGTGCCTGCAGGCCTCGGCCAAGGCGAAACGGAAAGGTTCGCGCCATGACCGATTTGGACGATCTCCGTTACCCGGTGGGCCGGTTCAGCCCGCCGGACAGTACGCTTCCCGGCATCCGCGCGGCGCAAATTGAAACCTTGCGAATGCTGCCGGGGGTTTTGCGCTTGGCGGTAAGCGGCCTGAACGATTTGCAGCTTGACACCCCCTACAGGGAGGGCGGTTGGACGGTGCGGCAGGTCGTGCATCATGTGCCAGACAGCCATGCCATGTGCTACACCCGCTTCAAGTTGGCGCTTACCGAGGACTGGCCAACGATAAAGCCTTATGACGAGGCTGCGTGGGCCAATCTGGCCGATAGCAGGTTGCCCATCAAGGTCTCTCTGGCGATGCTCGAAGCGGTGCATGAGCGCTGGGTGGCTCTGCTGGAATCGATGACGGAGGCGGATTTCCAAAAGGGATTCGCTCATCCGGAGCGCGGCAGCCAGAAACTGGCCACAACGCTTGCGCTATACGACTGGCACTCTCGCCACCACACTGCGCACATTACCGGCCTTCGAGCGCGGCAGGGTTGGTAGGGCTTGCAAGCGGCTCACAGCGCGGACGTTGCCTCACCCCCGCAACCGGCACAACTGACACAAAGAATCGAAGAATACCTGGTGGAACACCCGGCGGCGGCGGTGCTGGAGGACGGCCGCGTGCTGTTCGACATGCGCATGGCGCGCTACGCGGTGAGCGAGCAACATGGGCGCTGCCTGCTACAGCTTTGGAGCGAAGAGAGGAACCTGGTTCGCACCGTGGTGGAGGTGCGGGAGCGGGCGCAGTGCTTGCTGCTGATGACCCGCCGGATGGGCGCCGCCAAGCCCCAGGCGCTGGAACTTGTGCCCACCAGCGACCGCCGCACTCCCACCGCACGCGACGCAGCGCGAAAAAACTACCAGCGTCTTCTGGAACGGGCATTGACGCGGAGTTTCATCGGCTCCAAAGTGGACGGAATGCGATCGGCGATGGACCTGGAGCACAGCTTTGGGCCGGCGTATGTGCGCGGCAGGCTGCTGCGCGGAACCGCTGCCGATGCGGTGATCGGGGTGGGCCAAGCGGAGTCGGCCGCAACGGTGGACGGCGTACTGACGCTGGGGATTCTGTGGCTGGATCATTGCAGGCAAAAAGGGGATGGGCGCAGGCATTTTGGCGGGCTGAAGGTGATTGTGCCGACGGGAGCCTGGCGAACGACGGCCGAGCGGATGGCCTGGCTGAACCACGCGGCTGCCGATTTCCAACTTTTTACACTGGATGAGCGCAGCGAAGAGCTTGCGGCGGTGGACTTTCGCGACACGGGAAATCTGGAGTCGCGGCTGGTGCATGCATTTTCAGCCGCGGCGGCCATTGAGCGCTGCCAGGGGGGAATCGACCGGCTGATGGGTCTGGTTTCTCCGCCTGCGAGGGAGCGCGTGGAGGTTCGAGCAGCGTCCGCCAGCGAGGTGGGCTTGCTGCTGCATGGGCTGGAGTTTGCGCGGGTGCGGCAGGGGTTCGCAGCCAATTCGTTTGCTCCCCAGGATGAGGTCACCTTTGGCGCGGGGGCTAACGAAACGCCGCTTACCATTGAAAATGAAGGGCTTTGCCGCGAATTGCTGGAGCGGCTTTTCCAGCGACGTTATGCCGATGGCGTTCATACCGATTCGCTGTTCAGGATGCAGCCGGAGCACTGGCTGGAGGCCCGGCTGCGCGGCGGGATTGCGGAGCTGCTGCCGGGATTGCGGGGGGATTTGCTCTACTCGCAGGTGCCTGCGCTTTCCGTCGGCGACAGGGGGCTGCTCGACCTGCTGACCCTGGATCGAAACGGGCGGCTTACGGTGATTGAGTTGAAGGCCGATGAGGACCTGCACTTGCCGCTGCAGGCCCTGGACTACTGGAATCGGGTGCGCGCCCTGAACAACGACCGCCAACCCGGGCCGGGCGGAGGCAGACTGCTTTCGGCCTTCGAGCGGCAGGGGTATTTTGCGGGAGCGGAAGTCTCGACCGCTGCGCCAAGGCTGCTGCTGGCTGGGCCGGCGTTGCGCATTCATCCGGCCAATGAACCGGTGCTGCGCTACTTTTCGCCCCAGGTTGAGTGGGAGCTGATCGCCGTCAGCGACCACTGGCGGAGGGAGTTGAAGGTGGTGTTCCGGAAGCGCAGCGGGGACGGAAAAATCCCGCCGGCGAACCTGGTCTAGACTGCGGGAGCCTGCTGAAGGCGCGCCGCCTTGAGTACGGTGAAATGCGTATGTAGCGACGTTGAAAATGACCGCGCGGAGTATGCATATTTGCGTAGGTAAACGTGTGACAAATAGTGCAAAACAGCATGTTTTAGGGCTGTTTTCGTGCCTAAAACACGCAAATAAGGGTGTTTTGGAGCGCAAAATTGCGCGGGTAAACGCCAATAAAGCGAATATGAGGCGAAGTAAATGCTAGCACTGATATCAGTATCATCGAGCTGACAGCTTTCAGCTCTCAGCCTTCAGTTATGGCGCGGGACCCCGATCCTCGACCCAGGGTACCCCGGAAGCGTTAAGAGAAGCTGCCCGGACAGACCGCCATATTCGCCGGTTGAAAACGAATTTCGGCTCCAGGTTGGTTTCCGAGTTGGCGACGAAACGCTCGGGACCTCGAATTTTCATCGCCCGTATTCAGAAAACTGCGAGAATAGGAAGAACACCACAGTCTACGTCGGGCCAGGCGATGAACTTCACTAATGGGAGTGAGATTGAAAGATCGTGTTTTCAAAGGATGGATTATCCCAATGCTAGTCGGAGCTTGCCTGTCTGTTGGGATGTCAGGACAATCCGCCGAGCCGCAGAAGAAGGTGCAGGGCACTCCGCACAAGGCAGAGATTACGAAGTTTTTTATCGGGGACCCGATAGAAGATTCTGCATATGAAACCGGACCATTGCACATCCTTTACGACGACGGAACCGAAATTGTGGAAACCCTGCCGCCGCTGGAGAAGAGCACCGAGAAGGATACGGTTTTTAATGCGGTTGGATTCTCAGATGTTCAATTAGCGGAAGATCGACAAACGCTTGGCTGGGCGATCAAGGTCGAGAACTGTTGTACTTCTTATTCCATTCCTTTGAGCGTGGTTGTATTCCGAGACAAACAGGTTCTCCATACTTTCGATCCGGGGCTGATGGTTTGGAGCTGGAAGTTTGTTCAGGGCGGCAAGCAGGTTGAGGTAGTCTCTGGAACGGTCCACGGATCTGATGTTGGCGACGATCAGGTTTACGATGTAACGTCCGGCAAGCTGATATCGGATAGCTTGGGCGACGAGAAGACTCAAACACCCAAACCCGCTGCGCCGAAATTGGCCAACACTCCAGGCGACGATCTTATCCATGCGGCACAGAAGGGTGATCTGCGGCGTGTGCTGGCGTTGCTTGGGGCCCACGTCGACGTGAACTCCAAACTGAACGGCAATCTGGACGGGGGCACCACGGCGCTCATCGAAGCATCGAAAGCTGGCCACCTCGACGTGGCAAAGGCGTTAATCGCGGCGCACGCCGATGTAAATGCCAAAGATGAGGTTTCAAAAGAAACAGCGTTAATGTATGCGTCTGGAAGCGGTCAACTGGATATCGTTCAAGCACTGCTTGCCGCTCATGCCGCGGTGAATGCCAGGGGAATTTACGGCAATCCGTCCGCGTTGTTCCTGGCTTCGGCTGAAGGCCATGCTGCAGTGGTAAAGGCGCTAATCGCCGCAGATGCGGACGTGAACTACAGAGGCACCATGGGCACGTCCTCGTTGATGATAGCGTCAAGCCAGGGTCATCTGGACGTCGTACAAATATTGATTGCTTCCCACGCTGACGTTTCTGCCAAGGAAGATAACGGTGACACAGCGTTGATCGATGCCGCCGGCAATGGCCATCTGGATGTTGTACAGGCCCTGCTGGAGAATGGCGCCAATCCGTCGGACATGGCGGACTACGGCGGTACGCCATTAAAGGCCGCGGCAGAGGCGGATCACCCGGACGTGGTGCGGGCGTTGCTCGCCGGAGGCGCCAATATCAACGAGACGGGCAGGGATGGCACGACGGCATTGATCTCCGCGTCAAGGGCGGGCCATTTAGCCGTGGTGCAGGCGTTGCTGGACGCTGGTGCTGATTTGAACGCAGGGAAGGGTGAGCGAGGCACCGCACTGATGAAGGCGGCTCAGAACGGACACCTGGGAGTCGTTCGGGCGCTCATTGCAGCTAAGGCCGATGTAAATGCGGCAGATCAAAGGGGTACGACGCCACTGATGGTAGCAGCGCGGATTGGATATAAGCAGATTGTGCAAGCGCTGATTGAAGGCAACGCCGACCCGGCAACAATGCGCATTAAAGGCGCGTAACGGCAACATGGCCGGGGATTTCGCTCGGCTCAACAAAACAGGGAAACGGCGAAAAGGGGCCCGGGCCTAAAGGCCTTGTCGATTTGCTGCGGTTTCAGGGGGTTAAAACCCCCTGCTCCCTCCGTCGCGCCCCTGTGCTCCCCCCGTCGCGCCGCTGCTCTCTCTGTCACGACCCCGCCGCCGCCGTCATGGCCCTGCTGCCTCCGGGGTTTTCGATCCACAACTGAAGTACTAACATGCATCCAATGCGAGAGCATGCTGAATGCAAAGGCAACGGTATAATTAACATTTAATTAGCGGTTCGCCTCACGGGATCCGGCTTGGGCCGGGTCCTTCGAATCGCTAATTCGCTTGAGATAAATTCAACCTAAAGAGGAGTTGCTTACTTCCCCATGAAGCCTACGACCAGATGTGTGACCGACTCTCGCTTTGACGCCCTTGTACAGGGCATTGCCCGATCCGGCTTTGGCTGCCGGTTCTTCGCCGCTTCCGTGGTGCTTGTTGCGGCTATTGCGCCGTTTGCCGCCGGACAAACTGGACAGGCGCCGGCTGCGGCCGCCTCAAGCGCCAAGGCTCCCGCGCCCGACGTCATCGTGTTCAACAATGGCGACCAATTGACGGGGAAGTTTCTGCGATCGGTGGGGGGCAACGCGGTGTTTCACAGCGACATTGCCGGGGATGTGACAGTTAGCTGGGACAAGGTGAAGGAGATTCACTCCGCGGCCATGTTCTACGTGCTGCAAAAGGGTTTCAATCCAGGGCGCAAGGCGCTGCCGGCGCACCTGCCGCAGGGCAGCCTGACGGTGGAGAACAAGCAGATTGAGCTGACGCCCAGCGATGGGGCGCGCACTGAGCCTATCCCGCTGGCGAACGTGGCTTATGTGATTGACCAGCCTACTTTCGACAGGGAGCTGCGCACGGAACCCGGATTCTTTTCCGGTTGGGGCGGCAATGCGACGGCTGGGGCCACCGTGGTGCAGGCCACGCAAAACACTGGAACCTTCAGTGGCGGCTTTTCGCTGTTGCGGGTGGTGCCTCCGGTTGGCTGGCTCGATCCGAGGAATCGCACGGCCGTGGACTTCAGCGGCTCCTATGGAACGATCAGCGAGCCGGGCACGCCTACCGTGAAGACGGCGATTTACCATGCGGATGCGGAGCGCGATCAATACTTTTCCGCTCGGACTTATGCGCTGGGGCAGGCGGCATTCGACCACAACTTTTCGCAGAGCCTGGACCTGCAACAGATCTACGGCGGCGGGCTGGGCCGGACGGTGATCAAGCTGCCGCAGCAGACGCTGGATCTGAAGGCCACGGTGCAGTTTGAGCGCCAGGACTTTATTGCCGCGACGCCTGGAGAGAACCAGAATCTAATCGGTTCCACCATTGCGGCCAACTACGTGCGCAAGCTGCCCAGGAACATGGTTTTCAACCAGCAACTGGCTTATATACCGGCATGGAACGACATGCACGCCTACTCCGCGGGCGAGACCGATATGTTTATTATTCCCGCGTACAAGCGGCTGAATCTATCGCTGGGAACGATTGACACGTATCTGAACGACCCGCCGGCTACGACGCCTGCAACCAAGCGAAATTCATTCCAGTTCACAATGGGAGTGACGTACGCGTTTCCGGCGCCGCACTAGGGGAGCTTTGATGAAGTTCGAGGGCCCCCACGCTTCCCTCAGGGGCTAAAGCCCACGCATATTCTTTGCATCTGCGGCACGACTAAAGTCGTGCCCCGATACAGAGCTTTCGTATGTGAAAGCTGAATTCAATAACTTCAAAGCCGAGGTGGTAACTTCGCCCACAAAGGTGGAGAGCGGCAGCGGGTAACTCGCGCTAACTGGAGTTATCCGCGCCGCAACTCAGTGCTCATCCGTTCTGGCCGCGTTCAAACCTTGAAAGATGGCGTCGAATCTGCCGCTCTCGGCTGAGAAGCGCAGGGGCTTCACGTTTTCGACGCAGATCTCGGCGGGTGTGGGCTTGGTTTTCAGTATCTCCATCACCTCGGCAAGATACTTGTCCAGCGGCATGGCGCGCGGGTCTTCCGCGCCTGCCATGAGATGCGTTTGGACATAGGGCGGGATGAGTTCGAGCACCTCAATGGACGTCGCCTTGAGCTGATAGCGGAGCGAAAGCGTATAGGAGTGAATGGCGGCCTTGGTGGCGCAATAGGTCGGCGTCAGGGCAAGCGGAAGGAAAGCCAGACCGGACGAGACGTTCACAATGGTGGAGTGCGGCTGGTTTTGAAGGTGCGGCAGCAGGGCCGCGATGAGCCGAATGGGGCCGAGAAGGTTGGTTGCGACAATGGCCTCCGCGTCGGCCAGGTCGGCTTGCTGCGCGAGCAGTTTTTCGGGGCGCATGATGCCGGCGTTGTTGATGAGCACGTTCAGGGCAGGGTAATCGGCGGCGATCTGGGCGGCAAATTCGCGAATCGCGGCGGGGCTCTCGATATCGAGGGTAAGGGACTTCATTCCGGGGTTGGCGGCGGTGGTTTCGTCGAGCGCCTGTTTTCGGCGGCCGGCGATGACTACCTGATTGCCGAGCGCGTGGAGAGCTTCGGCAAGGCCGCGGCCAATCCCGCTGCCTCCGCCGGTTATTAGGATGGTATTGCCGGAAAGATTCATAGGAAGGAATGCCTCCAAGAGGCATTCTAAGCGCAACGGCAATCTGTTGCAGAATCGCCAAGGCGATTGCTACATGCCGTGGCAGGCGGGTAACGGGGAAATCCCTGCTCGACGGTGGATGGATCAGCGTCCGGAGATCAGCATGACAGGATCGGGAAATGTGCGGCAGGTTTTTTCCGCCGGGAGTTTCCAGGTCGAGCCATCGGTGAAGGTTACCGATTGCATATCGATTGACTTAACCATCGAGAGGCCTGGCACCCAGACGTCGGCGGAAGCGCCTTTGCCGGGCTCGGCTGAGAATCTTATTTCCATGCTTTTCTCCGCATCGGAAGCTTCGTCCTGGTCGGTCAATGCCTGAGTCACACGGCCCTTGGGGGTAAGGCCGCGCACGGTCACGGTTGCCGATGCTATCCGCCGCGCATCGGGACTGGTGACGGAAAGGTGAAGGCTTTGGCCGATTCCTTTGGGATGGCTGGAATTCACCGCCAGCAGGTCTCCATCGGCTGCGTGCTGAGCGCGCATGGACACCGGGCAGGGGCTGGCTTGCGGCGGCAATTGGATGACGATGGTCTGGTTCGGATTTGCCGATTGGGCTCCCAATGCGGCGCAAGACAGGAGAAGCAAGAGCGGAACAGCAATTGTGAGCTTCATGGATGGCTCCCTTCAATCAGAACAAGTATAGGCTTGCCGTTTTGACGCGCGCATCGCGGCTTCGTTTCCGATTGTACGCTCATCGCACTCCGTAGTGGACGGGCCGAGGACGGCGGGCCGGCTTACGCGTCAGACGCGGAGTTTCAACGTAGTTATTAAGCTGGTAGACCGAAGATTATTAGTTAGTTAATACACGCATCGGGCAGTTAGTTCTTCACGATTTTTTTGCTTGTCTTTCCCGCAAAACTGGTCTACATTCCGTGGTGACTGTTGCTGTAGCGCCCGCCTTATCCGAATCGAATTCCCCGCGCTGATGAGAAAGCTGAATTAAGCAGGGAATCGAAAGGGCTTCCCCGGCGCTCTTTGCTCCATTTGCCCGGCTCTCGCAAAGGAATCCCCAGCCCATTGGAGCGGTAACTCAACCCAAGCACGGCACACCTACTCGGAGGTCTCATGTTCACGCAGGTTTGGAAGTCTCTCACTGCCGGTGTCGCGGGAATCGGCATTGCTGCACTGCTCAGCGGTTGCGGCAGCGGTTCCGGCGGGTCTAACAACAACAATTCGAACAACAACAACCCTGTGCCAACGGTCGCCAGTTTGTCTCCTTCAGCCAGCACTGCCGGTTCAGCAGCCCAGACGGTGACCATTACGGGGACCAACTTCATCGCGACCTCGACGGCCACCTTTAATTCCGTCGCGCACACCCCGACCTTTGTCAGCGCGACACAACTGACGATTTCCCTGACTGCGACCGACCAGGCAGCCGCAGGGAGCTATGGGGTGGTGGTTACCAATCCAGCACCGGGCGGAGGCTCATCGACGGCGGTGAATTTTGCTGTGAACAATCCAGTTCCCACCGTCACGTCGATATCGCCTTCTTCGGCCGTCGCGGGCGCCGCCGCGCAAACCGTCACGGTTACCGGCACGGGTTTTGTTTCTTCCACGACTGCTACCTTCAATGGCACGGCCATCACTCCAACCATCGTCAGTGCGACGAGTTTGACGATCCAGCTTACCGCGGCAAATCAGGCCACAGTGGGGGCCTATCCGATCGTGGTTACGAATCCCGCCCCTGGTGGAGGCTCATCGGCAGCCGTCAACTTTACCGTGAACAATCCGGCCCCCACCGTCGCGTCGATATCGCCCTCCTCGGCTGTCGCGGGCGCCGCGGCGCAAACCGTCACGGTTACCGGCACCAATTTTCTTTCTTCCTCGACCGCAACCTTCAATGGCACCGCAATCACGCCAACGATCGTCAGTTCCACGAGCCTGACTTTAGCGTTGACCGTGGCAGACCAGGCGTCGGTGGGAACCTATCCAATTGAGGTTACGAATCCGAGCCCCGGCGGCGGCACATCCACCGCGGTCAACTTTGCGGTCACCGGGCCAGTGGTGAGTGGAACCGTATATAAGGGCGCTTCTGTAGGCAGCACGGTGACCGCTTACGAGGTGAACGCCAACGGCTCAGACGGAACGGCAATCGGCTCCGCGACAACCGACTCCAAGGGCGACTTTTCAATAGCGCTCACAGTCCTGCCGCCGGGCGCGGTTCGGTTTACTTCCACCGGAGGCAGCTACACCAGCGAATTCAATGGTTCCACCGTTACGGGCACCAGCAACGTATCGGCGCTCTTCGACAAAGTAACCGCCAGCATTTCAGGCGTATCGATCACCCCTGCATCGGAGTTTGTCGACTCTTACACGACCGGACTGCTGATCGCCGGTACGGTAACAAGCGAGTCGGCTGCGCACGCGAAAGCCTCCGCGATGATGCTTGGCTACCTTGGCATCAGCTCGAAGGATGTGATTGAGTTGCTGATTCCGGTCTTCGACAAGGCGGATATTACGGCCAATCCCGATGCATTTACGCTGGGCATGTTCATCGGAGCGCTGGCAACCGAGGGAAATGCTGTTGTTCCCACTTCGCCGGACGACTTGATTGCGGCGCTCTCGCTGGATATAAGCGACGGTTCCTTCAATGGATTAGCGGGCACCACCTCTGTTCCGCTTTCAGGCGCGGTGCCGCCGGCCATCCGGATGCGGCAAGCGAAGAATGCCAAGCCGGCCGCCAGCGGTTCGGGGACGCTGTCAACAACCGCGGGCACGACCGATATGCTTCTAGCCGTCGGAACCTATATCACGACCGGAAGTTCGCCTGCAGCCAACAGCATCACGGTTGCCGAGGTCATGTCTCTTGAGAATGCGTTTTTTGGTGGAGTTTCGCTCTGCACTTGCACTCCGTCATCGACAGGCTTGCTGGCTTTCAGTTCCGGAGCATCCACAACGTACTCACTTGACGGGCACCAGTACCTGATTGAGGCGGCCCGGCAAGAAGGGGTGGTCGTGGTGGACATTACGAATCCTGAAATCGCCAACCCGCCGATCAATGCCTGGCCTTCCATCTCCAGTACTGTCTTTAGCGGTCAGGATGTGGGCGGCGTAATTGCAATTACGGGACTCTCGGGTCATCCGCAGGTGCTGAGTTACGCCTATAGCAGCAAGACCATCTCCGTACTTAATCTCGACACGCTGATTACGGGGAACCCAGCAACCGACAACCCTGTGGACCTTACCACCACTCTAACCCTGACGGCACCAAGCCCGGTTGGGTTCAGCGGCGGGGACGCCTTCATCGCTGGAGGAATTCCCGACATCGGACGTGGGGGGATCTGGCTGGATACGGCGGACGGATACGGATTGCTGCTGCTGAGTTCGCTTACTTCGGGAGCGACATCGGTACCTTTGTCAACCCTGTACACAGTTCAAGACCCAAGTGAAGCCATCGCGGAGAACGTAGGCGGCGATATTGGAAACAGCCAGCTGCTGGGCGGTGACTACAACGGGATCGACCTGACCGAACTTGGCAAGGGCCAATCCTACTATCTGCCCTCCAGCAGCATCACCTCCATACTGACCGGGTTCGACCCATATGGCCGTTTCATCGACGGAAATTCAGTCGACGGAAACTATCGAGTGGGAATTCTCACGTCTGAAGATGAGAATGTCGCGGGCTTTTTGAACCTGGCAGCAGTCACCGAGACGAACTCAACGGGCACCGGGGTTCTGAATGCTCTGGCGCCGGGAGCCGGAGGGCTAGTCCAAGTTATTCTTGGCACCAGCGGCGGATATGGGGATGGAGGGCCGGTACTTTCCGGTTCAGCAGTTGACCCAGGCAGCCACCTTGCGCTCTTCATGGCCGGGTATTCAACGGACATCGCGGTGGGGTTGTTGCAGAACCCAGCCACCGTCGCGGCAGGCTCGTCCTGGACTGGCTTGTCAGACTGGAGTTACTTCACCCTCAACAATTCACCGGAGCTTGCGGACTACTATTATGCGACCGATCCTCATTCCGTGGGCGTGGTCGTGAATCAAACCACCAAAACACCGTTCGGGTATCTTTTCGATGGCTCAACGGATCGCGGAATCGTCCAGATCGATCTCACCAACTTCCTCAATATGACTCGTGCCGGAACCACGGGCGATGCGGCTCATCAGCCCAAGGGAGATCCCGGCGCGACCATCACCAGCGGCGGCGGAAAGGTGATTCAGGAGTTCACCTGGACCGATCCGACCACGCCGCTCTTTGCGAAGAAGAAGACCCAGGCAGACGTGCCAAGGCAGCCAATGGGTCCCGACTTCAAGAAGTAAACCCAACCGCTCAGTCTGGGCCATCCGAAGCCGGATGGCCCAGGTTGTTTCATTGTTCTATATTCATTAGAATTCCGTGGCTGGCACGGCGATATCTGCCGGCGCCTTCGGCCTTAGGTGGAGTTTTACCTCATGCATAGAAAAAGGACGCCGTCGCATCTGTTGCGAATTCTGTTCGCAGCCTCGACAGTGCTGCTCTCGGTTTCGTCCAATGCGGAAAACGCCCTTCAGTCATGCTCTCGTCCAGTGGAAGGCGCAGTCGTCGAGGAACCGCCGCAAATCGAAAGCAGGAACGGCGTTCTAGACCTGACTCTGAAATTCACCAGCAGTCTGGGGCAGGATGGAGCGCGACGTTATTGCTATTTATCCGATGGGGGCTTGCAGTCTCCCACGCTCCGTGTCTCTCCCGGAGACAAGGTTAGCATCCACTTTCAAAACGATATGCCGGTCGAGCCGGAGGCGAATCCAACGCCCTCGATGCCGATGACCATGGCTTCGCCCGGCGCGGATGCGCTTTGCAATGGGGCGATGAGCAGCGCATCGACCAACCTGCACTTTCACGGGCTGGCCTTGCCGCCGGTATGCCACCAGGATGAGTCGGTTCACACGCTGGTCGGGCCGGGGCAAGCCTTCGATTACAGGTTTCAGATTCCGGTCGATAGTTCGCCCGGACTGTATTGGTACCATCCTCATCCGCATGGCTTCAGCGGAGCTCAGGTTCAGGGCGGCGCATCGGGCGCGCTGATCGTTCAGGGAATAGAGGCAGTGATTCCGGGGCTCAGGCGGCTGCCGCAACGGACTCTGATTCTGCGCGACCAATTGCTGCCTGAGGCGGAAAGCCAAATCGCGGACCCTCTTAAGCCATCCTGGGATGTTTCCGTGAATTATGTTCCCGTCAAATACCCGCAATACGTGCCGGCAACCATTAAGGTTGAGCCCGGTAAGCGCCAGTTTTGGCGCCTGGTAAATGCGGCCGCCAATACTATCTTCAATCTGCAGATTCTCTATAACAACGTGCCGCAGCCCGTGGAGGTATTCGCGATCGATGGAGTGCCGCTGAACGAGGGTTCCATCACCGAGGATGTCGTCTTTCTTCCGCCAGGCGCGCGCGCGGAGTTCGTGCTGACAACCCCTGCAAAAGGCCAGTCAGCCCAATTTGTAACTCTGAAGTACGATCCCGGCCCCGCTGGGGATCGCGCTCCGGCGCGTCCTTTGGCGAACATTGTTGCCGAGAACCCGAAGAGAGGCAAAGGCGGCGCTGAGACGCCGCGCACGAGACAAACGGCCGAGAAGGCGCCCATGGCTGCACGAATCGGCAACCTGCTGGATTTGCAGCCTGTGCGCACGCGCACGCTTTATTTTTCGCAGAATGGAAACGGCACCGAGGGCGGAGCCGGCGCGGCGACAAAGTACTTTATTACAGTCGTCGGTCAGCCCGTTAAATTGTTTGACATGGCCGCGCCGCCGAATATCGTCGTGCGCCAAGGCACGGTGGAAGACTGGAACATAGAAAATTCCACCCCGGAGGATCATATCTTCCACATACACCAGGTTCATTTTCAATTGCTGGCCATCAACGGCGTTCCGGTACACGATCCTGTAATCCGCGAAACGATCCTGGTGCCGCATCAAGTGGGCAGAACTCCCATTTCGAGTGTCAAGCTGCGGATGGATTTTCGCGATCCGAATATCGTTGGCAATTTTGTCTATCACTGCCACATTCTCGACCACGAAGACAAAGGCATGATGGGCAAGATCGAGGTACTTCCCGCCGCTCCCGATGCGGCGGATTTGTCTGGCGCCAAGGGAGCGATGACGGTTGCGCCGCCAGACCATAAGTAGCCGGGGGCATGCTGAAGTCAAAGGGCCTACTCGGATTCGATTTCAAATGGCGAGCGCCGAAATGTGCGCTGAGTCACTTACCCATCTCGCGAGGCGATTACAATTTGTTTATGCTTAGAACGATTAGTCGCCGCAACTTCATCGCTACCGCCGCCGCCTCTCTCGCAGCCGCTCGGCTTGGCGCGCAAAACAAGGCCGCAGCGAGGGTCACCCTCAGGATTCCGGCCAATGCTACGGGGCCGCACATGCCCACCGACTTCGTGGGACTCTCGTACGAGGTGCAGCAACTCACCGATCCGAGCTTCTTTTCGGCGAGCAACACTGGATTGATCGGCCAATTCAAGGCACTTGCGCCTGGTGGCGTGCTACGCCTGGGCGGCAATACCAGCGAGTTCGCGTGGTGGAAGCCGACACCCGAATCCGCCGAACCCGAGCATCCGCAGACCCGCGAGGTGGTAGGCGAGCCCAAGGCCCAGTATTACGCCGTGACCGCCGAGGCGGTCCGCAACCTGGCGGATTTCCTGAAAGCGGCCGGATGGACCTGCCTGTATGGAATCGGGATGGGAACCAATACGCCGGAGCGCGCGGCGGATGAAGCGGAGTTTGCGGCAAAGACACTCGGCGAGAACCTGCAGTACTTTCAGATTGGCAACGAGGCGGATTTATTCGGGCACCACCTGCGCGATCCAAAAACGTGGTCGGCGAAAACATACCTTCAGGAGTGGCTCACGCTTGCCCGGGCGGTGACCACCCGCGTGCCAGGGGCAAAGTTCGGAATGCCGGATGTGGCCGCGAATGTAGGGTGGCTGACGGAGATCGCCGATCTATGGCCTACAGTCGAAAATCCGCCACACGTGACAACGCTTACGCATCACTACTATTTCGGAGGCCCGGCAACCAACCCCGAGGTCAACATTCCCAACCTGCTGAAGCCGGCCACAATGGCCCGGGTCCAGAAGACGGCGGACACCGCGACAGCCGCGGCAAACAAGATGGGCGCGCGGGTTCGCATGACCGAGGGAAACACCTGCTATCGCGGCGGCAAGCCCGGTGTGTCCGACGTTTTCGCGGCGGCGCTGTGGGCAGCGGATTATTCGCTTCTTTTGGCCAGCAACAACTACTCCGGCGTCAATTTGCATGGGGGCACCGGCAAATCCGTCGCGAACTCCGTCGGGGGTTTCCTGCCGGGAGACGTGCTTCTCAGCGAGAAGGGCGATACCCCGGAGCAGATTGCAACCCATCCTCATCCCTTCTACACGCCCATTGCGACTTTCGGCTCGGAATACCGGATGGAGCCTGTGGCGTACGGCCTCAAATTCGCCGGCGCATTCAGCGGAGCAACCTTCTTCCAGGGTGAATTCACCTCACAACTCCAGTCGACTGGAGTGGATGCGACCGCCTATGCCGCTGCGCTTCCAAGCGGCAGGGTGGCCATCATCGTCCTCAACAAGGACGCGGAGCAGGATGTGGAAATAAGTCTGGACTTTGGACCAGGAAAGAACGGAGAAGTCGAGATCGAGACCATGCACGCCGCGTCGCTCGATAGCCGGGAAGCTCAGATTACCCGGTCGCCGAAGCCGGTGCGCTTGAAGGATGGAAGGTACACGGTAACCATTCCCCGCTCGACTGGGCTCCGCCTTAC
>Ga0302320_10015522_pt1 | contig 15638 bp, 13 predicted proteins | sample Bog_T0_3_FD_202130 | JGI IMG/M metagenome (GOLD analysis project Ga0302320, IMG submission 202130) | Peat permafrost microbial communities from Stordalen Mire near Abisko, Sweden - Bog_T0_3 | ecosystem: Environmental > Terrestrial > Soil > Wetlands > Peat | place: Sweden: Abisko, Stordalen Mire... | reverse complement strand
GCGACGCCGTCACGGCGGTCTTCGGGAAGCGCACTGGCGTAGCAGGCGGCGACGCCTTCGTGAATGGTTTCATCAACTGCCAGATGCGCTTTGTTGACGGCCCCGACCAGGTTGTTATGTTCGACCACCGACGCAGTGACCAGATGGATATTCGCTTCGAGAGAAGATCCGAGCATGCCGCGCGGATCCTGAAAACCTGGATGATCGTCCACCACGAAATCCTGGGGAAGCAGTTGCAGGATCATGCGGTCCTCGCTGAGCTGCACGCGCAGCGCCCGATCCATCGAGCGATTGATGTCCTTCTGTGTGATCTCACGGGGACGGCCGAGATCCCACTTACCGCGGTGGTTGGCGCCGCGGACGGTGGGTCCGCCAATGCCCGCGACTACGTTTTCAACGGCCGTCTGCGCCATCGTTTCGGCCTGCACGACAGCTTCATGCACGCAGTCGGAAACGGCCTGGGGGTTGGCAATGCGGCCCTTCGACCAGCCTTCCGACGGGACCGAGCCATAGCCCAGGAAGCGGATGCGTTCGTTTTCATGAACGGCAATCACGCACCGGGTAAACGCGCTGCCTGCATCGAGGCCCGCGGCAAAGAGGGAGGGGTGATTCATCTTGTTGAGATCCTGTCGTCAAGTCTGAGATCGAAGATGCGGGCGTTTTCCGAATGGTTTTTGATTTCGGAATAGTGGGCGAGGAAGTTCGAGTAGCGCGAGCGGAAGCGCTGGTCGCCCAGCCACAGTTCGAGTCCTTTGCCATCGACATCGGCGATCGCGCGAAGGTCATGAACGCCGGCGGCATTCACTTCCGAAATATCCTTTGCCTGAGGCCCAAGGTCGGCAAGCAGACGCTGCATGGCGGCGACGCGCAGATGGCGCTCCTCGTCATTTTGCTCTTCTTCCACACCGCTCAAAACAGGCAGGCGAAAACGCACCCGCGGCGGAATCGAAAGCAGAATGCCTTCGGAATCGATCAGCGTCAGCCAGTGACGGGCCGAACCGGCGATCTGCAGTTTGGCGAAGGCGACCGGTTTGCGTTCGGTAATCACGACAACAATCCGGTTGGGCCACACGCGCTCGATCGAAGCGGTCTGCACCCAATCGATGGCGAGCAGATGACGGCGGCGTTCGGCGAGCGGAAGGTGAAATACGCTGCGATGGGCATCGGGAACGAACACGGCCTGAATGCGTGCGCGGTCCGTGTAGACAACGCCGCGAATCTCAGGAGCGCTGAAATCGAAGCGCGGGTCGGCGAGCAGGAACGAATGGACTTCCTTCGCGCCATATGCCGCGCCCGCGAAGATGGCGCTCCAAAATGCAATTCGCAGCCAAAGGCGCGGGTTGAACTTTGGCTTCGGCGGATCGGGTGCTTTAGGCACGAAGAGCCTCCAGAATTTTATCGCCGAGCTGAGACACACTGCCCGCCCCCAGGGTGAGAATCAGATCGCCCGGCTCAACGGCTTTGCAGACGGCCTCGATGCCCGCTGCATTCGAAGCAGCGTACTCGGCTCCGCGATGTCCGAACTGGCGCATACGTTCCACCAGCGCGGCCGCTGTGACGCCTTCGATCGGCTTTTCCGAAGCGGCGTAGATATCGAGGACAACGACACGCTCGGCATCGTGGAAGGCTCGCGCGAAATCGTCCATCAGGTGAAGAGTTCTGGTGTAACGATGCGGCTGAAAGAGCACGTTAATGCGCTTTTGGCAGACCAGTTTCGCGGCCGCCAGGGTAGCGCGGACCTCCGTGGGGTGGTGCCCATAGTCGTCAACGACGGTAACGCCGCGGGCTTCACCGCGAATTTCGAATCGCCGGCCGACGCCGGTATACTTGCGGAGCCCTTCGCGGACCATGTCGGGCGAGACACCGAGTTCGAGCGAGAGGGCGATGGCGGCGGTGGCGTTCAGAACGTTGTGGTCGCCCGGTACGTTGAGCTGGAATTCGCCGAGGTCGGCGGTTCGCGAGCGGAGGTTGAACGAAGTATGCGAGGCTTCGAATTTTGTATCGGAAGGGCGATAATCGGCCTGCGCGCTGCGCCCGTAGGTAACGGTGCGGCGGCGCACCGAAGGCAGAATGCTCTGGACGTTTTCGCTGTCGAGGCACAGGATGGCTGCGCCGTAGAACGGAACTTTGTTGACGAATTCGAGGAAGGCAGCGCGGATCGCTTCGATATCGGAGTAGTGGTCGAGATGTTCGCGATCGATGTTGGTGACGATGACGAAGATGGGCGAGAGCTTAAGAAAAGAGCCGTCGCTTTCATCCGATTCGACCACCAGGAAATCGCTTTTACCCACGCGCGCGTTGGAGCCGCCCATGGAAGAGACTTTGCCGCCCACGACTACAGTTGGATCCATGCCTGCGTGGCTGAGGATGGTGGCGATCATCGAAGTAGTGGTGGTTTTGCCATGGCTGCCCGCGACCGCGATGCCGTATTTAAGACGCATCAGTTCGGCAAGCAGCTCTCCGCGCGGAATCACGGGAATCTGCAGGCGGCGCGCTTCCACCACTTCAGGGTTGGATTCATCCACGGCGGAACTCACGACCAGGGCCTTCGCATCTGCGACATTTTGGGCATCGTGGCCTTCGTAAATAGTAGCTCCGAGTTGCACCAGGCGCTCGGTCGTGGGCGTGACTTTCAGGTCCGAACCTGAGATGGTGTAACCCAAATTCAGCAGCACCTCGGCGATTCCACTCATGCCGATTCCGCCGATACCCGCAAAGTGGAGGTGCTGCTTCGAAAAAAACATGTTTACTCTTTATTGTTTCGGGCGGTTTGAGCGATGTCAATCAATATTTCCGCGGCGCGAACCGCTGCACCGTGGTGCGCGAGCTTGCGGGCGTGTTCGCCCATAGTCTTAAGCGTTGCGCGATCTTTGCACAGGGCGATGACGGCATCGAAGAAGGCTTGAGCGGTCCAGGCGCGGTCGAGCGAGAGGATCGCGGCGCCGGCCTTTTCGAAGGACTGAGCATTCTTCAGTTGATGGTCGGCGGCGGCGAAGGGGAACGGGATCAGGATGGAGGGCTTGCCGGCGGCGGCCAGTTCGGACACAGCGCCGGCGCCGGCCCGGCAAACGATGAGGTCCGCTTCGGCGAATGCTGCGGGCATGTCGGGGATGAACGGGACGATCTCGCCTTTGAGACCCGTGTGTGCAAATTCGGCTTCGAGTTCCCGATGCATGGCGATGCCGGTCTGATGTATGAAACGGATTGGCAGCGCGGCTTCGCGGAATAGTGCCCAGCTTTGACGCGCGGCGTTGTTCAGGCGCTGCGAGCCCTGGCTGCCTCCCGTGATCAGAACCGTGAATTCGGGTTGCTCGGGTTTCGCGGGAAGGTTAAAGAATTCCTCGCGCACGGGAAGCCCGGTGAGTTCGGTGCGGCCTTTCGGGAAGAAGCGGCCGGTTTCTTCGAACGCGATGAGCGCGCGGTTGACGCGGCCCGCGATCCAGCGGTTGGTGACGCCGGGCACGGCGTTCGGTTCCATCACGACCAGCGGCACGCGCCTGACAAGCGCGGCGAGCACGGGCGGGCCGGCTACATAGCCGCCCATACTGAAGACGGCGGCGGGATGCAAGGTGTCGAATACGCTGAACTGGCTTGCAGTTTCGGCAATGAGCCGCCAGGTGCTGGCGAGTTTAGTCGCGAAACCCAGGTTCTTGATTCCCCCCACGCGGATCTTCTTGAGTTTGAACCCGGCAGCGGGCACGAGGCGAGCTTCGACTCCGCGCTCCGTGCCTATGAAAACCGCTTCGTGGCCTCGTTTGACGAGTTCGCGTGCAACAGCGATGGCCGGGATCACGTGGCCTCCGGTGCCGCCGCCGGCCATGAGAAAGAGAAAGGGGTTGTCCGGCATCTCACCCCGCGTGCTCCGCAATGTTGAGCAAGACTCCCATGGAAGCGAGCGTGACCAGAAGGGAACTTCCGCCGAAGCTGATCATCGGGAGGGGAATGCCTTTGGGCGGAACAATGCCGAGGACCACGCTGATGTTGAAGAACGCCTGGATCACGATCATTGTGGTGATGCCGAGAGCCAGATAGCGGCCGAATTCGTCCGGGATCAGGACGGTGGCGCGGATTCCCCGCCACAGCACGATGATGAAGCCGATCAGAACAACCGTCGATCCAAAGAGGCCGAACTCTTCGCCTACTACCGCGTAGATCATGTCGGTGTGGGATTCAGGCAGGTAGAAGAGCTTCTGAACACCGCGCATCAGACCTACACCTACCAATCCGCCGGAACCCACGGCGATTTTGGCCTGTTCGATCTGATAATTGGTATCGCGCGCGGTATAGGATTTTTTCATCTGGGCGCGAATCCAGCCGTGGGTGTCAATCTTATCGACGAGCTTGAGCTGCGGATCGACAAAGGTGACCACGCGAACGAGGCGATAGGGCTTAGCGGCTACCGCGGCGCAGCAGGCAAGCAGACCCACCACCGTCGCGATTAAGATGTAGCGCTTTTCGAGGCCCGCCACGAGGAACATCACGGCTGCCGTACTCACGAGAACGATCGGGGTCCCAAGGTCGGATTTGACGATCGCCGCGGTGATGAAACCAATACCGAGGATGGCCGGCAGCAGTGTGTACTTGCTGTTAATTGCTCTCGAACGCATCGCTATGAAGTAGGCAAGGAACAGTGCAATCGCGGGCTTGGCGAATTCGGCGGGCTGGATCTGGCCCATCGATGGAACTCGAATCCATCGATGCTGGCTGGGGTCCACTACGTAGGCGATCGCAAGGAGAATTATGACCACGCCCATGATGGTGAAGGCTACCGCGGGGGTTTGCAGGCGCCGATAGTGGAACCGCTTGAAATACATCATCACCGGGATAGCAATGGCGATCCAGATCAGCTGGCGGATCGCGTAATAATAACTCGAACCCTGGCGAATGTCGGCGACGACCGATGACGCGCTGTAAACCATAACGGATCCGAAGAGCACCATCAGGATTACAGTTGTGAAGAGAATCCAGTCCGTTTTAAGAGTTCTTGCCATTGCTTCTTTCCAGGTTGTGCACGAGTTCTTTGAAATGCCGGCCGCGATGCTCGAAGCTTTGAAACTGATCGAAACTGGCGCAGGCCGGGGCGAGCAGGACGGTATCGCCAGGTCCGGATTTCGCCCACGCATCTTCAATGGCGCGGTCAAGAGTTTCGGAGTGGATCAGGGGTGTTGCGCCTTCGAGTTGCTCGGCGATCTTCGGTGCAGCGGACCCGATGAGAAGCGCGGCGTGAGCTTTATGTCTGAGACGTTCTCGAAGAACCGTGTAGTCGCTGCCTTTGTCCTTGCCGCCGAGGATGACCCAGAGGTTGACGTCGAACGAGTCCAGGGCCTTGATGGTGGCGTCGACGCTGGTAGCTTTGGAATCATTGTAGAAACTCACACCGTTAATCTCGGTAACGAATTCGAGGCGGTGTTCCACGGCTTTAAATGTCTTTACCGCGGCGGCGATTGCGGGTTTGTTGATGCCAACGAGGTGGGCCGCGGCTGCGGCGGCCATGATGTTCTCGGCATTATGGCTGCCGCGGAGGGGAACATCGGCTGGTGGCATCAGAGTTTCTATCTCGGTCCCGCTGAACCATTCGACTCGGGCCTTAGTGAGAGCGGCGAAAGAGCGACAGGTTTCATCGTTTGCGTTCAGAATGGCGTGGTCGCCTGGCAGTTGGGTTCTAAAGAGCCAGGATTTCGCCTCGGCGTAGTTAGCGAAAGTGTGGTGGCGATCGAGGTGGTTCTGAGTGACGTTGAGACAAATGGCGATATGGGCGCGGAAGGTCTCGATGGTTTCGAGCTGGAAGCTGGAGAGTTCCAGAACGTTCCATTGATCGGTACGCGAAGTCGCTGTCATCGCGATGACCGGAGTGCCGATGTTGCCGCCGACCTGGACAGGAACGCCGGTGGTCTGCAGAATGTGGCCGGTGAGGGCAGTCGTGGTTGTCTTGCCGTTAGTACCCGTAATACCTATGACCGGGCCTTTCAGGTATGGCGCGGCGAGTTCAACTTCCCCGATAACTCTGATACCTCTGGCGCGGGCCGCATCGAGCGCGGGCAAATCGGCCGGTACGCCAGGCGACAGAACAATCAGATTCCAGGGTTCGGCAAAGAGTTCGTCGGTTTGCAGGCGAAAACCGGGAGCCTGTTGCGGCTTAAGATCGGTAGTAGTAACCTGTGCTCCCTGATCAAGCAGAAAGGCGGCCGCAGCCTGGCCGGACTTCTCCATGCCCACGACAAGGCTTTGGATGTTATGTAATTCACCGCTCATCGGAGTTTCAGGGTAGTCAGAGCAAAGAGCGCTAACACCAGTCCTATAATCCAGAAGCGCGCAATAATCTTCGATTCCTGCCATCCAAGCGCCTCGAAATGGTGGTGGATCGGCGCCATTTTGAAGATTCGTTTTTTTCTGAGTTTGTAGCTGCCCACCTGGAGGATCACGCTCAGCAGCTCGATGACGAACATGCCGGCGACGAAGATGAGGAGAATTTCCTGTTTGATCAGGACAGCCACCACGCCCATCGCGCCCCCGAGAGAAAGCGACCCTACATCGCCCATGAAGATGTCGGCGGGATGTGAGTTCCACCAGAGAAAGCCCAGGCTGGCGCCCACCATCGACCCGCAGAAAATGGTGAGTTCGGCCGTTCTGGGATTCCGCGCGAGCTGCAGATAGAAGGCGAATTCGCGGTTGCCGCTCGTGTACGCCAGAACAGTTAAAGCTCCCGCCGATATCACCATCAATCCAATCGCAAGGCCATCCAGACCGTCGGTAATATTGACGGCGTTACTGGAACCTACGACGACAAGGACTACGAAGATATAGAACGGCACAAAGGCCAGTGCGTAGGTGAAAGGATTTCCCATCAGGGAGGTAATCAGCAGCGTGGGCTGGAATTGTTTAAAGAACGGAACGTTGAGCGTGGTGCTGTAGGCGCCATAAAACTGCATCAGAGCCAGTACGGCTGTGATCAGTGCCGCAACCAGCATCTGGAGTCCGAATTTTTGTCTGGCGGTAAGCCCAAGGTTGCGTTTGTTGGCGACCTTCGCATAATCGTCTATAAAACCGATTACGCCGAACGCAATAAGTCCGAATAACGCGATCCAGATATAAGCATGCCTGAGGTCCGCCCAGAGCAAAGTCGGCACCACAATGCTGATAATGATCAGAACACCGCCCATCGTAGGGGTACCGGCTTTCTTCTGATGACCTTTGGGACCGTCCTCGCGGATATGCTGGCCGATCTGAAATTCCCGAAGCTTGCGGATGAGCCACGGCCCGAGTATGACGCAGAGAAACAACGAAGTGAGGCTGGCAAACATCGCCCGCGAGGTAACGTAGCGGAAAACGTTAAAGGCTTTGATCGTGGGATAGAGCTGTTCGTAGAGAAGCCAGTAGAGCATAGGGGAGTTATTTCCTCGTTTCGCCGAAGGCTCTGTCGAGCGCCTTCTCTACCTGGACACCGCGCGATCCTTTGAAAAGAATTGCGTCACCCGGTTGCGCCACACCGGCGATGTAGTCGCCGGCGGCTTCCGGAGAATCGAAAAAAAGCGCGGCGCTGTCCGACATCCCGGCATTCATGGCTTCGTCAACCATGAAGCGGGCAGCGCCGCGTATGCCGATAACGGCATTTAAACCCTGATCGGCGGCGAAGTGTCCAATGCCCCGATGCAGGGTCTCGGCCTCGGGGCCAAGCTCGAGCATTTCACCCATCACGGCAATTCGCCGCTGGGCTCGCGTATCCCGAAGAAGCTCCAGCATGGAGCGCATGGCTTCCGGATTAGCGTTATAGCAATCGTTGATGATGATGACGCCGTTGCGTTCGATGCGCTCGCCGCGCATCTTGCCGACGGCCAGTGTTCGAACCGCGTCTTTCAGCGTTTCGGGAGCAATTCCCACGGCGCGTGCGGCCGCGATTCCAGCCAGCACGTTACTCACTCCGTGACGCCCGGCCAGCGGCGATTCGAAGTCGACCCCCAGACATCGGAATCGTGCTCCGCCGGAGGTGAGTTCGACATTCTCGGCCCGGACTTCGGCCTCTTTGGAAAAACCAAACAGTATGCTGCGGCCCGGGTGGATTTTCGCGAATTCCTTCACGCGGGAATCGTCGGCATTGAGCACTGCAATCCCATCTGCGGGGAGTTCTTCGATCAACTCACGCTTCGCCAGTGCAACGCCCTCAATGCCGTCGACAAAGTTCTCCGTGTGCGCCCAGCCCACATTCGTTATTACTCCGATCGAAGGTCGCGCCACCTGCGCCAGATGCCGGATTTCTCCCGCGTGGTTCATCCCGAGTTCCAGCACGGCGACCCGCGAATCGTTCGGCAAACGCAGGATCGAGAGCGGGACTCCCAGGTGGTTGTTGAAGTTTCCCGTAGTGCGGCCGGTCCTGCAGCGTGTAGCGATCAGGGCTGCAACGGTGTCTTTGGTGGTTGTCTTACCCGCGCTGCCGGTCACAGCGACGACGGTGCCGGTCCAGCGATTGCGCACCGCTTTCCCCAGTTGCTCGAGAGCGAAAGTTGTATCCGGCACGACCAGTTGCAGGCCCGGTACTTCAACGTGGTGGTCAACGATGGCGAGCGATGCGCCCTGCTCAAACGCCTTAGCAACATGGTCGTGACCGTCCTGGGTCGGACCATGCAGCGCGAAGAAGGCGTCGCCCGGATTCAGCGTGCGCGAATCGATGCTCCAGCCCGAAACTGTTACGTCGGTAGCCGGCACCACGGCGCCAATGGCTTTAGCGATAAAAGGAACGGAAACAGTCATTCCTTCCTCCGGAACCCGAAGGACTGAAGCACTTCCCGAGCTACTTCACGGTCATCGAAATGAATCGTGCGGTCCTTGAATATCTGATAAGTCTCATGACCTTTACCCGCCAGCAGCACCAGGTCACCGGCATTCGCCTCGGCGATCGCCTTGCGAATCGCCGTAGCCCGGTCAGGCTCGGCAATCGTCTTCGTATCGGTGCGGCCCGACCCTACCAGCACATCGTTCATGATCTGCAGCGGATCTTCCGAACGCGGGTTATCGCTGGTGACAAAAACCAGATCGCTCAGTTCGCCCGCCACCTGGCCCATGATGGGACGCTTGGTGCGGTCGCGATCGCCGCCGCATCCGAAGACCGTAATCACGCGCTTCGGATTCAGTCCGCGCGCCACGGAAATCGCGTTGCGCAAGGCGTCATCGGTATGCGAGTAATCCACCACAACCGCGAACGGCTGACCTTCATCGACGCGCTCGAACCGGCCCGGCACGCCCGCGCAATCCGCAATGCCGCGAGCTATCGTTTCGGGTGCGATCCGATAGGTCATCGCGGCGCCGCAGGCCGCGAGAATGTTGTACACGTTGATCTTCCCGATCAGCGGCGATGTCACTTCAAACTTCACAGTCCCGCAGTTCACTTCGAAGCGCAAGCCCGCGAAGGCGGATCGGATATGGCGCGCCCGAACTCCGGCATCGGGTCCCAGACCATACCAGAGCACTTCCGAACCGCCCGTGTTCAGCTTCCGGCCCCACTCGTCATCGCGATTGATGATGGAATATCGCGGCGGGGGCCCGCCGGAACCAGTGAAGAGGAGTTGTTTCGCGGCGAAATATTCTTCCATCGTGTGGTGGAAGTCCAGGTGATCCCGCGTCAGATTCGTGAACACCGCGGTATGGAACTCAAGACCGTACACGCGTGACAGGGCAAGCGCGTGGGACGAGATCTCCATGGTGGCTTTAGTGCCACCGACCGCATCGAGTTCGGCAAAGAGCCTGTGCAAATCGAGCGATTCAGGCGTAGTGTTAGCCGCGGGCAAGACCTTAGAACCCAGCCGGTATTCAATGGTTCCCACCAGCGCAGTCGTAAAGCCGGCAGCGCGCAAAATCGAATCAATCAGATAACTTGTGGTGGTCTTACCGTTAGTCCCGGTAATTCCCGTAAGTCCGATCTTCTTATCGAGCGAGCCATAGAACTTTCGCGAAGCCAGTGCCAGCGCCTGGCGGCCATGGGGCACGCGAATCCATTTCGCGCCCAGCCCCGCAGGCGCTTCGAGCTCACTGGCAACGGCAGCCGCCCCCGCACTCAACGCCTGAGCGGCGAATTCGCGCCCATCGACGTGTGCGCCGGCGAATGCGAAGAAAAGGTTTTGAGGAGCCACTTTGCGTGAATCGTACTCAAGGCCGGTGATCTCAAGACGTGCGAGGTCCGGTGACAACTCCGACATGAACGGAATTCCCGCCAGCAACTCGCTTAGGGTCATAGGTCAGCGTGCGAAAACGATCCTGATCCTTTCCCCGCGCCGCAGCGGCGAACCGGGCAAGGGCAGCTGCGCGCGGGCGACTCCGCTGCCTTCGATGGTGACATGAATTCCGTCCGCCGACGCCTGCTCCACCACGTCGCGCATCGACTTGCCCCGGAAATCCGGAACAACCGGCCCAGGCGGCGCCGCGGGGATCTCATCGGGATCGGCCTCGGGCTTCACCTGTTCGGCCAACAGTTGCTTCATGCTGGAATCTTCTTCCATCACGCTGGTGCCACCGAGATCCGCTATCGCCAAATCGGCCTCTGCTGGAACAGGTTTATCGGTCTTCGGCGCGGAAGCGATGTTCTCCGGAATATCTTTCGGAACATCCAGCATTCGCAGCGCTTCGGTGGCAATCTTATTGAACACAGGTCCGGCCGCTGACGCCCCCATGCCACCTTCCCCGCCGGTGCGATTGATCGTGACCAGCACCACCAGCCTCGGATTTGTCACCGGCGTGAACCCCATGAAAGAAGCGTTGTAATAGTGCGTATAGTGGTGGGTCGTGCTGTCGAAGATCTGAGCCGTACCGGTCTTGCCCGCGGAAGTGTAGCCGTCGAGCCGGGCGGTGGAATGCGCGGTGCCGCGCGGATTCAGCACCACCCCTTCCATCATCATCCGCATCGTCATCACGGTCTCGGGCTTCAGCACGCGCACCGGCGGTTCGGTGGGTTCGAGCTTGTTGCCGCGCTTCAGGATGAGCTTCGGCTTCACCAGCATTCCGCCATTCGCCATCACCGCGCACAGCCGAGCCAGCTGCACCGAAGTGGTGCTGACTTCCTGCCCCATCGAGATCGAAGCGAGCGACGTTGTACCCCACCGCGTGAGCGGCCGCAACACGCCGGAAGATTCCGCCGGCAACGGCACGCCGGTCTTTTGACCGAAGCCCAGGCGGCGCGCGTACTCATACATGTTTTCGCGGCCCACCCGCTGCCCAATTAATATCGCACCTATATTGGACGAGTACGCGAGCACTTCAGCCATCGTGATGGTGCCGAAGCCGTGATGCGATTCGTGAATTACGCGTCCCGGCAACGAAAGCGTTCCGCCGCCGGTAGCGATGGGTGAATCCGGACGAAGGTTGGTTGTTTCAAGCGCCGCCGACAGGGTTACCACCTTAAAGATGGACCCCGGTTCGAACGGAACCGAGACGCCCAGATCGAAGCGAGCCAGAGGATCTTCGCCCGTCAAAGGCGGCTTGTTGGGATCGTAGGTCGGATAGTTGGCCAGCGCCAGGATCTCGCCCGTATAGGGATCCATCACGATAGCCGTGCCGCTGCGCGCATTCTTAGCCTTTACGCCTGCTTCAAGCGCAGTCTCGGCCACGTATTGAAGACGTGCGTCGATAGTAAGCGTAAGTTCAGTGCCGGACTGCGGCGCCGAGTCGATATGTGAGTCGATACCCCGGCGCTTCACATCCATCACCAGGCGTTCCGATCCGACATGGCCTTTCAGAGCCTTGTCGAACGAACGCTCCACGCCTGCCGCACCTTCTTCACCTTTATAAACAGCTCCCACAATGTGCGACGCCGTCATGTTGCCGGGATAACGGCGCAGACTGTCCGGGTGGAACTGCACATAATCGAGATGAACGGCCTTGAGCCGATCCGTCTCGAAAGCATCGAGGCGCCGCTTAATCCAGAGGAAGCCCCGATGATTGTCCTTCGCCCACTGAAGCCGCGAATAAAGCACCTGTTGATCGAGATGGAGAATGTTGCCCAGCATCTCGGTTGCAACCCTGAGGTCCGCGATCTGGAGAGGATTGACCGAAACCGAATCGACCGGCACGCTCAGCGCCAGCGGCTGCCCGTTACGGTCGAAGATGGACCCGCGCGGCGCGGGCATGTCCACCGTATGTTCCTGCTGCGAACGCGCGATCGCGGCATACTTCGAATGCTGCATCACCTGGAGCGAGACCAGACGGCCGAAGATGCCGAACCCGCACATTAACAGAACCGCGGCCAACACGGTTAACCGGTTGACCGCGGCGCATTGACCCCAAAACGCCCGACCCTGGAACTCCACTTGCCGGCTCCTTTTATCGCTGATGCGTCAGAACGGGCGCGTCCGCCTTCGCGAAATGCCCGTCGGCCGACGGATTGTCGAGGTGATAGATCTGGCTGGACGCGGGACTTGCCAGTTGCCTGTCCTTTGCCAGGCTGTTCAAACGCTCCGGGCTCAGCAGAGACGCTTCCCGCACATCGAGTTCGCGCTTTCGGTCGATGAGCGACTGCCGTTCCTGCTTCAGTGCCTCCAGCTTATAGCCCGCGAGAATGGATGCGACATTGGGGGAGATGATACTCGCGCCGATCATCAGCAGCACGGCGGCTGCGCTCACGGCCGACCAGCACTGTCCCGCGGCCGCGGGGTCTGCCTGGCGCTGCAGACGCGAATTGTCGATGCGCTTGGAATAGAAGTAGATTCCGTCGTGAGGAAGCTCACGCAAACGGAAAGGATCCTGCTCGGCCCTTGCCGCGGCCATCCGGTGTGAGCCTGCCATTGCATCCGTTCTTCTGAAAAATGTTGCCAGCGTCGCCATGGCTTTTAACTGTTACCTCGCTTACTTTTCTTTCGATACCCGTCTTCCCGCAGGTCTTCGGCCGCCGCATCCACAAATTCCGCCGCTCTCAGTTTCGCGCTTCTGGAGGGCGGGTTTTCCCGAACTTCGCGCTCGCTCGGTACGATCGGTTTCTTAGTCAGAATGGCGAGCCGGCCCGATCGCGCCAGTTCGCGGAAACTTGTTTTCACACGCCCGTCTTCGAGGCTGTGAAAGGAGATGATGACGATGCGGCCGCCCGGGCGCACCATACTCGGCGCGGCTTCCAGTAAGGCATCCAGTTCTTCCATCTCGCGGTTGACTACGATCCTGAGCGCCTGAAACGATCTCGTTGCAGGATGCATGGGACCCGTCCGAGGTACGGCCCGTTCCACTACACCCGCCAGGTGTAATGTGCTCCGAATGGGCCGTGCTCGAACGATTGCTCTGGCTATCTTCCGCGCCCTCCTTTCTTCGCCGAACTGGTAGAGCCAGTCGGCAATTGCCTTCTCGGCACTGTGATTGACCAGATCGGCCGCAGTCATGCCACGCGATGCATCCATGCGCATGTCTAACGGCCCTTCCGATTGAAACGAAAACCCGCGTTGCGGATCGGTCAGCTGAAACCGGCTCACTCCCAGATCGGCCACCAGGCCGTCGAGCCCTTCCCGATTCAACTCCGAAAACGCCCCGCACTGAAAGTCGATGCGATCCGCAAACTCCGCCGCGTTGCGCCTGGCCATTTCGAGCGACTCCGCATCCCGGTCGTTCGAGATCAGCCTGCCGCCGGCCGTAAGCAACTCCGCGATCGCCCGCGTATGACCCCCGAGTCCCGCCGTGCAGTCGAGATAACGGCCCTCCGGCTTTACCGCCAGATATTCGAGCGTTTCTGCGAGTAAAACCGGGTAATGGGTAGCCACTCACTGTAAACCGGCCCCTTCGAGCTTGTCGAAATTCTCGGCACCCTTCGGGCGGGCGCGCCGCTTGCGCTCCTGATAGATCGCCTCGGTCAGAATCTGCACGTGATTGCGATACGCGCAAAGGTGCAATTCCTGCCCCTGAAGATCGAGCTCGCGACGCAACTCCGAATTCACGGTTACGCGCCCCTGAGCGTCCATTTCCGCCTCGGCGCCGAGGTCCTGCGCGTTAAACAGCAGGTCCTGCACAGCGGCCGGATCTTCCCGGTAACTCCTCAGAAACTTTTCGTTCTCGCGCCAGGCCGAAATGCTGTATATTTGACCAATACGGGCATCGAGACTGGTTATGAACAACTTACCTTCCGGAAAGCTGTTGAAATACTGTTGGAAAACTGTGGGTAACTTGAGCCGCCCCTTGTCGTCGAGGCGGGCCGGGTACATCCCGAGCGGCGGCAAAATGGCCGCTGGCACCGTCAAGTCCGAAATCTGCCCACCGTCTGCCACTTTGTAGCCACTTTCTATCTACTTCCGTCCACACAACAGATTGTGTCACGCCCTTATGCCGGTTGCAAGCGGTTTTTTAGGGAAAGTGTTGAAATTTGTGTGAGTTACAGAGGTACTAGGGGTGAGGTAAGGGATACCCTGCGCCACTATTAGTAGGAAATATGGCGAAGGGATGGCGAAGATGTAGGGGAATTACGGTCGGGGACGAAAGTGGCTGCGACTCCACGCGACCGTAACCTTCCGCCACTTATGTCCACCGAAGAGCCAAGAACGTCAGTTCTCAGATGGTCTGTCAGCTCGTTCGATGACAATTGAGCGAACCTGGCCCTTATCGGACCGAAGATGCAGCCCGAGTTGCTCCTGAATCGCGGTAAAAAGCGATACGCCCGAATCTTCCGGTTCCCCGGGCGCGCCGGCCTCCGCCCACTGCAGGCTAAAGGAATAACTGCCGTCTAAGCCAGTTTCGTCAACCACGGGACGTAACAGGGTGGTTGATAGTGTTCTGGCGAGCGATGCAGCCGACGCGTCCTGCGCCGCAATCAGACCGCGATTGCGGTTGATCCCGCGGGTTCCGCTGGACGGATTCAGTCTGTTTCCTTTGTTCGTCTGCTCCAGAATATAGACGGCGCCGTCGCTCGACTCCTCCCGTACTTTGATTTGGAATCGCCCGGCCAGCAGGGCGCGAATGCGCTCACGCAGGCGTTCTGCCCGCAACTGCTCAACAGCGCCATTGGGAGTCAAATCCAGGTCAGTCGCATCCGGAGCTTCCGGCTTCGCGTAGATATCGAATCGATCGGAACGGAGCCATCCTGGACCGCCCGAGATCTGAAAATCCTCCAAGTCGTAGGCCAGGTGGACAAGGAATCTGACGGTAACTCCGGTGGCTCGGAATCCATTGTCAGCCGTCGTGGCGAAATGCAGTCCTTGAGACCTGGGGTCCGAGGGACGTATGGATACGGCTTCGAAAGTGAGGCCGCCACGACTGGTCTGAGCCGGCAGGATAACCGCCGTAAGGCTCAACAGAGTCGACGCGGCGAGCCCTTGTTGGTTCAGAAATGCACCCCAAACAGCACTTCCGCCTGATTCAGATTCGAGATCGACGCGAAATCCGAAACCGTCTGGCGGGTGTAGCGCAACTCGCCGCTGAGCCGCACGAACGGAACTTTCACATCCACGCCGCCGCCGATCACCAGCCCCGCATCCGACTGACGCAGCAGAGCGCCCGGCCCGGTGGTAATCACGCCCTTAGCGGCATTCGAAATTCCGGACAGATGGTCGAACGAGATTCCAGCTTCGACAAACGGGTGAATCACCGGAGCATTGAATCGACACTGCGCCAGCACCGGGAATCGCCATTGCTGTGCGGTCACCGGATAATTGACGCCGCCTCCGCCCAGAAAACTGAAGCCGTAAGGC
>Ga0302320_10015521_pt1 | contig 15638 bp, 8 predicted proteins | sample Bog_T0_3_FD_202130 | JGI IMG/M metagenome (GOLD analysis project Ga0302320, IMG submission 202130) | Peat permafrost microbial communities from Stordalen Mire near Abisko, Sweden - Bog_T0_3 | ecosystem: Environmental > Terrestrial > Soil > Wetlands > Peat | place: Sweden: Abisko, Stordalen Mire... | reverse complement strand
GACGGCAAGGGCGCCGTTCGGGTTCCAGTAAAGGTGGGCCGCGCTTCAGTCAATGCCATTCAGATTCTTGAAGGGCTGAAGGAAGGCGACACGGTGATTCTCTCCGACATGTCGAGAGAGGATGCTGTGGATCGCATACGGCTTGAGTAGCACGCTAGGGACCAGGGACTAAGGGACTAGGGAAAAACGCGGCTGGCGAACATTTATCGCTAACCACTAACCACTAACCACTGACCACTAAAGAGGGGGACAGGATGGCGAACGACAAGCTGATTGAAATTGAGGAATTGACCAAGGTCTTCTACACCGACGAAGTGGAGACGCATGCGCTCTCCGGCATTCACCTCACCATCTCGCGCGGCGAGTATGTGGCCATGTCCGGGCCGTCGGGCTGCGGCAAATCCACGCTGCTGTCCATCCTCGGGTTGCTGGACACGCCGACGGGCGGCCGCTATCTGCTCAACAACAACCCCGTTGAGAACCTGAGCTTCAGCGACCGCTCGCGCATTCGCAACCAGGAGATCGGCTTCATCTTCCAGAGCTTCAATCTCATCGGCGATCTGACCGTTGAAGAGAATGTCGAGCTGCCGCTGACGTATCGCGCCGGCATGCCTTCGGCGGAACGCAAGGGCCGCGTGAAAGAGGCGCTGGAGCGCGTGAACATGGCGCACCGCATGAGGCACTATCCGGCGCAGCTTTCCGGCGGTCAGCAGCAGCGCGTGGCCGTGGCGCGTGCGCTGGCTGGTTCGCCTTCCATCCTGCTGGCTGACGAGCCTACCGGCAACCTGGACTCGAAAAATGGCGAAGCCGTGATGCACCTGCTCGCCGATCTTCACCGCGAGGGTTCAACCATCTGCATGGTCACGCACGATCCGCGCTTCGCAAAGCACGCCCAGCGCGAAGTGCATCTGTTCGACGGCAAAGTGGTATCGGAAGACGAGCTGAAGAAGCTCACCGAGGAAGTGGAGGCATAGCCATGGCGCTTCGCAATTCGTTGCGCAACTCATTGCAGGACCTGCGTTATGCGGTGCGCCAATTGCGACGTGCCCCTGGCTTTGCTCTCACCCTCGTTCTCACCCTGGCACTCAGCGTGGGCGTAGCTACCGCGGTCTTCTGCGTTATCGACACGGTAATCCTGCGCCCGCTGCCGTTTGCGCATCCGGAGCGAATCGTCTCCATGGAAACCCGCAGCCGCAGCGGGTATATTCAGCCGTATTCGGGTCCCAGCTACGTAGACGCGCGTGCCGAAGTCAAGACCTTCAAGACTTTTGCCGGCTATTTCCGCTGGAGAGATGTCGCGATGGAAACACCCGGCGGTCCGGTAGTGCTGCAGGCCGTTCACACCACCGACAACTTTTTCGACGTCTTTGGGGTGCAACCGGTTCTGGGACGCACCTTCCGGCCCGGCGAGCAAGATCCGGGAAAGAACAACCTGGTGGTTCTCAGCTATCAGGCCTGGCAGAGCCACTTTAACGGCGCGCCCGATGTTGCGGGCAAATCTGCCCGCCTCGATGGCCAGACCTACACAATCATCGGCGTAATGCCCGCGGATTTCCGGTTCCCGCTCAACGTGCGCGATGCGGTTTATACGCCGCTGCATCTTGAAGCCGCATCGTGGATGCATGAGCGCGGCAGCCATTGGCTGCGCACCGTGGGGCTATTGAAGGAGGGCGTAACCGTTCAGCAGGCACAGGCGGATCTGTCCCTGGTCTTCAACAATCTGGGCAAGACCTACAAGACCGATGAGGGCCGTACCATCCACGTGCAGCCGCTCGATCACGATGTGGACAGCCAAAGCAAAGGTCCGCTGTATACGCTGCTCGGCGCGGTGCTGGCGGTACTGGCCATAGGCTGCGTGAATATCGCCGGATTGCTTTTGGCGCGCGGCGTAAAGCGCCAGCGAGAGATGGCAATGCGCGTGGCAATCGGCGCCGGCCGCAGCCGTTTGCTGATCCAGGTGCTTACCGAAGGCATGCTGGTGGCCCTGCTGGGAGCGGGAGGCGGCATCCTGTTGGCATCGCTATTACTTGACCTGATGCGCGTGTTCCTCGTCAAGGCGCTTGATCGCGGCGCTTATATCCATATGAATTGGACCGTGCTGGCGGCGGCAATTGCTATCGCGGTTTTCACCAGTCTGCTTGCGTCGCTGTATCCGGCGCTGCGACTTTCCGGCATAGATCCGAATCGGGCGTTGAAAACCGGTGGAACTGCCGGCACCGAGCGCGGCCAGCATTTGCTCCGTTCCGGATTCGTTGTGACGCAGGTGGCGCTCACTCTGGTGCTGCTGGTGGTGGCCGGAATGCTGATTCGTGTCGTCTCCCGCTATCGCCACACCGATCTCGGCTTCGATGCTTCGCACATATTGGCTGTCGATCTGCATATCGCTCCGGTCCGTTACGACGGCCGCGATGTGGTGGCGGGCTTCTATCAGCCTCTGGTCGATCGCGTGGCGCAGATTCCGGGCGTGCGCGCTGCCGGACTCATCGACATGCTTCCTATCGAAGCGTGGGGATCGAATTCCGACGTGCATATCTCCGGGCAGCCGCCCTACCCGCCAAACCAGGAGATGCTGGCCGAGAACCGCATGGTCACTACCGGCTACTACGATGTGATGGGCGTGCCGATGCGCGCAGGCCGCACGCTCTCGCCGCAACTCGATATTGCTGCCAACAAGGCCCCAACCGTTGCCGTGAACGAGGCCTTCGTCAGCAAGTTTCTTCCTGCGGGTTATGGCCCCGCCACGCCCCATCTCGACGATCACGACAAGCCGGAAGAAAAGACCGCCGTGGTCGGCGTGATGGGGAATGTTCGCCAGGACATCAGAGAGCCATACCTTGCGGAGATGGATTATCTCATCGACGAGATTCCGGTGAAGGAACGGCCCGCCACACTTTCTTCCATGGTGCTGGTGACGCGCACCCAGGGCGATCCCAAGCAGATCGTTTCCGCGTTGCGCAATGCGCTGCACGAGATCGATCCGACGGTGCCGCTTTCAGAGCCGCGCACCATGACCGAAGTTGTCTCTGAGCAACTGGTCTTCGAGCGCATGGAGAGCTGGCTGTTCGGAATCTTTGCTTCGCTCGCGCTGGCTCTTGCGTTGGTTGGCCTGTACGGACTGGTGAGTCACGAAGTGGAACAATCGGCTCGCGACATCGGCGTGCGCATGGCCCTGGGCGCGTCGCGCAGCCGCATCCTCTCCATGGTGCTGCGGCGTGTAGCGCTGATGCTGGCAGCAGGCACCGCCGTCGGCCTGGTGCTAACCTACGCTGCCCGCAAGCTGATCGGCATGGTCATCTACTTCGAGGCGCAGAAAGAGGCCGGCGAATTCGTGTTGCTTGCTCTTCTGCTGGTGATCGCGGGCATGCTGGCCGCTCTCATCCCCGCCGCCCGTGCCGCGTCCATCGAACCCATGCAGGCACTCAGAAGCGAGTAGCCGGAGAAGGGAGAGGATTTCCATGAACAAATTGTTGCTCGATCTTCGCTACGCCATTCGCCAGCTTTTGCACTCACCGGGATTCACCCTCACTGCCGTCTTGACGCTCGCCTTCGGCATCGGCGCCGCAACGGCAGTTTTCTCCATCGTCGAAGGTGTCCTGCTGCGTCCCCTTCCTTTTGCGAACCCATCGAGCCTTGTCGTGTTCGGAGACAAGCTGGACGGCTCCATCTTCGACGGGCAACCTGTCACCGGGCCTGAGGTTCCCATCTATTCGCGGGAAACAAATGTCTTCGCAAGCGTTGGAGCATTTCAGGAGACGGGCTTTGAAGTCTCCGGCATGGGAAATCCGGTCATGGTTGGCGCCTCACGGATGACTGCCTCGACTTTCACGACGCTGGGGGTCTCACCCATCCTGGGCCGAACCTTTACCAAGGAAGAGGACGAAAGACACCAGCAACTGGTGCTCCTCAGCTACCAGTTTTGGAACAGCCGCTTCCACAGCGATGCAGGCGTGATTGGACAGAAGATACTTCTCGACCGCAAGCCCTACGAGATCGTTGGGGTCATGCCGCGCGATTTTGAGTTTCCACTGAATCCCGGGCAATTGAATCGCAACGATCTTTGGGTGCCGATGAGTTTTTCAGCGAACGACCTGGTCCAAACCGGTTCATGGGGCTTCAACATGATCGGCAGACTGAAGCCCGGCATTTCGACTGAAATGGCGAGGCAGGATGCAGAGCGAGTCGCGAAGGAGATCGAGAAGACTTTTCCTGCCGCAATGGCGAGCCTGCACATTCATGCTGCCGTCAACTCGCTGAGTGAAGATACAGTCGCCAGGGCGCGGCCCCTTGTAAACACCATCTTCCTTGCTGTCGTCGTGGTCCTGTTCATGGCCTGCACCAACCTTGCTGGCCTGCTGCTGGTCCGCGTCATTCGCCGCAGGCGCGAAGTGGCGGTGCGGCTCGCGCTTGGCGCAAGCGCGGCCACGATATTGCGGCAGAATCTGGTTGAAGCTCTTACGTTGAGCGGCGCCGGAGGATTTCTCGGCATACTGTTCGCCATCGCGGCGCTGCGCACCGGCGTCAGCTTGCTCCCTGAATCGCTGCCGCGCGTCGCCTCCATCGCGCTTGACTGGAAGGTTGTCCTGTTTGCAATCGGAATCGCAGTGCTCACTGGAGCGGCCTGCGCATTGCTGCCCGCTTACGTCGCGTCCAGGACCGGTGTGAACAACACTCTGAAAGAGGGTGGGCGAACGGGAAGCGCCGGTGGCGGGCACGGGCGGTTGCGCTCCATTCTTGTGGTCAGCCAACTGGCGATCGCCCTGGTCCTGCTGGTTGCTTCGGGACTTTTGCTGCGCAGCTTCGACAAGCTGCGCAAGGTCGACCTTGGTTTTCACTCGGACCACTTGCTGACCGCTAACTTTGGCCTGCCGCACAGCCAATACTCCACGCAGCAGGCTGTGGACGCATTTCATGAAGAATTGGCGTCCAGGCTTCATCAACTGCCGGGTGTGCAGGCGGTGGGCTTTGTCAACACGCTCCCGGCAACAGGCCAGGACAACGTGGGTGCGATGGTTCCCGAGGGATATGTTTCCCCCAAAGGCGGGCCGCTGGTATCGGCATGGCGCGCTCAGGCAATGGGCGAGTTCATGAGCGCCATGGGAATCCCGATTCTGCGCGGACGCGATTTCACCTCCTCTGACACCGCGACATCGCCGCTTGTTGTGGTCGTCAATCACAAGTTCGCGGAAAAATTCTGGCCCGGTCAAGATCCGATTGGAAAAAGAATCCACTACGGGCTGCCTGAGACTCCGCTACCCTGGTTGACGGTGGTCGGCGAAGTAGCGGATATCAGGCAAAAATCGGTCGATTCCGACGTTTCTGAACAGGTATTTCAGCCAATGAGCCAGTTCAAGGCGTCCCTTGCGCAATTCTTGCCGAAGGAGATGCTCACCGGAACCTATGGCACGCTCGTGATTCGCGGCCAACTGCCTCCTGAACAGATGGCGGATTCCCTCCGCGCCGTGGTGCGGTCCATTGACCCGCAACTTCCGCTCAGGCAGGTTGAGTCAATGGATCGTGTGGTGGCCGAGGGACAGGCGCCGCGCCGATTCAACACGATTTTGATTTCCAGCTTTGCCGGCGCTGCCGTATTGCTGGCGCTGCTCGGCATCTACAGCGTCATCGCCTTCTCCGCCGCGCTGCGGACCCAGGAGATGGCCATTCGCTTGGCGCTCGGCTCTCAGCGCTCGAGCGTCATGGGCCTCGTTCTTCTCTCCGGTGCTAAGCTCGGCATTGTGGGCTGCGGCCTTGGCGGCGTCGCCGCGGTTTTCGCGACGCGACTGATGCGTTCCATGCTTTTTGAAGTTGATCCGCTCGATCCCGCTGTTCTGGTGCTGGCAGCCGTCTCCATTTTCCTGCTCGCGATCGCCGCTTCCGTCATTCCCGCGCGCCGCGCCGCATCCATTGATCCCATGATGGCTTTGCGCGCGGAATAGTGAGCACAAAGGAGGAACGCAATGACCACCATGCTCAACGACTTTCGCTTCGCGATACGCCAGTTGCGCCGCGCTCCGGGTTTCACGCTCACCGCCGTGCTGACACTGGCCCTCGGGCTCGGAGCAACCGCGGCGGTCTACAGCGTGATTCAATCCGTGCTGCTTTCGCCGCTTCCTTACGTCGAGCCGGATCGCCTGGTGGGCGTGGCGTTCACTTCGCATTCTCAAGGGCCCAATGCCGAGCAGGCGGGTACGACCGCGGATTTCCTCCGCGAGCACAACACGGTGTTTTCTTCTGTTGCCATTTTGAATGACTCGGGCCCCTCGATCAACCTCTCTGTCAATGGCGGCCATGCGGTGCAAGTCAGCGCCCTTGGAGTCTCCGATGGCTACTTCCGCACGCTCGGAGCGATGCCCGCTCTTGGCCGCACTTTTACCGCGGACGAAGACCGGCCGGGAGCCGCGCCAGCCGCGGTGCTCAGCGACGGCCTTTGGACCCGCGTCTTTGGTCGCGACCCCGCAATCATCGGCCGCGCGATTCGAGTGAATCAGGAAGCCTTCACCGTGGTCGGCGTCATGCCCGCGAGCTTTCGCGTCACCGCTGAGACAGCTCCCGGTGTAGTGGGTACGCCCGCTCTATGGCAGCCGCTGCAACTGAATCCCAAGTCGCCGGGATACGACGGCGATAACTGGGAGATGATCGCGCGGCTTCGTCCCGGCGTCTCGCTGGCGCAAGCGCAACAGGAGCTGACCTCTCTCGAAAAGCCGTTCTTCGCGCAGTTTCCCGATTACAAGAACTGGCTTTCGGAAGATCGCCATCCCTACCAATTCCGCGCGTGGAATTTGCGGGACGTGGTGGTGAGCGATGTCCGGCGCAGCTTGCTGACTGTGATGGGCGCTGTTGTAGCCGTCCTGCTGGTCGCGTGCCTCAACCTCGCCGGCCTCATGATGGCGCGGACCATGCGCCGCTCGCGCGAGATAGCTCTGCGCTCCGCACTCGGCGCCACGCGAGCGCAGCTTGTGCGCCTGCTGGCCGCAGAGGGATTGCTGCTCGCTCTTGGCGGCGGCTTGCTGGCCATTGCGGCAGCCCGCATTTTTACTTTCGTGCTGCTGCGCGCCGCGCCGCTCGCGATTCCGAGCTTGAACGGCGAACCCGGGTCCTCGCTGCTGAGCGCCGTGGTGTTTTGCCTGGCGCTCGTCGCAACGGCTATTTTTTCGTTGCTTCCAGCCATGGTCATTCTCCGCAAACGGGGCAAGGAAATGCGGCTCGGCGGCTCTACGCTCGGAGAGACCGTTTCGCATGCAAGGCTTTCGCGGGGATTGATGATTGCGCAGATCGCTGTGGCCATGATCCTGGTGTCCGCGGCTTCAGTGCTGATGGGAACATTCGTCAGGTTGCGGACGCTGCCATCCGGTGTCGAGCCAAAACAGCTCACGGTCTTCCAGGTCAATCTTAAAGGCGATCATTACGCCAGCACGCGGCACTCCGCAAGATTTGTTTCCGCGGTGCTTGATCAGTTGCGCAGAACTCCGGGTGTGGACCGCGCCGCGGCCGCGATCGGACTGCCACTCGACGGCGGACTCAACGTTGGCGGCAGTCCTTCCGATCGCAAGGAACTGCACCAAACCGTCGAGTTCCGCGCCGTTACGCCGGGCTATTTTGACACGATGGGCATTACCCTGCTCGAGGGCCGGGACCTTGCCGAGAGCGACCATGCCGGCGGCGACCCGGTGGCGGTGATTGGGGCGGCGGCGGCGAAAAAGTGGTGGCCGGGACGCTCGCCCATCGGCGAGACCATTCGCGTCATGGGTGACGAGAACTGGCGGATTGTAGGCGTGGTGGCCGATGCGCAAATGCATTCGCTGCAGGAAAGCCAGGGGGTCGTAATCTACGCGCCGATCGCGCAAGTTCCCGACCAGCTTATGGGAATGATCAACGGCTGGTTCCCCACCAGCTTTGCCGCACGAACCGCGGCTCATGTCAATCTTGCCCAGGCTGCGCAGCAGGCTGTAGAGCGGGCCGACACCGAGATTCCTGTGGCTCGCCTGGCCACCATGCAGGCTGTCATCGATTCGACTATCGAGGCGCCGCGCTTCTTCTCGCTGCTGGCAAGCGCCTTCTCGGGCTTTGCGCTCTTACTCACGGTCATCGGTCTGTTTGGCTTGCTCAGCTACCAAGTCACGCAGCGCACGCGCGAGATCGGCTTACGCATGGCACTGGGCGCGGACCGCATGCGCATTCTGCGCAATTTTCTCGGCCGCGGTTTTGCGATTGCGTCTGCGGGAATTGCGCTCGGCCTCATCGCTACCTGGCTCGTTCGCCCGGTGTTGAGCCACCTCTTGGCCGACGCGGGCGTCGACCCCATCAGCACCACCCGGAATATCGTGATGAACGGTGCGCAGGCCGCGTTGCTGGCCGCATTCGCAATCCTCGCCGTCACGTTGGCCGCAAGCTGGCTGCCGGCATGGCGCGCTGCTAAAATTGAACCGATGCAGGCCCTCAGAACAGAGTAGCTTTTCCCCGAGGTGAACCAGGAATGAACTCGCTCCTGCAGGACATTCGTTATGCGCTGCGTCAATTGCGCAAATCGCCGGCTTTCACGGTTACGGTAATCGTAACGCTTGCTCTCGGCATCGGCGCCAACGCAGCAGTCTTTACGCTCTTTGACCAGGTGCTGCTGCGCATGCTGCCGGTGGAGCGGCCTAGAGAACTGGTGCGCTTCGAGTGGAACGGCGCCTTTATGGGATCGATGAGCAGTTTTGGCGGCGACACGCCGAATCACCTCAATTATTTTTCTTATCCGATGTACAAGGACCTGCGCGACCACAGCCTGGTATTTGAAGGCATGCTCGCCGCGGACAAAACCGGCGTTGGAGTCTCGTGGCATAATCAGGCCGAGAGCAAAGACGCAGAAGTGGTCACCGGCAACTATTTCCAGGTGCTCGGACTCAAGCCCGCGCTCGGCCGCCTGTTCATGCAGCAAGACGACACGGCCAAAAACTCCAACCCCGTCCTGGTACTCAGCTACAACTATTGGAAGACACGCTTTGGCGCATCACGAGACATCTTCGGCCAAATCGTCCTCATCAACGGCCATCCCTTCACTGTCCTCGGCGTAGCGCCGGAAAACTTCGACTCCGCGATTGGCGGCTACAAGCCAGGTGTCTTTATCCCCATGAGCATGGTTGAAGTGGCGATGCCGTGGACGGCGCCACGGGATGATTTGAATAACCATCAGTCGGTCTTTCTTACCCTGGTGGCACGGCTGAAGCCCGGCGTGTCCATATCTCGGGCCGAAGCCAGTCTCGAGCCGCTATGGCATGCCCTGCACGTGAACGAGTTCGCGCTCTACAAGTCGCACTCCGAGCGATTCAGAAGAAGATTCATCGATGAATCGCACCTTAAGGTGATCGACGATTCCAAGGGATTTTCTCCCGGCCGCATCGATTTAGAGAAGCCACTCGTAATTCTTATGAGCATGGCCGGCCTGCTGGTGCTGCTATGCGCCATCAATGTGGCCACGCTGCTGTTGCTCAGGGCCGCGGGCCGCGCGCGCGAAATGTCCATGCGCTATGCACTGGGCGCAAAGCGCAGCCGTATTGCAGCGCAGTTGCTCGTTGAGGGAGGACTACTCGGCCTCGCCGGAACGGCCGCCGGTCTCGCGCTCGCTCCCATGGTCGCCGCCACGCTTGTCCGCCTCATGACCAGCTCCGACCCCGGCAGCGAACCCTATTCAGCCTCCATCGATGTGCGCATTCTTCTCTTCACCCTCGCCGTTTCGCTGCTTGCCAGCGTGCTCTTCGCCATCGCACCTGTATTCCACTTCCTGCGCCCCGATCTGGCCAATGCGCTGCGTCAGAACTCCGGTACAGCTTCCAAGAGTTCGCAACTCTTCCGCAAACTGGCCGTGGGCGTGCAAATAGCCCTCAGCGTCATGCTTCTGGGCGGAGCGGGACTCTTTGTTCGCACGCTCGACAATTTACGCCATCAGGATGTTGGTTTTGAGGTCGCCAAGCTGACAACCTTCTCGCTCGACCCAACCAGTTCCGGCTACGGAGAAGATCGCACTCCGCAGATCGTAACCAACGCGATCGACGCGCTTACTCACATTCCTGGGGTTGCCTCTGTTGCGGCGACCACCGACCCTGAGTTCGGCGGAAATAACACATCCTCAACCTTTTCCGTGCAGGGATACAAGGCCTCGGAAGAAGAGAACATGAACTTCGAGCAACCTCGCATTACAACCGGTTACTTCAATACGCTTCACCAGCCGATCCTTGCGGGAAGAGAGTTCACATCTTCGGATGTGAAAGGACAGCCCAGCGTTGCCGTCGTCAACGTCGCCTTCGCCAATCGTTTCTTCGGCTCTCCGCAGAATGCTCTTGGCCGTGCGATTGCAGAAGGTGGGGGAGATAACATCAAATACAATACCACCATCGTCGGCGTTGTGGGTAACATCAAGCACTACGATTTGCGCACCCCATTGGGTGGCGCTGTCTACATGCCGTACCTGCAACAGAATCATCCAGGCGGTGTAGCGATCTACTTGCGTACCGCGCAGGCGCCGGACACGGTTGAACCTGCTATCCGCCAAGCGATTCACCAACTGGACCCGACGCTGGTGGTGAACGGACTGCGCACCATGGATGAGCAGGTGAGCCGCAGCGCATCGGACGAACGCGCTCTTGCGTTTTTGGCGATAGGTTTTTCGGTGCTGGCCATGCTGCTTGCGGCCGTGGGCCTCTATGGCGTGCTGGCCTACTCTACCGAGCAGCGGACCCGCGAGATTGGCGTGCGTCTGGCGCTCGGTTCGCAACGCTCCGCGGTCATCGTGCTGGTGATCCGCGAGATGGCGCTTATCGCAGGCATTGCCGTTGCAGTCGCGCTGCCATCCGTAGTCGGCCTCGCGCAACTGTTCCGCAGCCAGCTTTATGGCGTCAAAACGTTTGATCCCATCACGCTTGCAGGAGCGGTGTTTCTGACTGCGGTCATGGTTGCTCTGGCCGCGGTGCTGCCGGCACGGCGCGCCGCGACGGTTCAGCCCATGCAGGCCTTGCGCAACGAATAGCATGGAAGACAAAGCGATTTGAGATCGGAGTAGTTGAGAAACATGATTGAATTGAAAAACGTAGAACGCAGTTACAAAACGGGCCATACCGAAACCTGGGTGTTGCGCCAGGTTCGGCTCACCATCAACGAAGGCGAGTTCGTCACCGTCATGGGTCCATCGGGAGCAGGGAAGTCCTCGCTCCTCAACGTGCTCGCACTGCTTGACGACGGCTGGCTGGGCGAGTACTGGTTTGATGAAACACCCGCGCACAAGCTCAACCGAAAGCAACGCGCCGACCTCGCCCGGCAGCGCATCGGCATGGTCTTCCAGAGTTATCATCTGCTAGACGATCTTACCGTGGCGGAGAACATTGACCTACCGCTGAGTTACAAGAATCTGCCCGCCAAGGAACGCCAGGGAATGGTGGCCGACATTCTGGACCGCTTTCAGATTGTGGCCAAGAAAGACCTTTACCCCAACCAGCTTTCCGGCGGACAACAGCAGCTTGTGGGCATTGCGCGCGCCGTGGTTCATGCGCCGTCGCTGTTGCTCGCGGACGAACCCACGGGCAACCTGCATTCCACGCAGGCGCGCGAAATCATGGAGCTTTTCTGCCAGCTCAACCGCGCCGGCACCACCATTGTACAGGTGACGCACTCGGAAGAGAACGCGAAGTACGGCAAGCGCATTCTTGAACTGCGCGATGGATGGGTGACGCGCGATGAAGCGGTCGAGCCAAGGGTAACGGAGGTTGGAGCACAGTGAATCTTTCCCGGAGAAGATCTAAAAAGAGGATGTCCATAAAGAAGGCGTCCAGCAAGGGCGCGCGGGCAGTAGCGGCAATTCTGTTGTTGGAGGTGAACCTTGCGCTGGCTGCTGCTCCTGCTGCCGCTCAAGAGCAGCCCCAGACTCCGACGCAGCCCACGCGGACTGTACCGGATAGCCCTTCACCCGCGACGCAGGGGACGAGTCCGGCGACCAGCGCGGCGGCTCCATCGCTGGCGCAAGCGTTACAGCAGAACCAGCAGCCGTTGTTTGCCCCGCCGCGACCGTTTTACGTGCCCATGCCCCACTCGCATAACCCGCTTGCGCCCTATATACCGAGCACAGCGCCTGAGCTAGACCTCAGCAACTCACCGCGCCTGCAGAACCTTATCCGCGATGGCAAGATCTATATCTCACTGCATGACGCCATCGCAGTGGCTATCGAGAACAACCTCGATCTGGCCTATTTCCGCTATAACTTCCCCATCGCTCAAACCGATATCCTGCGCACCAAGGCGGGCAGCCCCGCCAACGGAGTCAACACTGCCATCGTCCAGGGCACCCAGGGCGGCTTTGCCGCTTCCAGCGGCGGCGGCGGCTCGTCCGGATCGGGATTCTCGGCCGGTAATGGCGGCATCGTCACCTCGACCCTGGGCGCCGGTACCAGCGTTTCGTCCTTCGATCCCTTCCTCACCTTCCAGGGCTACGTCGATCACACCGTCGTCCAGGAGGCCAACCAGTTCCTGAACGGGGTGCCGGTTCTGAAGACCAACACCATTGAGGTCTTGTCGAACTACTCCCAGTCGTTCCCCATCGGCACCAACGTCTCGGTCAACTATCTCGGCCAGCGTGTCACCAGCAACACCCCTTATAACGCGATCAATCCCACGCTGTATTCCAATTTTGCGGTGACCATCCAGCAGCCCCTTCTAGCCGGTTTCGGAGTCGCCACCAACGAACGCTTTATCCGCATTGCCAAGCGCAACTCCCAGATTACCGATCTTGCCTTCAAAGCACAGGTCATCGCCACCGTGACCCAGGTCGAGAATATCTACTGGGACCTCGTGAATGCCTACGAAAGCGAGCAGATCAGCGAGCGCTCTCTCGGCTTCGCCAACAAGAATCTCTCCGACGATCAGAAGCAGCTCGAACTCCAGGCCATCCCCGCGATGCAGGTCATGACGGATCAGTCTGCCGTGGCTACCGCGGAAGGCAACCTCACGGTAGCGCGCGCCAGCCTTCGACTGAACGAGCTGCTGATGAAGAACGCGCTCACTAAGGTCGACGACGCCACGATCGACGAGATGCCCGTCGTTCCCCTCGACCTGAAAGCAGATTCCGACCCGAATGCCGACAAAGCCATCGACGAGCTCATCTCCGAGGCGGAGAAGAATCGGCCCGAGGTTGCCATCTACCAGATGCAGGCCGATGTGCAGAAGCAGGCCCTGAAGGACATCAACAGCGAGCTTTTGCCCACTCTCAACATGTATGGGTACTACGCCGGCGCAGGCACCGCCGGTCCCACGAACCCCGATTGCAGCCTCGGCGCGCAGGAATGCTCGACGACTCTGCCAACGGGCTTTCCCAGCATGTTCGCAAACACCTTCAACTACTCGTCCCCGGAATACCGGGTGGGGATGACGCTTGCCATCAATCTGCGCAACCGCCAGGCCAAGGCCGATCAATTCCGCGCCGTGTTGCAATACCGCCAGAGCCAGATCTCCTCCGAGCAGCAGCAGAAAGGCATTCGCTTCGACGTTCGCAACTCGAAGTTTGCACTTGAGCAGGCTCAGGCCCACGTCGATGCAGCCCAGAAATCGCGCGACCTTGCCCAGAAGACTTTCGACATCACCAAACAGGAACAGTTGCTGGGAGCGAAGTCCGGTCTCGATACGCTGAACGCAGAGAGCGCGCTCGCCCTCTCCGAGTCCGCTTTGGACGCCGCCCAAACGGCCTACGAGAAGGCGAAGGTAGATATAGACCGCGCCATCGGCGAGACGCTGGAGCGGACCGGAGTCTCCATCGACGACGCAAAACTGGGCGTCGTGACTCATTGACCTTAGAATCACTGAAAGGGACCATGACCGCATCACCACAACCCGTATTGCATCGCACTACCCGTTCGGTTTCTTTAGCCCGCGCAATCTCGATTGCAAACGCCAAGGCGGGTGTTGTGGAGGAAGACCATTCCAACTAAGCAAGACAAGATTCGCGTTCTCGTGGCCGACGATCAGCCGCACATTCTTGAGGCCGTCGAATTGCTGCTTTCTCCGCAGGGCATCGCGGTGGATTGCGTGCGCTCGCCACAACTGCTCCTGGAAGCGCTGGGGCAAACCGACTACGATGTGCTGCTCATCGACCTCAACTACACGCGCGATACGACCTCCGGCCAGGAGGGGCTGGATCTGCTGGCCCGCATTCAGGAGTATGATTCGCGGCTGCCGGTGATCGTGATGACCGCCTGGGGCAACATCGATCTGGCGGTTGAATCCATCAAACGCGGCGCACGCGATTTTGTGCAGAAGCCGTGGGAGAACGAGCGCCTGGTCTCACTGGTGCGTGTTCACGCCGAGCTGCACTCGGCCTTGCGCCGCGCACGGCAACTGGAGCTCGAAAACCGTTTGCTGCGCGCTGAAGGCATGCCGGAATTCGTTGCGGGCGCGCCTTCAATGCAGCCGGTGCTGGAACTGATTGCGCAAGTCGGCCCCTCCGACGCCAACGTGCTTATCACCGGCGAACACGGCACGGGCAAAGAGATTGTCGCCAAGCTGCTGCACTCCGCTTCTCCGCGCTCACGCATGGCGCTGGTGGCGGTGAATGCAGGAGGGCTGCCTGAAGGCACCTTCGAGAGCGAAATCTTCGGCCACGTGAAAGGCGCATTTACCGACGCGCGCACTGACCGCATCGGCCGATTCGAGCTGGCCAACGGAGGCACGCTGTTTCTCGATGAGATTGCCAACGTGCCGCTGCGCCAGCAGGCCAAGCTGTTGCGCGTGCTGGAAACCGGCGAGTTGGAGCGGGTGGGCTCTTCGCAAACCCGGCGCGTGGACGTGCGGGTGCTTTCTGCTACGAATGCGGTGCTGACGGAGGAGGCCAAGGCGGGCAACTTTCGCGAGGATCTGCTGTTTCGCATCAACACCGTCGAAATCCACCTGCCCGCGCTGCGCGAGCGGCGCGAGGACATCCCGCTGCTTGCCGCACATTTTCTCAATCGCAGCCGCACTCGCTATCGCAAGCAGATGAGCGGCTTCTCCGCCACTGCCATGCAGCACATGATGCAGTATCCGTGGCCGGGGAATGTGCGCGAGCTTGAGCACACGGTGGAACGCGCCGTTTTGCTGTGCCGGGGCGAGGAGATCGAGCCGGCCAATCTGGCGATTGCGGCCGCAAAATCGTCTCCCACTTCCTTCGAAAACATGAGCATCGACGATGTGGAGGCTCTGCTGATCCGCAAGGTTCTGCGCCGCTGCGACGGCAACATCTCCCAGGCCGCCGAGTCGCTCGGACTCAGCCGCGCCGCTCTCTACCGCCGCATCGAAAAATATGGCCTCTGAAAGGGTCGTGCGCCGCCCGCGCCGCCGCAGCCCGGTGGTTCGCCGCGCATGGCTCTACTGCTTGCTGCTCACTCTGCCCGGGCTCGCTTTTGCCTCTGTATTTTTTTACCAGAAGGACATGACTCTGGCTCCGGCTCTGCTGCTTGGCGGTTGCCTGCTGCTTTACCTCTTGGTGGTGGCCGCGGCTCTGGTTGAGGGCCTGATCCGCCCGCTGCAAACGCTCTCCAACGTTGTCTCTTCCCTGCGCGAGGGCGATTACTCTTTTCGCGCGCGCGGAGCCGGCACCGACGACGCATTCGGTGAACTGGCCGCCGAAGTCAATGCACTGGCGGATC
>Ga0302320_10015520_pt1 | contig 15640 bp, 11 predicted proteins | sample Bog_T0_3_FD_202130 | JGI IMG/M metagenome (GOLD analysis project Ga0302320, IMG submission 202130) | Peat permafrost microbial communities from Stordalen Mire near Abisko, Sweden - Bog_T0_3 | ecosystem: Environmental > Terrestrial > Soil > Wetlands > Peat | place: Sweden: Abisko, Stordalen Mire... | reverse complement strand
CTCCACCGCGGCCAAAAAGCTTTACACACCAACCCAAGAATCGCCATGGCGGAGCTATGCGACAAATCCGGCTTCGATCTGCGAAGTGCCCTTCTATGCCTTCGCCAAAGCCGTCGCCAAGGTGATTCCATGCCGAGAAATGGCCCTACAATGCCGGCCCACCCTGTGGCTCACGACAAAATCGATCCGTGTGAGAAATGGCGGCTAATTCAGGTCAGTGAGTGCCTTGGCGGATTTGATTGTGGCGCCATTAGCAGGAGTGGAGGCAGCAGCGGAAATCCGGGAACCTCGGCGGGAACTTACACCGTTACCGTGACAGGCGCCTCGGGCAGCACCACGGGGACGGTGGGAACAATCACCTTGACGGTGCTGTCGGCCTATCTGACTGTTTGGTTCGGTAATGAATCCGCCACGTGAAAAAATGACAATGGAAATGCCGGCAAAGACCAGGCCCAGCACTTGGCGAAGCCCCAGCCGTTCGTGCAGGATCAAGACCGCCAGCAGTACGGTGATGATGGGGTAGAGCGAAGTGGCCACCGTGATGACCGCGGTATTTGCGCCGGTGTGATAGGCCGCGAACAGAGTGAGGCCGCCCAGGCCGCTCAGGATTCCATTGAGCACGCCGTAAGTTATGCCGCGCGGGCTCTTTTCCAGTTTGCCGTGACGGGCAGCCAGCAGAGCAAGGCCGATGGGAACCGTGCCGACAGTAAAAAAGAACTGCATGGTCTCGGGCGGAATCTCGCGAGAGCCGAATTTGGAGAACAGCGCCCAGGCTGCCCAGCAGATGACACAGAGGATGGAATACCAAAACCAGCGTGCATTTTGCGGATGGGCAGAAACTTGTTCTGTATGTTGCCCGGCCTCGATTTGCGAATCATTGTGCATTATGCTCTCCTCTGCGGGTTGAAGTCAGCTTCATCGGCGGCCACGCGCTGCGCATAGCGAAAACTGCCGGGCGAAATTCCCTTCAACTCCGCTAGCCGCAGCGCGGCGACCTGGATGGGCACGATCTCGAACAAGGGCGCGAGCGATTCTGGCACTGCGGGAATTGCGCTACCTGTCACGATATCCAGTGCGTGATCCTCCAGTACGGGACCAATGACCCGGATGCGCCCGCCGAACCGGGCCAGATCGCCGGCCAGCGCGAGGTTCAAGTCTCGCGTCTTGCCTTGCGGGGCAAATATCAGCCCGGTAAAGTTGGCATCAACCACTTCTACCGGTCCATGGCGAAACGACCCGGCCAACATGCCCACGGCTGCCGTCTTGGCTACCTCGTGGAACAACAACGCGCCTTCGAACGCAGACGCGCAAGAGGGGCCACGCGCAAGCAGATACACCGAAGAAGCATTGTCAAGAAAATCATCCCACAGGCTGAGTGCGTTGAAGCTGCTCTCCACCTGCTGCGCGAACGCGGGCAAGAGCGCGCTTACAGTCTCCTGAGCCGTCGTGACTGTATCGACGACCGCGCCAGCCAATAGATACTGTGTCAGCAGAGTTCCGGTATAAGTCTGGATCGATACGATCTCATCGTCGAGGCTGCCAAGCTGGATGCCGACGTCAGCCATTCGATCCAGTGCGCTTCCAGGCTCATTGCAGATGCCGATGATTGGGGTTCGCCCTTTGAGGCTTTGCAACAGTTTCTTAATTTCAATCGACTCGCCGGATCGGGAGACAACTACGGCGACAGCGTCGCGGAAGCCCTCCTGCCTGTAGTGCAGCAGCTCGCCAGATTCGAGCGCGACGGCATCGATGCCATGCGAGCAAAGGATGTATTCGAGGGGAATGGAGGAGAACAGACTTGCGCCCATCCCTGTGATGAGAACGCGCTTTGCCGATCTCAGCAGCGCGGCGGCCCTCTCCAGCGATTCTGCGCCCTGGCCGCACTGATGCCGCAGAACGCCAGCGAGAGATTCCGGCTGAGCGAGAATATTCTGAGCCAATCTGGATTGTGTCACGTTGCTCCAACTCCTATCCTGACGTCATGAGTTTTGCAGCAGTTCGCGCTACTTCAGTTGTAATGCAAGCGCCATGCCTGAGCCGCACCGAGTAGCCCAGCTTCCGAGCCGAGCGTAGACAGCTCGATGCGGACTGCATCGACAGGCACCTGCGTGCAAATCTCGCGGACAACGTTCAAAGCATCGTCGAGAAACAGGGCGCTGCTTTTCATCACGCCACCGCCCAGGGCAATCACCTCCGGCGTAAACAAGGTGACCATGTTGGCGAGGCCAAGTCCCAGATAGTAACCGTGCCGCCGAATTGCCTTCAGCGCCAGCTCATCCCCCTGCGCGGCGAGTTTGCAGATGGCGGCTGCGTCAAGCAATCCGCTATTTGGAGCCTGTTCGTGCATCCACGCGCTCAAGGCGGTGCCGCTTGCCAGGCTCTCCCAACAGCCGTGTGCATTGCAGTAGCAAAGAGGGCCGGAGCAATCGATGACTTGATGACCGTACTCGGGGTGCGACCCGGCAACGCCGCGATAGAGCCGCCCGCCCAGGACGAGTGCTCCGCCGATGCCGGTACTGATGGTGAGATAGAGAAAGCTCTCCGGATCATGGCCGCCAACACGCCCTGTACCCCACGCATACTCGGCCAGGGCTGCTGCGTCGGCATCGTTCTCCACTGCAACGGTGACTTTGAATTCGCTTGCCAGCGCGTCGACAAGATTGCCACCCTCCCAACCGGGCAGTGTGCCGACCTCGCCGATGACTCCAGTGTGCGGATTCAGCGGTCCGGGGCAGGCAACGCCAATGCCCGCAAGCGGGCCACATGCGCCGACCGCCTCACGCAACATGCCGCGTACGCGCCCCATCGCATCCTCGAATCCGCGCTTTGGCTCGGTGGGAGTCTCGCTGCGATGGACCAGCTTGCCGCCCTCGTTCACCACGCCGACGGCAATTTTGGTCCCGCCTATGTCGATGGCGCCGATCATTGGCCTGTTCTCCTGTCATTCTCTTGAATCATGTTTTTACTCACGCAGATGCTTATCGAGAAAGCTATAAGCCTCTTCTCGCATTTCCTTTGTAAAGATGTGGCCGCCGGGCCAGATTTTGAGCTTGAGGCTGCCCTCGGGGAAGGAAACTTTCGCGGCATCGTAGAGTTGCTGCGCGCCGCGGCTCCATCGATCGCCGTCTGTCGCGGAGATGTAGAGCGGAGTGGGCGCCGCCATGGCGGCAATATCCTCCATGTCGCCAAAATGCGCGATCGATGGAATGCAAAACTCCATCTGGATGCCGGTATCGCTGGAGAGCGAGTGACGGTAATCGATGCAGCCGCAGTTGGAGACCGACGCGCGGATTCTTTTGTCGAGGGCCGGTAGCCAGATGGCCATGCGTCCGCCGTAGGAGTGGCCGAGGAAGCCGATTCGATTGCGATCCACTTCCGCTCGCGTCAGCAGATAGTCGATGCCGACCGAAGCATCATGGAGAATCTTGGCACAGAGCGTGCGGCCGGTTACCAGCCGTGTGGCGAGTTCAAAGTACGAGGTTTCAAAGCTGCCACCGCTCCAGTTTCTCTCCTCGAAGCCGATCGCGTCGGGAGCGAAGGTGATGTATCCGCGCTCGGCCAGCTCGGCGGCGTAACGCTGGTCAGGATCCCCGGCCAGGCCCACCACTTCGCTCTTGCCAAGAGAGAAGTTCCAGTCGTGCTGATGATGGCAGAAGACTGCGGGCAGATTTTTCTTCCGGTCTTTGGGAAGGCATAGATAGGCGCGAACCCGCTCATCGGCTTCGGTCGAGTACTCCACCTTTTCCCGGAGATAACTTCCGCAGTCGATGGACTCGAGCACGCGAGGGCTCAGCGCGGTCTTCTGCGGAAACTCTCCCAGCGCGGCCATAAGCAACTGCATGTCCATCCAACTCCCTCGCATATCATCGTTTTGCGGAAAATACAGACTCTCCAGCCAGCCACACTTGTTCCACCACGAGTTCCTCTTTGCAGCGAAAACGCATCAGGTCGGCACGAGAACCGATGCTGAGAAGTCCGCGACCCCCGGCAAATTTCCCCGGCGTTTCCGTAGCCATGGCGATTGCGTCGCCCAGTCCGATGCCGGTAATTTGCACAGCTCGCGCAACGCACTGTGCAAGTGCGGTTGTTGATCCGGCCATTAGCTCGGTGCCGGCGATACAGAGGCGACCATCCGGGCGTAGTTCCACGCGGCCGCCGATGGGACTCGTGTATTCGCCGGGCGGCATTCCGGCCAGAGCCACCAGATCGGAGACAAGCACGGACCGGTCCAGGCCCTTGGCGCGCAGCATGGCGCGCAGCACCCCGGCGGGAAGATGATGGCCGTCTGAGATAAAGGTCGCCGTGAGCCGGTCGTCGGCAAGTTGGCTCCAGATTGGGTTGCAGTGACGCGGAATCTGTTGAGCGATTCCATTGCCCAGATGGGTCGACAAGCGTGCTCCGGCTTCGACAGCCGAGCGAATCTGCTCGGGCGACGCATGGGTGTGGCCCAGGGCCACGTGGACGCCGCGTTGGACCAGCGCCGCAATGTAATCACAGGACCCGTCGAAGTGAGGAGAGAGTGTAACCATGCCAACAAGCCCATCGGCAGCATCCTGCCAGCGATCGAATTCGGAGATATTTGGCGGGCGAACGAACTCCGCCGGATGCGCGCCACGATAGCCATCGAGCGACGAGATGTGCGGCCCCTCGACGTGGACAAAAGGCACACAGGCGGCAACTGCGCGGTTCGTTCTGCGAGACTCGGCGAGTGTCTTGAGCTTTGCGCAGAGTTTCTCTTCCGAGGCCGTAATCAGCGTCGGCACGACGGTTGTTACGCCGCATTGGAGCAAGGCATCGATCAGACTTGGGAGTGTCTCCACGGAAATGGACTCGGCGTTCAGGTCGTGTCCGGCAAAACCATTTACCTGCAGGTCGACCAGGCCTGGGGAGAGATAAAGATCCGCCGCGCACTCGGCATCATCCATGCGCGCGATGACACCGTCTACGACAGTGACGCAGATGCCGCGCTCGGTGCGTGGATCAATCCCGCTGATTCTGGTTTCGCTCATTGGCTTTCATCAGGCAATAGGAATCTGGGTCGAGATAAAGCGTGCATCGCGGATGGGTGCGCAGAGCCGTGGCTGGGCAATCGCCGCTAATCGAAGATTGAAACATGGACAGCACAGCCTCACTCTTGTGCCGCCCGGGAACGCAACAAAATAACTCGTCTCCGCCGAGTAGCGTGGGAATGGTAAGCGTAATGGCCTGCTTCGGAACATCATCGAGTGTGGCAAAGCAGCCGTCCTGCACCTGCTGCTCGCGGCATTTGGCGTCGAGAGTGACAACCTTGACCGGAAGCGGATCGTTCAGGTCGGCGGGAGGATCGTTGAAGGCAAGATGGCCGTTGGTACCGATGCCAAGCAGCACGAAGTCAATCGGCGCGGCGGCCAGCTTCATGGCATAGTCCCGGCACGTTGCTTCCGGATCCGGTCCTGGTGCGATCAGGTTCACCTCCGCCAAAGGGACATGATCGAAGAACGCCTGCTTGAGCCATGTGCCAAAACGTTGCGGCGCGCCTTCAGGCAGATCGATGTATTCGTCCATGTGGAAGACGGTGACGCGACGCCAGTAGATGCCTGGCTCTTTGGCAAGCGCCGCGAGCATCTCGCTTTGGCTGGGTGCCGCGGCCAAAATCATGCGCAGATGCGGCTTGTGCCGCAGCGCTTTGCGCATCGCCGCGCCAATATCTCGCGCGGCCAGCAAGCCCAGTTCCTCACGCGAGTCTGCCAGACAAACATCCATGCCTTCTCCTCGCTTTCAACCCGCAGCCGCAGTCTCCGATGCCAGTTCCGCTTCCATCTCGTCGTCGCGCACGATATGGCGGTAAGTGAAAAATACAATCAGGGCAACGGAACTAAGCAGAAGACCAAACCCGAAGGCCACGATATAGCTGCCGGTCCATTTGATCAGGAATCCGGAAATTGCGATCACGGTGCCGGTACAGAAGTTGCGAATGAGCGCAACCGTCGATGTGTACGATCCGGTGTCGGCCTTGTCCATTTGCCTCCACAAGATCGTGTCACCGGAAACCTGCAAAGACGCAGATATCGAGAACAACACCATGAGCAGGACCAAGCCGTTTGCGCTGCGCACCTGAATCGAAAACAGGACCAAGGCAAGCATCATGCTCCATCCGATGCATAGTGCGAGGTAGGTGCCGACTTTGTCGATGAGCCAGCCGGCCGGATAGGAGACCGCGATCTTGAACAATAATCCCCACGACATGGCCGCGCCGGTAGCGCCGATGGTCAGTCCCAGACGGGTGCGCGCGTAGAACCATACCCATGTATTGAAGATCATGGGAAAGGCATTGAACAGCGCGATGGCCAGCATGAGGACCACGATGCGCTTGTCCTGACAGGCGATACGGATGGGAGCTAGAAAGCTGAACGGCCCGTCGGCAGGATGGCGGATGGGCGGCTCGCGTATCTGCCAGAGCGCCACGAGCATTGCAGAGGCCATGACAACCGCGGCTAGGATAAAGACGCGCGCCTGGCTGACATCCGCCATTCGCGCCCCGATGCGCGTGGAAAGGAATCCGGCCACACTGATTACGATGGCAACCAGGCCGGAGACGCGGGCTAACACTTCCTTTGAAACGCAGTCGATCGACAGAAGCGGATAGGTGGAAGCGCTCATGTCGTTGAAGAAGTAGTAGAGGATCATCAGCCCGATGAGCATCCATTTGGCTGTGAACAGAGGAAACAGAACCAGCGCTAGAACGATAAACGGCAGCGAGATCAGCACAAAAGGAGTGCGTCGGCCCAGGCGGCTGGTGCAGTGATCGCTCTTCCAGGAAAAGTACATGACCAGGAAGCTGACCGCCCAGAGATTGGCCGAGGTGAGCAAGCCAACGCTCGAGTCGCTGACGCCAACCGACTTCAGCCTGAGGTTCATCAACGGAATAAGAATCGTAGTGCAGAGCGCAGTGCCGAAGTGGCCCAGGGTAATCCACGAGACATTTCGCCACATCAATTTGCTGTCGGCGTAGTAGCTGGCCAGGTCTGGGTTGGCACCTGTCATCGGTTGGCTCGCTTCTTCACCCGCGCTCGATTCCTGGCTCATCGTGTCTCCCTCAGTGCTTTGTGAATCACTCGGTCCATCACTTCAATTCGTCTAGGCGTACCAGCCGGTTCTCGCGAGCGGAAAGTTCGGCAGCGAAACAGAGCCGGGTGGTTTCGAGCGCATCGCGCGGGCTTGTCTTGGGCGGTTCGCCCACGGCCACCCGGCGGACAATGTCCAGTGCCTGATCGTGGGTGTTGTGAAAGTAGGCAAAGTCCTCTTCCGGACTCCACGTTTCGTTCTGCACCCATTCGCTCTTTTGCCCCCAATCGTCCTGGCCAAAGGCCCAACGCTTGATGGTGCGCGGAAAGACATCGGTTTCCGCCGCACCCTTTTCTCCGTAAACCATGTATCGCAGCGCGTGGCCATCGCCGGACTGCTGCGAGACGGCGTTCTGCAGCGGATCGCCTTTGAAAGTAGCTGCCGGGCCCATCATGAAAGTGAGATGGCTGACGGCGCCATTCTTGAATCGATAAGTACAGTGGAAGTTGTCATGTACCTCATAGTACGGAATCACATTGGGAGCGCAGGCGGCGTAGACCTCTTCGACTGCGTCGTTGATCCACCAGCGCGGCAGATCCACATAATGGCTCAGCTTTTCTCCGAACATTCCGCCGCTGGAGCCAGCTGCGGCGCGCCAGGTATTGTGGCGTCCCCACGCGCTGCTGCAGTAGATGCAGTGCGTGTTGAGCACGCGGCCCAGCAGTCCCTGATCGATCCAGTCCTTGACTGCGGTGTAGAGGCGCGAGTAGCGGAGCTCAAAGCCGATCTGCAGAAAGCCCTTGGTCCTCTCCGCAGTTTCGACCATGGTCTGTGCGTCTTCGATTGTTGTCGCCATGGGCTTCTCGCACATCACTGCCTTGCCTGCTTGCAATGCTGCAATGGCCAAATCTTTGTGCGCGTCATTCGATGCGGTAATAAAAACCAATTTGATGGCGGGATCTGCGAGAACGCGGTCAAGGCTCTCGGATGGAATCGCTTTATATCGCTGTTCTAAAACTGCCATGCGCTCGGGATTTCTGTCGAAGAGCGTAATACTGCGCACGAGCGGGCTGTCGCCAAGATGGCGAATCACGTGCTCGCCCATGTCACCGCAGCCAAGGATTGCCACTCCGATGGAACTTGCGTTGCTCATGCCTTGCCTCCAATCGCTTGCGATTGTTTTTTGGTTTTTTGAAAGAGAGCGCGATAGCTGGCGATGGTCTTCCATCCATCCTCGGCAACCGGACGGCTCGTGTCGCAATTGAATCCGGCGCTTTCTAGCTGCCCGAAATCGGCGGGGCTGTACACCGTGCCTCGTCCGTCATCGACACTGTATTCCAGATCAACTGGTACGTCGAACGCCAATCGGCAAGTTCCGTGGCGCAAAGAACGCGCGCCCATGGCCGTTACGCGCCGCGACTGTTCATCCCACAACAAGCACTCGGCTTCGCACACAACGCCGAGCGCCTCAAGTGTGCCGTATCCCAGTCGAATGCCGCCGCCATCGGGCAGCGTAAGCGCGCCGTCGGCATATCGTGCTTGAGCAGGCTGCGGACTGAGGGCCAACAGGAACGCAGCCATGGAAACAGGTTGCGAAGCCTCAAGCCGCCAGCGCCGATAGCGCGGAAAGCGGCCATCGCCAATCTCCTCCAGCCCCGTGTTATTCAGACCGTAGATGTAGCCCGGCACCCAGGTCGGCTCTTCCACTACGACTCGTGTTGGGGTGGAGCAGTTGAGCACCTGCACAAATATCTCGCCCTTTTCCTCGTCGCTCAGTCCTTTGCTTCCACCCTTGATGCCGGCGATGAGGTTGGCTTGGCCACCTGTCAGCCGATACTGAGAATCTGCTGTCTCGGTGACCGATCCCGAACAATGAAGATGCGTGGCAAAGCGAATGGCCCGTGCGGCCTCAAAGGCATCGGAGAGCAGAATGACTCCCGTCTTGCTGTCGAAGATAAAAATCCTGTCGGCTCGCTTGACCTCAAGCCGGGGATCGAGCGAGTTAGTGACGACGATGTGCGCGTAGAGATAGCGTTGGCCTGCCAAGCAGCGGCGCAGCAGCGCGTTGCACTCGGGCGGAACCGCGCCATTGAGATACTGGCCGTTGGTGAGCGCGCCGCCGTCTTCAAAACACATGGTGTTGGTGAGCGCGCTGTTGAGCCCGTACTGGCTCATATTGATATTGCACAGCACCGGAGATCCGTCTACGCTGACCTCGAAGGCTCCCATCGATGGAGCGAACTCGCGGTTTTGCGGCATGAGCGCGAAGACAGCCTGTCGACCGGCCTTTGCCCCTGCGCTGAGCGAGACGGCTACTCGATGCTCGCCGCTAGCTGTAGCGATGATCTCGCCAACATCCCTCGCGATCAGCGGGCGATCGGGAAATGCCGCAACATCTCCCTTTAGCGAAGGGGCATAGAGCAGTTCGAAGATACCCAGCGTGAGATCGCCGGCAGCTTGCTTCTCTTTCTCCACAAAGGCGCGGTAGATTGACTCGATGCCGGGGGTGGGATGAAAGCGGCAGAGATAAGCGGTAAGAAAACGGTGCTCCCTCGTACGCAAGCCTCGCTGCATCTCCTGGCTGTTGGGCACGGGGAACGATGCTAGCAGCGCTTCTCCCAGATGGTCGAGAAAGGCGCTGGAACGGAGTTCGGGAACATCTCCGCCAAACGCCTGCGCCGCAGCCAAGTAGAGAACCATGTGGAACGGAAAATAAGTTGCCCACGCCGCTTTGCCGCTGGCTGGAAACAGCTTCAGGCTCTCAACGAAGAGTCCGTGAAAGAACGGAAGCGCATGGCGGGCAATCTCCAAATCGTCATAAAAAGCCATGCAGGCAATTGCTGCGCCGTTCCATGCGCCAAGCGAGTGAGGCTCGATGGACGGGTATCCCATGTAGGCGCGCTGCAGCACGGTGAAGTCGTAGATCTTTTGCAGATACTCCTCGGCCTTGGCCAGGATCGCGCGGCGGTCTTCAGGGCTGAGCAGGGGCTGAAGATAGTCCCAGGCCAGAGCCGATTGATAGAGCTTCATGCCGATGACTCTGTCGTTGTCGCCGCCCATCAGCAGCGGATCGGGCCTGCCGCTCCAGGTGGGCGCGTGGGCCAGCTCCATGATCTTCGCCTTGGCTCGCGCGCCGATGGTCTCATCACCGGTAAGGGCGAAGACCAGGCTTGCCAGCTCCAGCGTGCCCTGGCTGTTGTCGGTGAGAAAGACCAGATCCCCGCTGCGCAGTCGTTCTTTCAGAGCTTGGAACTCACTGGTTGCCTGCCAGCGCGCGTTCACTTGCTTTGCTTGCTCTGACGAAAGAAAAACGCGTGGATGGCCGCTTGCGATTGGCTTGATCGGAAGAGGTCGGCGGTCGTCCGTGCGCAGCTCAAGGTATTCAAGTCTGCCCCAATCCATGCGCTCGCGGTCTCGCTCGATCCACTCTAGAACAAGTTCGTTCTCGCCGTCCTTTGCCTCCAGGCCAAACTCCGCAGCCAGACGGCCCTGCGCAATCTGCTCCGGGCCGGGCATGGCGCACCAAAGGCCCCCCTTCAGATTTCCATTCACGTATGTACGCGCCATGGGCATGGCCATCACATTGCGCAGGTGGTCCAAATCCCATGGGCCAATCGGCACCCGCTTGCCGTCCGGGACGCGCACCATATCGATCATCGCCGTGGACTTGTCAAACGATTTAGGAGTGGTTTCAAAGCGACCGCTGTAGAGTCCCGCGGAAAGATTGAGGCGGAGGGTGAGCCGCGATTTCGTGGCGCGAATATCCGTGACTCGCCCGGTTGCATCGAGGAACTCGATTGCATCCGAGCCACTGAACTGGGTTCGAATCGGCTTGAGGAAGGCGATGAGATCGTCGTTCTTCATGGTCCGTCAGAAGCTCCAGTGCCAGTTATCAGTTTGCTTATCCGCGTTGTGGCGCCAAGGGTTGGACTCTTCGCTAGCAGGATTGAGATCAGTGTATTCGAGTTGAGGGGATGAATTTATGACACCACACAACATTTGGGGGGCGCTGTGCAATTGCGGGCGCAAGAACACAAAAAGAATGCCGGGCCACAGGCTAAGTGGCTCGCCTGGAGCCCGGCACGGTAGTTGTACGATACTGTGTTTCAGCCGACAGCAGTAGCCGGGTTAGAAGTTGTACTTGAGCGCGAACTGGATGTTGCGCGCTCCCTCTGACGAATTGATCTGACCGATGGTGCCGAGGTTCGGATTCGTGGTGTTGATTCCTCCGTTGTTCGGCGCATCGAGAATGGTGTGGTTGAAGGCGTTGATGAACTCGGCGCGGAACTCAACATTCTGATGTTCCGTGACCGGAAATATCTTTGAAATATTGCCGTCGATGTTCTGCTCGCCGGGGCCGTAGACCGAGCTAATACTGCAAGTTCCGAAGTAGCCGGCGCTGGGCTCCTGGTAAGAAGCCGGATCGAACCACCGATAGCCATAGAAGCCATTGCCGATCGTCTGTTTGTGCAGCACACGCGGCGGCGCAATGCAGTTGGGCCGGTTCTGGAAGGAGTTCGTACCGGAATGGTCATCGTTGGAGCTAAGCGTCTGCGGGAAGCCGCCGCGGAAGGTTGGAATGACGCTCACCTTCCAGCCACCCACAACAGCATCGGCAGCCTTGTTCATGGTCGAGCCGAACTGCTTGCCGCGACCGAAAGGCAACTCATAGGTCAGGTAACCGGTGAAGTCGCCCTTGACGTTGTAGTAGCAGGCTCCGGTCTCGCCCTTCGGATTGTAGCTGTTCTGCCACCAGGCGCTTGGCCCGTTCGATTGCCCACCCTCACCAAAGAAGCCTTGGGAGTTGGTCATGCATTTGGACCAAGTGTAGCTGAGCATATAGGAAGCGCCATGATTCAGTCGTCCATCAATCTGGGCCTGCAAGGCGTGATAGCCCTGGTGCGCCTCCGCAAAGGTGCCGAAGATATACGCTACCTGGTTAATGACCGTCTGGTTGTTCGCAAAGTAAGGAGACGGGCTCGTCACGCCCGGCGATTTCCAAACAAGCTGCGTAAGCAACTGCGCATCGGTCAAGTGCCGGGTTTGCTGCCCAACATAGCCGATCTGGAACGTGGTCGAGGGCGAAAGCTCGTGCTGCACAAACAGGCTCCACTGGCTGGAGTGAGCCGGTTGCACATGCTTGTCCCAGGAAAAGATGACGGCACCTTTGTAGCAGGCCGCTGCACCGGTTGCAAGGCCGGCATAGGTGCAAGCCGCAGTCGCTGTCAGCGGAGTAAAGCCCTGATCCAGCGTCGTTGTCGGGAGAGCAAGCGTGCTGTAGTTGGCGCTGGCTGAAACCGGCTGCGGCGGGTTGGCCGGCAGACGTAGTCCCAAGCCCGTACCTTCCATAAACTGCGACAATCCAAAGGAGGCGCGCACCGTTGTCTTCGGCATCACTTGATAAGCGAGGCCGATGCGAGGCTCGTAGTTGCCGTAGCCGTTGTACGAGTTGTAGAGCGCGTTGTTTTCGCCATTCTGTCCGGGCCGCTCAAAGACTCCTGTCTGCGGATCCCAGTTATCTTCATTGTTGTGGGCCTCAACAAAAGGCGTGTGCGTCTCATAGCGGAAACCGAGATTGGCGGTCAGCCGATTGGTCAGCTTCCAGTCATCTTGAATGAAGCCGGCAAGGACATTGTTGTTCTGCTCCCACTCCGCGCCGGGGTTGCCTACGCCGACCTGGGTGGGCAGGCCGAGCAGGAAGTCCGACTCCGGACTGCCCGAGTAGGTGGTTTTGAACGTGAAGCTGCCTGCCTGTCCATTGCTTCCGTTGAAGAGGCCCGCGGTACGAATTCGCCAGCCTTGGAAGCCGAAACGCGTGTTGTGCTTGCCATGCACCCAATTCAGGACGTCCGAATACTGAATGGACGTGTCGTAATTGTCGGTGACGGTGGCCTTGGTGCCAAAGCCGCTCACATAACCGCCGCTGAAGCTCATCGCAGGCAGGAAGCTGGTGGTCAGCCCAGGAATGTTGAACAGAGTGCCTGCATTGCCGGCAAAGTTAGCGGAGACGTGGTTCGACCCGTCCTGCAGGTAGTTCACGCCCAGGCGCGCATCGTTCAGCAGGTTCGGAGAAATCGTCCGCGTGTAGCCGGTGACGAAGTTCCACGAGTTCAACACATTGGATGCGTTGTAGTCGTAGGCGACAGAGTTCACGACCGGATTGTTCAAGTGGCTATAGGAGAAGCGGCCCATGAAGCGGTCCTTATCGGTCGCGGTGTAATCCAACCGGCCGTCGCCCTGGTCGTTGTCCGTCTTGGTGGCTTTCGTATTCAACGCATTCGACTGAAGCGAGCCGTTGATCGGTGTGGGGTAGAGGGCTGAGTTGAGTATGGCCTGCGCCGCTGGGCTCAAACCGGTTGCAGTCGTAATTTTGTTGTTAGCGAAGGGCTGGCCGGTCTTGGGATTGATAATGTTCTTGCCTGCCGCCACCAGTTCCGAGACATCGCCCGTACGCTCTTTTGCGGTGAATGCCGTGAAAAGAGAAGAGGTGCTGGGAAAGTCAAATCGCTCAGCCTCGTAATCGGCAAAGAAGAACAGCTTGTTTTTCATGATCGGGCCGCCGACTGCTGCGCCATACTCATTCCAGCGCACCTTCTGCCGCGGCACGATAGTCCCCGGCACAAGCTTGTTCGACCATTGGTTTGCGTTGAGAATATCGTTGCGGAAGAACTCAAAGGCCGAGCCGTGCAATGCGTTTGTGCCTTCCTTGATCGAGAGGCTGACAATGCCGCCCATGTAGCTGCCAAATTCAGCTGACGCATTTTGCGTGATGACGCGAAACTCCTGAATGGCATCCGGCTGCGGAGCATACACAACGTAGTTGCTGCCCGCATCGTTGTTGTCCATGCCGTCCAGCAGGTAGCTGTTCGCGGTGAAGCGGTTGCCGTTAAATTCGGGGCGCGCCACCTGACCGGCGTTTTGGCCGTTCGCAAATCCTGAGGGCGTCGGTGAGACCGCGCCTGGGGTGAGAAGCGCGAGTTGCAGATAGTTGCGGCTTGCCAGCGGCAAATTAACGTTCGTCTGCGTGTCGATGACAGTGCCGACATCGGTCGTATCGGTTTGCAGCAACGGCGCCACGTCCGTTACCCGGAGGGTTTCACTCACCTGCCCAACCACCAGCTTGATGTTGACCGCCTCTACCTGGTTCAACTGCAACTCAGGGGTTTGCTCGACCGCCGTTCGGAATCCCGGCGCGGTTACGCGCACCTCATAGCGGCCCACGGGCAGTTGGCTCAGGCTGTAGAAACCCGCCCCATCTGTCTTGGCAGACCAGACCGTTCCGCGGTCCAAGTCCGTGGCTTTCACATCGGCGTTAGGTAAAGCGCGATCTGTCGGATCGGTGACGGTGCCGTTGATCGTCGCGGTCACATCCTGCGCATTCGCAATATAAGGAAGGCAGCAGAATGCCAGCGTAAGAATGCCCAAGATTCGGACTGCCGAACTCTTGAACACAGGTTTTAGCATGTTGATGATCATGTCCCAACACCTCCTGAATGGTTTCTTGAACGTACCGTTTTGGGTCTCCAATGAATAAATGGAACCTAAGTTCTGGAATGCGAAACTGTCGTTTGCATTGCGGTCAAAATACTTGAAATCGCATTGCGCTGTCAAGCCCCCCCGTGAGATTGTTTTCATATGGAAAAGGCTTCCACAGCCATGACTTCAACGCTGCGCTGCTTGAAAATGCTGGAACTGCTGGCAGATGAACCATTTGAGCTGTCTTTTACGGAGATCGCTGCCCGCCTGAAGGTGCCCAAGGCCTCAGCGCACCGGTTGTGCACAACGCTGCTTGAGGCGAACCTCATCACCCAGCACCCGGCCACTCGCCGCTACATGCTCAGCAGCCATGCGCTTTGGATTGGCTCGGGGTACCTGCGCCACTCCGACCTCTATCGAGCAGCCTTCTTCCCCATGCAAGAGCTGGCCCGGCAACTTCCCGGCACGGTGCAGTTGGGCGTGCTGGATGAGGATTATGTTCTGTTTATCCATTCGGTCGGTTACGCCGGCGCGCCGGATGCCTTTGCGGATGTTGGACTGCGCCGCCCTCTGAACGCCACGGCCTCGGGCAAGATATTTCTTGCCGGCATGACTCCGAAACAGGTGGAGCGGATCATGGCGAAGAGCGCGCGATCGTACACCAGCAGCACCATCACCTCGCCGGCGCGGATGCAAAAGGAGATCGATCAGGTGAAGAAGTTGCGCTACGCCCGCAATGTGGAGGAACTGCTGCCCGGATACTGGGTCTTGGCCGCAGCCGTGTTCGGCGAGGACGAACAGTTGGCCGCCGCCATCAGCATTACGCTGCCTGTCTCCGAGTTCACGCCCGACCGGGAAGTATCGGTTGCAGCTTTGCTGAAGGAAGCGGGGCGGAAGATTTCGCTTCAGTTTGGCCGCGGCGGCAACTCCCACGGCATCGTCGCCTTCCACTAAAGCGGCCCCGGGGCAACCAGACAGGATCTGTATGCAACTCAGCTTGAGCCACCTCGGATATTTGCCTGACAGTCCCAAGATTCTGACGCTCCTGCCCGAGGGCGAGAGCGAACTCGCCGATTCGATCCCCTTTTACATCCGGCAAAACTGCTTGCGCATGAAGCGC
>Ga0302320_10015519_pt1 | contig 15640 bp, 16 predicted proteins | sample Bog_T0_3_FD_202130 | JGI IMG/M metagenome (GOLD analysis project Ga0302320, IMG submission 202130) | Peat permafrost microbial communities from Stordalen Mire near Abisko, Sweden - Bog_T0_3 | ecosystem: Environmental > Terrestrial > Soil > Wetlands > Peat | place: Sweden: Abisko, Stordalen Mire... | reverse complement strand
AGGCGGTCCAGTCTGACCCGGTAGTCGTTTTTGATCTTTGGGAAGTCCTTCCAGGTCGGATGTCCAAAGATCCTCTTTTGACTATCGACAAAGAAGCGTTGCAGCGAGTCCGGGGCGCCCGTGACTCTCTGGATTACAACGTGCAGTCGGGGCAGTCTGATATCTGAGGGAACGAGGATTTGCCTCCAGATTCTGGGGCGTCCCGGGATTACGGTGATTTCGAGGGTGTAGTTTGTGGCCGTGCTCATTTTGGGGGTGCTTTGGCCCGAAGGCGAAGCAAGGCCCCGGGGCGATACTTGAGGTATTTCAGAAAGGCGCGGTTGAAATAGCTTTGGTCGGCGAAGCCGAATTGATGGACGGCATCGAGAATTGTGCAGTCGGTCCGAAGGAGCATTTCCTCGGCCCGGCGCAATCGCCGAAAGAGATGGCTGCGGACGGGTGGCGCACCGTAGGTCCGGGTGTAGAGCCGGATGAAATGGGCCTTGGAGAGGAAAACCAATTCCATCAGCTCTTCCACTCCGATGCCGCGGTGCAGATTCGTCTCTAGAAAGTCGTTCACGACTTTTTGCTGGAGAGTCGTCAGTTGTCCGTCGCGACCGCCGGGGCCGCTGGCTTCGTGATGAAAGTTCAAAAGGCGCCCCGTCAGGACGCGGCCGGCAGCTACCGCGAAGTCGTGGTCTTGGATGGCGCAACCAGGCTCACAGAAGGCTTCGAAAAGCGAGATGAGATGCCGGGCAATGGCGTCGTGCCCTGCGACCAGGGCGAGGTCGTGGATCACGACGCCATCGAGGCCGGTCCCCGCATTGCCCACATTTTTGAGGAAGCGCGCCGTAACGTAGAACTTGGCAATCCCGGCCTTCTCTTTCCAACGGAACGCGTGCTCGACCTTCGGGGCGACAACGCAGAGTTGCGCTCCCCGCAAATGCTCGCGGTGCGCCTTGTCGCCTTTAACCCTCCACGTGAGATCGCACGCCGCGGGCCTGAAGAGGAGCATGATCTGAGCATGGGCGCGATGGCTGTGCATCCCGATCTCCACGGGATCGAGCTGCCCGTAGGCCAATCCGATATTGTCGCCATAGATGAGGTCACGGCGTAGCCCGGGCATCGCTGCGGGCACCTCGATGCGTGGGGAAATTTTGTCTTGAGCTGGATTGGAACGAGTTAGGTGGGTCAAGGCCGACAAGAAGATACCTGGGCGACCCCTGCGCAGATATTCTCATGGCGATAGTACCAACCCGTGCTCCCCGCTGTCTTTGACCCGATTTGCCACTTTTATAACTGGATTTGCGGCGGTCCCAGAGGCTTCTTTGGTCATCCTCCGCTTACCTGGTCTACCGCATGCGGGGTCGCCGACATCGGCGCTGTCCACGATGACCCCTCCGGCCCTGGCGTAAACCCGGTTAACCCGGCGGTCGGATGGCGCGCGTCGGCTTGGGCGAGGGTTTACCCCACCCGGTATCGATTCCCTGGCGAACGTGGGGGAACTGTGCCCAGAAGTCATGGGCGATCCGGTGAACGCGTTCGCGGGCCCGGGCCGCCTCCATCAGATGGAGCATGACCCACCGCACCAGGAAGGCATGGGATGAAGCGCCCACCTGTCGGTATACCTCGGGGTTTTCCTTAATGAAGCCGTCCAGCTCCGACGTTCGCTCTGACCGGATACCGCCCCGGTCGATACTTCGCTGAGGGTCGAGTTTTCTCCCCAGCGGGGTAGTCGGCCGGCTTTCCGGAGCAGGGGTTTCCAACTCAAGGCGGCGCGTGTCCCGTTCCATGATGCGACGGTTCTCTTCGGCCGGTGGGAAGAGGGTCAGGTCGCCCCGGATAAATCCGTGGATGAGTTCGTCGGCCTCCGGCAGGGCGAGGCTGTAGGCCATCAGGGCTTCGACGGTGAGTTCTTGGGATAGGCCGGTCTCGGCTGCTATCTGCGCCACGCTGCGAACGTACAAATCGAATGTTTCGGTGGTCACCGGAACCCGGGCCTCACGCCGGGCGAGAGGCGGACGGGGTGCGGTCGATGGGGTTTTTGAGCTGCGATCCGGTTTAGCGTTCACGGAGGCTTAAAGGCGCATGCCCCTTCCTTGGGCTTGAGAAGGAGTGGGTTCAGCCGCTAGGCGCCGTCGCCAGGCGGCTATCCGCTGGCCCTGCTGTTGCCCGCTTGTCCCGGCGTTGGCCCCTTCCACGGCAAGCGTCCGGTGCCCCTCGGATTCGATGGCGCGGCGAAGCGCCGCTTTGTCCGGCGTGAAAATCAGGGCCCGGCGCCGGCCTCGAGAAATCGTCACATAAAACTGCTTCTGGTTAGTCGCTAGACGTGAGCCGGCATCCGAAAAGAGTACGGTGTCCACGGTCTTGCCCTGGCTTCCGTAGGAAGTGGTGGCGTAACCGTAATTGAATACCCGGTGATCGGCCCCGAGGGTCTTCCGCTGGCCCCGGTCGCTCTCGATCACGATGCGCCCATCGGCTACGACCTCACGAACCGTTGCAAGTTCGCCGTTGGCTAAGGGCCGGCCGTCCAGAGAACGGCCGTTCATTTTGAGTTGGATGCGGTCGCCCGGGGCCAGGTCCAACGGCCTTTCCTCGACAAGATTGAGCCGGTCGGCGTACCGGTAGGAAATGCGGGATCGGCGCCCGCCCTTTACAAGCGTGATTCCCTGGGAATCGGCTCCTTGAACGCGGCAGATCTCACCGCGTTGATAGCGGCCGTAGTTTCGGAGGAACACGACGGCTCCTGACTTGGGATAGCTGGAGGCATCCTGCTTCTCTGCCCCGGTAAGATCGACGGCCCGAAAGGTCGGCAAACGGGAACCGGTCCCCAGCCGGCCTGCGGCGGCGAGGGCCGCCCGCACAGTGGAATTGACCGCTTCAACCTCATTCCAGGTCTGGGCAACAACCAGCGCTCGCTCCTTTCGCTCCAGGGCATCGAGGTAGTCCCGCGCCAATAGGCGGCGACCTTCCCCGGGCGTCTGCTCGCGGACCCAGCCGAGGCCATCCAGGGCGTCAAGCGCTGCCGCCGGGCGCCCACGGGAGGCGAGGCGAACGGCGGATCGGTAGGCGGAAATCGCGCGCTTCTCGGCGCGGTCGCTGGAAAGCCGAGGGTCCTGGCGGCGGATGGATTTCAGTCGGGCGACCGGGACGCCGGAATAGCGTTCGAGAAGGACTAGGGCGTCCGATGCCGCCACCGCTCCGTGCTGCCGGGTGTCGCCGGAGAGGATCAGGCGGGCTCGGTTTTCCCGGGCCAGGGTCACAAGGCGGTGCATGTCCCGGATGCCGACTTGGCCGCTCTCGTCCAGGATAACGACGGTGTTGGCTTCGAGGCGTGGTGCCGCCAGAAACCTGGCCAGAGTATTTGCCGGAAGTCCGTCACTTTCGAGGTCAAGGACCTGCTGACGCTGGGGAGCCAGAACAACGACCGGATGATTGGCGGCCAGGAGCCCTTTCTGGACTTCCCGAAGTGAGGTAGACTTGCCAGTTCCGGCCGCTCCGCGGAAAAGGGTTATGAAAGACCGGCTTTGCATGATCTTGCCGACAGCCCGGCGCTGCTCCTCGGATAGCCGCTCGTCAGGGGTGAAGGTTCCGTTTAGCGGCCGATGCCCGCGGACGCCCTTTCGGGCGATCATGTCTACCTCCATTTCGAGGCGGACCAACTCCCGAGAAGTGACTTCCCCGTGCTCCAAAAAGAAGACTGTTGGCATCTGTTTCATGGCGTCTCGGAGACCCGGTAGGCTGAACGACTGACCCCGCCCTCGGACGAGAGCAGCCGCGAGCAATTCATGCTGGGCGGCAACCGAATGGCGCTCGAAAACGTGGCGTTCCGCCCAGGCAAGGAGGTCCGACGAGCGGACCTCCGGTGCTGGAGTGGCCGTAGCGCCGGCGCGGAGCGACTGAAGCGCCGTACGCTCGACCGGTGTCAATTGGCCCAGCCAAGATTTACGCAGGGTTTCAGCGCTCGCTTCCTTGATTTTTCGGCGCCGCTTATCGTGGGCAACCCGATCTCGGATATCCTTCACGTTTAGGGGAGGTCCCTCCCGGGCGATAACTTCTGCAGTCTCCAGGTCGATCTGCCTACGGCGCTTCGAGAATCGGTTGAGAACCTCCGGAGCTATCCCGTCGATTTCGAAGCTCTTGCCGACGGGGCGAGTGCGATAACCGAGCGCATGCAGTTCGCGGCTCAGTTCGTGGTCATAGATCGAACTGGCAAACCGTTGGGCTTTGAACATTCCGTGGGTTTGGAGCGCCTTCCATCGTTGCTCTACCGCATCGAACGTGGCGTTGAAGACCACGCAATGGGTGTGAAGTTGGGGATCAAGTTCCCGACTGGTATCGTGACGAAAGCAGGCGGCGACCAGGTTACAGGTGGGCCGGACCCCGTCCTGATTTCCGTCCCGGCGCACTCGGGCTTCCGCGAATGCCTCAAGTTCGTTTAGAACGGTGCGAACGCACCGATCATGGGCCTCGATGATCCTCGGATCATGGAGCAGCGCGACAAGCGACACGCTTTTCGGGGGGCTGATCGTCCAGTCCTGGAAAAGTCGTCGGTTAGCGACCAGTTTGCCGTCCTTTCTCCGGACCGTATTACGACGAACGGTAAGCCATTTCCCGGTGTTCGGGTCGTTGCCTTCACAAAGAGCCGCAAAGGCTGCTTCACTGACGTTTTCCCCGAGACTTAGGCGGGCGGTTCCCTTGCCAAACCACTGGCCGATTGCCGCATTTTTCTGGGAATAGTAGTCCCCCACCGAGAGGTGGGCCTTGAAGTAGTGGCGGGCGGCCGAAAGATCGGTATGGGTGAACGGGGAAATCATCGGAAATCCTCAGGGCCAAAGCCGGAGTCCCGGGCAGCGGGGAAACAAAGTGTTGTTTCCCAATTTCGGTTGACACCCCACCCCTTGCGCAGAGCGCAAGGTTTGAGCGGCATTCGCCTCTGCCCCTGAAGAGGTCGGGACTTCCCGCATCGGATGGAGCAAACGCGGGTCATCATCTAGCCGGGCGCAGCGGGCTATTCGCCGCCGTGGGGGTGCGACGATTGCGAGAGGCAGGCCTTCCGGGACGTTCATCGCGGCGCAGGCCGTGGCGTTGGCAAAAACCTCGAATCTCGTGGCGGTCTACCCGCCGGTATCGCTCTGGCAGGCTCCCGCGCAGTTCGCTCACCTTGTAGGCCGGCCGAGGGTGATCGAGGACGTGAAGGAGCAGATGGATTTTCCAGGAATCGGTATGGCCAAAATCAGTGGGCCCAAGGGACCGGCCCGTTCGCTGGCGGAAGAAGCGGAGCACTTCCTGTAACTCGCGGGCAAGCCGACCCGAGTCGTCGTTGGCAAGTCTTCCAAAGTGACGGGCAGTCGCGAACTGGAGGGCCAGCGGGACCTCGATCCTGCCCGAGGCCACAAATCGGCGCCAGAGTCGGACGAGCGCGAAGGTGGATACGTCGAGGAGGCCGGCCTGGTAGCCTTTTATGAGGGCCAGCACCTCTATCTCCCAAAGACCGCCGTGAGGGCCTTGGCCCGGCTGGATAGCCGGTGGATTGGGCCGTAGTGCGGCGGCGAGAACCCGAGGCCAGAGTGGGCGGTCGGGACCGGGAGCCTGAGGATCAGCCAAATACGCGCGAAAAGCAGCTTGGGTGGCCGGCTCCGAAGCGAATCGGCCAAACAGCCAGGCCCGGACGCGTAGGGACCGCCGGCAGAGATCGATGAAGAGCAGGAGATCCGCAGCGTCGTCAGGAAGCGCCAAATCGCGAAGGAGGTCGGCAACGCCAGAAAGATCGGCGGTCAGAAACCGCGGGCTAGTCAGAGGTCGTGTCATGGGGCGCCAGGTTCTTGGGGTTCCGGCGCGGGCCGGCGCTCCTCAGTGACCTTCACGGCGGATATGAAGACCTCATCTTCATATTCGCTGCGATACGTCGGGTTCACGGCGTGAATTTCGAATGGGTGTCCCCGGATGATGGCGTCCCTCACCTTGTCGAGCCGTGCGCCCTCAAGCCGAACCTCGCCTCCGCTGTAGACGATTTGCAGCGCTTTCCCGTCTTCGGCCGCACGGGCAGCAAGGAGTTGCCCGATAGGGAATGCCCAGGTCGTGCCCTCGATTGTCCGATAGGAGCAAAGGACGGCATTTCCGGTGGCCCGAGAGAAACAGGCGTGTCGGACCGGATCGCTCGACGTTCCAGCCGGGGCGGTGGCGGAAGTGGAGGCCGGGTTTAATTTGTCTCCCAATCGATGACGCATGCTGGGTTCCTTTGGTTGAAAGAGTGCTGGCTTGACTATGACAGATAGTCAATGACTATGCGGAACGCGCTATGGACACGTCCCAATTGCAAGCGGTCAAAACTCAACTCGCGGCCGTTCTCGGTGATTTGGAGGACAGGCGCACCAATCCGTACAAGGGGACGGCCCTTGAGGCCCTGTCCGAAGAGATTCGGGCGATGCGCAAGACCTACGGACTGTCGTACCGGGAAATCACCGCGAAGCTGGTCGCGCTTAAGGTCGATACCGACGAGGAGAAGGTCGGGGCTTTTTGCCGGTTCATCCTCAAGACGGCACCGAAACGAGGCAGGCGGGCGCGCCCCCGGCCCAAAGGGCAATGAGCCTATCGAGGCAGACGCCTCACTTCGGGTTATTTGCTATCGGGCTGGGGCTCGCATCGATTGCCCTCGCGTTTGGTGAACGCCTGGTCGCGGCGGCGGCTTTAATCGTGAGTCTAATGCCATTGGGAGCGGCGTTATTCCCGCCCATCGAGCGCCCAGGTGGCAAGAATGTCGTCCGGTTCTTGGGCCTTTCGTGGACCATGGAGGAGTTCTTGACCCATTGGATTGTCGTCGGGCGTTCGGGCTCCGGAAAGACGGCGGGCGTCATTCGGACAATGCTGATCCAGCTCATGCAGTCGGTCCCGGACTTCGGGTGCATTGCCATTGATGAGAAGGCCAATTTTCACCGGGTCCTGGCTGGGATATGCACGGCGCATGGCAAGCCGGACAAGCTGATCGTCCTGCGGCCGAGAGGGCGAGGCCGGGAGGCCAACTCTCCGAGCCACACCATGAACCTGATCGGCGACAGGTCGATTTCTTGGGAAACCTATGCCCAGCTGGTGATCGACACAGCCGTTGCCTGCGGCCAAGAAACGAACAATGCGTTCTTCAAGAACCAGGGCCGCAAGACCATCGCGGCGATCTTCGCCACACTGGAGGCCATCGACATGGTTCCGACCCTGGCCGACGCCTACGACTTCATCGCGGATGACGGGACCTACAACGCCGTGGTCGAGCGACTCGAAGAGCGGGAGAACGAGTCGGATACCTGCGAGCAACTGCTAGCCCACTGGAGGAATTTCGACCGTAAGGCAGGCGACGAGAAATCCGGCATCAAATCAACAACCGAGCTTTACCTCTACCCGTACTCGGCGGACGGGCTCCGGGAACTCTTCGGAGATCCCAATCCAACCCTTGATTTGAGCGCGGTTGACCAGGGAAAGATCCTTTGCCCGTCGATCCCGCAGTCCTACCTCACCCAACGGCGATACGTGATCGCATGGTTCAAGTTTGCGGGCTATTACCATCTGCTCCGCAGGTTCGATGAATTTGATGAGCAGGGGAGGGCGTCGTTGACGCCGATTGTGCTCCTGGCCGATGAAGGGCAGAATAGCATCTTGGCCGCCGAGGAGGGCTTGGCCGACCACAACACCCTGGACAAGATCCGGGAGGCGCGTGGGACGCTGATCCTCGCGATGCAGAGCTACTCCTCGATGCTGCCAGCGCTCAAGGGTCGGAGAGACCTGGCGGAGACCATCGTGACCAATCTGAACAACCATGTAATCGGGGCGATCCGGGATGAGACCGGGCGGGAGATGGCGGCCAATATCTTCGGGAAAGAGTGGCAGACCGAAAAGAGCCACAGCTTTGGAGGAAAAGATTCGGTCCTCATGGTCAAGAGGGAGTTAAGGCATATCTTCCATACAGGCATCTTCACCCGACTGCCTCAGTTCAAATGCATCGTCTTCCATGTCGCCGGTAGATGGGCCGAGGGATACATTCCTCCTCTCAGTGATGACGGGAAGCAATTGTCGATGCGCTATCGGATGCGCTCCCTTCGAGCGCTCTCTTGGGCACTATTTAAAGACAGTTCGGGCAACTAAATCCAAGAAGCACTAGCCGCATAAGCAGTGGGATCGGATGCCAAATCGGAGAATGATAATTTCGTCAAATGAACGAGCCCCTTGTTGCGGAAAAAACGAACAAACCGATCTCGCTCGGCTTCTCGCTGCGCAACATCCTTGCCGGCGTGTTCGTTGACAATAAATACCTCTGGTGGCCGCGCTCCGCTCGCGCGATTGATTTCTGATCGCTTGATTAGATATTTAAAATGTAGATCGGCGTCTGGATACGAGTACCCACAAAATATAATATGGTCCGCTTTCAGCAGCGTCTCCTCGGCTGACTTCCAGATCTGCTGGAGGTAAAAGTTCGACATCGCCTTGAAGAAGGTGGGCGGAATCACAATCGGTGTCCGCGGCTCCTGACAAACCGGACAAGTCATAAGTCCTGGATTGATGACAATTTCAGCGGCGATTTTCTCGCCGGGAAACAAGTCGATCTGGTTGCAAGTGGGACAAAAAAGCCAGTTTAGCGACCCATGGATTTTGAGTAGCTTTGGAATCCTGGTACCGGGGGAAGGCGGACTTGGGTTACGAAACGATATTGCGTAGTCTGGAGCCGCCGGTGCCAGCGCGCTAAGAGCATTGTCGAGGAGAAGATCGTAGTTCAGGCTAACGAAATCAGTCGAATTCAACCAACCTAAATGGGAGAGGGATTGAACGAAGGCTTGATGATGCACGGAGGCATGCCGGAGGTTTTCTGCGATGACCGTCGCAATTAAAGAGATGAGATGGGCTCTGGCTTCATGCGCACGGCTTGCTTGATGCGGCAGGCCGCCGTACGCCTTGAAACACTCGCCACGCGCATTGGCGAGTTCCAGGAGGCCGAGGGCCTCCTCAAATGTCGGAAATGATTCTGCCGACAGATTCGTGCTGTCGATGTCCGCTCCCCAAAACAAATCGAAAAAGGTCCGCATTTCGCCATCGCTGGCCGCGTGGACATAGGCAACGCTGACGCAATCTTGGTGACGCAGTGGACCGGTTCAAATGCGACCAGGGTGCTAATTGACGGAGGGCACGCCGCTGACGCTGATGAGGTATTGAAGAAGTTGGCGGAGCTTCGTGTCGCACACCTACATCATTTAGTGTGCACCCATCCGCACGACGACCACGCTGCGGGATTAGTTCAACTTCTCAACAATAAGCAGCTCACCGTCGGCCAACTGTGGATGCACTTGCCCTGGAGGCATATCAATTATGAAGAGTTGACGCGATCTCTTGGACAAGCCGGGCAAAGCAAGGTCGTTAACGTCATCAGGGCCTCCCTCGATACAACACAAGAGCTCTATCGTGTCGCGGTGGCACGAAACATTCCGATTTCCGAGCCCTTCGATAAATCGAGCATCGGACCGTTATTCGTTTGTGGTCCAACGCTGGAGTTCTATCGGAATCTGCTCCTTCAGTTCGGGGATTTTGAAAAGCTAAAAAACTTCGAATCAGCGCGAGCAGCGCATGAGCTAAAATTGATGATCGAAGACTTTGCGAGAGGTACTGCTGTCGGAGGACAACCCCTAGCGGAGGATGACGGTGACTTGGGGAGCGAGCCGACAGAGCCAGAAAACGAATCTTCGGTGATTTTGACCGCGTCTCATAACGCGAATCGATTATTATTCACCGCTGATGCGGGCGTCTCGGCGTTGCAATCCGCTGTTTCCCGCTATCAATTGAATAACTTGAATTGGATGCAGATCCCGCATCACGGAAGTCGTCGCAACCTCACGGAAACGCTGGTGGAATATTTCAAGCCCACATATGCATTCGTTTCGGCTAACGGCAGCACGCAACACCCACGACGGAAAGTCGTAAATGCCTTCAAGAAAATCGGGACGAAAGTTTACAGCACTCATCACCCGACTCCCCGATCATTGCACCATTCCGTTGGATCGGTACCTGAGCGTAAGGGTTATGAGAAAGCGACCGAGCTTTAGGTCACGGTCAAGTTTGCCACAGTGATTTTCTACGGCTCAGTCCGCCTTTCATTCAAAAACGGAAAGTCTGTAAACGCATGCTTTCCGGCGGTGGGTGACGACGGGCCGCTCCCGTTCAAGCACTGCTTCCGAGCGGCCGAGGAGTGTCGGCCGAAGCCGTGTGTCGGGCTACGCGCTGATCGCCAGGCCCCGACCGTCGGTATGTTCAACCAGGCGACCGCTGGCGGGGAGATTCCGGCGGAGAGCCTCGCTCACGGCCCCTTCGATGTTCGTACGGATCACGCCCATGAGTCGGCGGGCACCGTAGTCCTCGCTGAAGCCGTTTCGGACCACGTATTCGAAGGCGTCGGGAGATAGGTCGAGGGCATGTCCTCCAGCCTTCATCCGTTCCAACACCCGACTGACATGAAAGGCGGCGACCTGACGCTGCTGGGGCTCCTCCAGGCGGCGGAAAACGAAGGTGCCCCCTACACCCTCGATTCGGCCCAGTAGCTCAGGGCGAAGGTAACGGCGGACATACTCCATCACCGTGTTGGAGAAAGAGATATAATTGCGGGTTCGGGAGCGCATCGCCTCGCGCGCCCCGAGATTAGAGGTCATGACCAGGTACGAGTCCGTGAAGTCGAGCGGGGTACCGTCCGGGGCCGAAGCTTGGGCTCCCTTGTCGAGGATGCCCAACAGGAGGTCCAGAACCTCCCAGTGGGCTTTTTCGATTTCGTCGATCAGAAAGACCCGTTTGCCCTCGCGCTTGGCTTTGGCCAGCCGCTCGCGCAATTCGAGGACGCTGCGCGCTTCCTTGAATTCCGCCATGTTGAGGCGGGCAACCGAGTCCTGGCCAAAGAAGTATTCCGCAAAAAGTAGCGTGGTCTCGGTCTTGCCGACGCCGGTGGGGCCGACGAAGAGGAATCCGCCCAGGACGTAGCCCGGTTCGGTGAGCCCTAGTTCGCTTCGGCCGAAGTGGGCGTCCAAGGCCGCCAGGACCTCGGGTTGCCCCTTGATCCGGTCCGAGATCCAGGAAGTGAAGCCGTTCAGCCTCTCACAGGTTGCGCCGCTTTTCACGGTAAGACTCCCGCTCTCTATCGTCGATCTGTGACACCGCCTTGAGGAATTCGGGGCCCTCGACGGCGGTTTCGATGAGGGTACGGATGACGCGTCCGACGTTCGGGTGAACGTCGTTCATCATGGCGTAGCCGACCAGCCGGGCGAGCTTCTTACGGTGCTCATCGGAGAGCTGAACCGTCAGGGGTGAGGCCTTCTTTTCCTTTTTGGGCATCGCAATTTATTGTTGTATTCGATTAGTCAGTGAATATCTGTCGCGAAATGCTTCTTTTAAATCCGCTATCGGCCCTAGTGGCAAGCCCGCAGAATACGGGAATTTCGGTACTGCTCGCCCAGGTCAATTGGACCAGCGTGCAGGACTTCAAGAGCGGCGCCGGCACGATCGCTGGCATCATCACCATCGTGGCCTGGGTCTTGGCGATCATCTCTTGGTTCGTCGGCGTGACCCAGAAGGAAAACAACCCGGGAACAGCCAAGTTCTGCTTCTTCCTGGTGTGGATGTTCGCCATCGGGGTGCCGGTCGTGAGCCTGCTTTTCTACATCTTCATCGGGGCGAGCGGTACCCCCACTCCGAGCTTCAACTGACCATGCCCACGTATCGGCCAACGAACGCCGGCTTGCAGACCAAGGGGACCCTTTGGGCCGGGTTCGATCCCACGACAAGCGGCATCGTGGCGGGTGTTTTCATGGTTTCGGTGATGGCCACCTTCGCGGCCATTTCGGTCCTCAAGTGCTCCTGGCTCTTTGCGGTTCCGGTGCTGTTCGTTTTGCCGAACGTTGCGCTCCTTTCGGTGGTTCTCCTGCTGGTGATGGGAAAGCCGCCGGGATACCTGCGGGACTGGTTCGAGAGCCGGATTCTGGAGAGGAAGGAGACGGGACTAAATTGGGCGGAGGAACTGCCGCCCCTCGACCTATGAATCGGCCTCCCCCCAACGGACATTTTGTCAGGGACCTCCTCGTCTGGGGTACCTTTCGGAAGCGGGCGACCGTGGCGAAGGGCTTCGTCATCCGCCCTCCTGACTTGCGCGGTGCGGGCGAGAATGCGGCAGCCCGGGCTCACGAAAGCCTGGTGCGGTACCTGCAAACAATCCCGCCACAGGTGAGGCTGCAATGGCAGTGGCGGTGCAACAGCGATTACCACAAGGCGATTGAGGCCTACGAGCAGGTCACGGCCGGATGCCAGAATGCGAAGGAAAAGGCTGTGCGGGAGGCGACGGGCAGGTACTGCCGGAAACTTCTGGAAAGCCGGAAGCTGAGGCGCGAGCACCTGGTGGTCTTCATCTCGCAGGTCATCGAATCGGCTCCGCCACTTCTCGGGTCCCGGGAGGGCATTAAGGCCTATTACCGCTCGATCCTTTCGCAGTTCGAAACGAACTACCAGCAGCTGGGCAATGAGCTGGCCGCGGTCCTGGGGAGCGATGTCGTCGTCGAGCCCATGAGCCGCAAGGATAACCAGGTCTACACCTTCCTTTTTCTGAATCCCACCGCGGATGAATGGCGTGCGGACCTGAGCGGGGTGTTTGATGACCGCAGTTCGATCATGGGGAATTGCCTCACGTCGGATATCGGGACGGACCGGCTGGGGAGGATGTACTTCGACGGTCATTACCACGCGCTCCTCATCCTGCGCCAGCCGGGTTCCCATACGTTCGAGGGCATGATCCACAACCTCACCAAGACCGATTTCCTGAACTACCAAATCACGGTCAATCTGGAGCCGCTCGACACTTACCGGATCATCCAGGAGGAGGAGACCGAGCAGCAGAACCTGCAAAAGCAGGCCGGAGTCGATACCGTCGTCAGCCAGACCCGGCTGGACACGATTAGGCGCAAGCAGTCGACAATCACGAAGCTGGGCGAGGGCCAGACCCGGCTCTTCCGGACGACGTTCGTGGTGCGGGCGTGGAACACCGACGAGACAAAGCTGGCCGCGGACGTGAGCGCGCTAAAGGCCGGGATTCTGGCGATGCGCAATGCCCGCTGCTACGACACCCACCTGGAGGCGACCGCCTTGGAGGTTCTGTACTCGACGCTTCCCGGGAACAGTTTCCATCCGTACACGAATCGGGCCTTCCGGCTGGAGGACGAGCATGTCGCGAACCTGATCCCGTTTTCCGCGAGTTTTACGGGAGACCTGGAGCACGCCCAGGCATTATTTCTGTCGTCCGACCGCGCCTTGGCCGGGTTCCGGTTCCACCTGAACGGCCTGGTCCAGCACACGGGGGTGGCCGGAGGAACGCGGTCAGGCAAGAGCGCCAAGTACAACAACCTGCTCTACCAGACCGGGCCGTACTTCGACTTTGATGTCATGGTGGAGGAGGGAGGCTCCCACACCAACTACGTCTTGGACCACGGGTGCAGTCCCATTGTGATCCAGAAGAGTGGCAATGTTACGATCAACTACCTGGACACGCTGGGCGCTCCGCTTGATCCGGATCATCTGGCTTACGCCATTAGCCTCACGTCTCACTTTGCGGGCAAGACCGATGACGAGCGCCTGAACAGCCGCCGCCGGGCCTACCTCTCCTACTACCTCGGGGTTTTGTACCGGGAGGCGCAGGACGACTGGGCCAGGCGCAACCCGGAAAAGAATCGGAAGGCGCGGCGGGAGGCATGCGCGATCCACAAATGGCACGGCCTGCGCATGACGGCGGACGATACCCTTTTTGACGCCTACACGTTCGTCCGGGATCGGATGCAGGGCAATGACGGAGAGATTTTGGAGTTCATTGCCGGCGTGACCGAGGCGGAGATCACCCACTTCCAGAAGAGCCATGAAACGGCTCACCTCGCCGAACGGCACCTCTTCGCGTACTTCAAGCCAGAGGAATATCCCCGGCATTCGGAGCTGGCAGAGTTGCTGAGGCTCCGGCCCAGCCAGGAGCACAACCGGGAGGAGGTCTCCGAACTCGCCGCCCTGATGGAAAACTGGGGCGTCACCGGCGAGTACGGATCGCTCTTTGATGGGGTCACCAATCGGAGGTTCGACTCCCGGGTCGTTCACTTCGAACTTGCGAAGGCCGATAACAGCGACCTCGCGCTGCGGGGCGCCATCGCGCTCAACATCACCGGGCGGATTCGGCAGCGGATCGTGACCATGCCGCGGAGTCTCCGCAAGCGGTTCACCATGGAGGAGCTGGCGCGTTTGATTCAGATGCCCGGCGGCGCGCGGCTGACCCTCGAATTGTCCGCGCAGCTGGCGAAGTACAACTGTGTCTTTGCCTTCATTCTCCAGGACTTCGCGCAAATCGCGCACATCGAGGGTATCTCCTCGCTTCTCAACAACACCCGCCAGTGGCTCATCCTGCGGCACGATGACGTGAAGGAACTCGCGCTGTTTTCCGACCGCATTGTCTTGCCCGAAAGCATGCGGGATGCGGTGAGCAAGTACCCGATCCCGCTCAATCTGCCCGAAGCCGGTCGTTACTCGGCTTCGTGCTACTTCAGCCGGTCGGCGGTGCCGCAAATCTCCGGAACGCTCCATTACTCCTTCGATCAGCATGCCGCCTAGAGCCTACCTCATTCTTGCGACCGTGGTGCCGCTGGCCGGTTGTGCCTCCACGCAGACCGCCCGCCTTGGAACCGACGTGCTGGCGGCCGGGGCCGGCGGTGTGATTGCCGACAAGATCAGCGGCGGTAATCCGTATTGGACCCTCGCAGGAGGGGTCGCAGGTTTGGGCGCGGCCGAATGGGCGCGGAGTGCTTCTAATTCAGAGGATCAAAAGCAGCTGGCCTTGGCTTACGAACGGGGGCGAGCCCAGGACGCCCAGGTCACCTACGACGCGATCCAGAATTTCCAAAAGCACGGCCGCAGCCCGGGGGCTAGCGGGGGCTCGGGACAGTACATTGAGATTCCGATTACCGCGCCGGCCCGGACCATCAACGGGGTCAAGATCGACCCGTCCACGGAGTACATCCGGATTTCCACCCCTTAACCGAATCGATCCCTATGAATCCGACCCTTTGGGAATATTACATCCTCGACGGTCCCACTCAGTCCCAGTTGACCGCGCTGGGCCGCCAGGGCTGGGAGCTTGTTTCTGTCACCTGCATCGTCAGCGGGTTTTCGCGCAGCGAGCGCGCATTCTTCAAGCGCCCGGTGCCCGCGGCGCCGCCACCTCTTCACTCCCACGGAAAATGAAAACCCTAGCCTTGGCCGCTATTACTCTGGCGGTTCTTCCCCGGGCGTTCGCGCTCTTCGGTGTTGGCGATGTCGTCTATGACCCGGTCAACAATGGCGTCTTGGTTGAAACCAAGGTCGAAACGCTCGCGCAGTGGGCGAGCGCTCTGGCCAAGGCGGAGACCCAGATCCAAAACCAGCTCCAGCAGATCCAGAGGGCGGACAGCCTGCTCACGACCCAAAATCAGATCAAACTGGGGATCGGAGACTGGCAAAGCGTCGTCACCAAGGCCCAGAGCATTCAGCTCCAGGCCCAGAATCTCACCAAGGACAACAACCAGGGAATTTCGGCGAGCTTTGTGGTGACAACCGGACAGCCGACCCTGGGCTACACGAACCATGG
>Ga0302320_10015518_pt1 | contig 15641 bp, 17 predicted proteins | sample Bog_T0_3_FD_202130 | JGI IMG/M metagenome (GOLD analysis project Ga0302320, IMG submission 202130) | Peat permafrost microbial communities from Stordalen Mire near Abisko, Sweden - Bog_T0_3 | ecosystem: Environmental > Terrestrial > Soil > Wetlands > Peat | place: Sweden: Abisko, Stordalen Mire... | reverse complement strand
AACTAACCCATGCGCCGCTTCCTCAGCTTCCGCGACTTCGACTGGCCGCTCCTCGGCATGGTCTCCCTTCTTTGCGCCGTCTCCGTCTTTGAAATCTACTCGGCCACCCTTCACACCAAGTACCAGGGCTTCCACACCAAGCAGATCTTCTTCATCGCTGGCGGACTCGTGGCCATGTTCCTCTTCTCCAAAATCGACTACCACCGCCTCCTCGACCTGGTTCCCTGGTTCTACGGCGCCGCCCTGCTCTCGCTGGTCGCCGTCCGCCTCCTCGGCCACAAGGTCCTCGGCGCGCGCCGCTGGATCAACATCGGCCACTTCCAGTTCCAGCCCTCCGAGTGGATCAAGCTCATCCTCATCCTCGCCGTCGCCCGCTACTTCGCCAACCTCGGCGGCCGCCGCCTCACGTGGCTGGATATCTTCAAAGCCTTCTTCCTCGTCGGCATTCCCATGCTCCTGGTGCTCATCCAGCCCGATATGGGAACCGCCCTCACTTACACCCCTATCCTCATCGCCGGCCTCTTCCTCGGCGGCATCAACCTGCGCCAGGGGCTCATCCTCATTGTTTGCGGCTCGGCCCTCATCGCCGGCGTGTGGACCAGCGGAAAAATCCTCAAGCCCTATCAAAAAGCCCGCCTTACCAGCTTCATCAACCCTGACAACGACCCCCGCGGCTCCGGCTACCAGATCCGCCAGTCCCTCATCGCCGTCGGCTCCGGCGGCGTCTGGGGCAAGGGCGCGGCCCAGGGAACCCAGACTCAGGGCGACTTCCTCCCCATTCCTCACGCCGACTTCATCTTTGCCGCTTTTGGCGAGGAGCACGGCTTTGTCGGCTCGCTTTTGGTCCTGCTGCTATACTTTTCCATATTGATGCGTTTGATTCAGAACGCTCAAACAGCCGCTGACCTGTCCGGCTCTCTGATTATCATGGGAGTGGTGGCTGTGTTGACCTTTCAGATATTGGTCAATGTCGGCATGGTCATCGGGTTTATGCCGGTCACCGGAATCCCTTTGCCGTTAATGAGTTACGGCGGATCTTCGGTACTGTTTACGTTCCTGGCGCTGGGCGCGGCAATGAATGTGCGGATGCGCCGGTTCGTCAACTGACCGGACCACAAGTTTGTCTCTTGCGCGCCCCGGAACCGTCCGGACCGCAAGAGAAAGTACTTCCAGAGGTATTTCGCCGGCCAGGTCCGGATGGATCTCGAGCTCGGCAGGACAAGGGTTCATGAGCACGCAGAGACGGGAAAACCGTTGGCAGCGTATTCGTCGCACGGAGCGCCAGGGAGCGCCAGGGCTTTCAAGCCCCGGCCCAGCCGCGCAGTTCGCCCGTGCACTCGCCACGGTTTCAACGGCCCCGCCGCAACACGCGGCATCTCTCCGCCCCAGCGACGAAAGCCTGTCTCCTGGGACCACGGAGCGGTTGGCCACAAACTCTCTGCAATCGGATCACCGTAGCGTCAGGCTGTTTCCTCAAGATCTCCGCCACCGTTCGCGCTCTGCGCCGCCCTCATCGGCTGCCCTCGGCGCGCCCTTGGCCAGGCCGGCAACGCACAGGTTTTCCCCTCGCCACACCCCCAATCCTCCCGGTTTCGCGCTTCTCCATCCCTCCTTGCCGTAGGCCCCGGACAGGCTCACGCCCCGGGCGGAAAGGTAAGATGGCAAAGGAAATCTGCATCTCCAGCACGCCGCATGAAACCCGGCTTGCAATTCTTGAAGACGATCAGCTCGCTGAAATCTACTACGAGCGCGAAAACGAGTACACCCTCGCCGGCTCCATTTACAACGGCCGCGTCACCCGCGTGCTCCCCGGCATGCAATCCGCTTTTGTTGACGTCGGCCTCGAGCGCGACGCCTTCCTCTATGTAACTGACTTCCTTGAACTCGAAGACCAGGAAGAAACCGACGAGCTCGAAAAAGCCGCCGCCACCGGCAGCAACACGGCCCCCCGCGAAGTCCGCCACACGACCCCCAAAGACGCCCGCCCCGGCCAGCGGCCTGAAACACGCCAGGAACCCCGCCCCGAACGGCCTGCGTCCGACCGTCCCCAGCGCGATCGCCGCCTCACTGTTGAGGCCATCCCTGAAACCGTCGAGACCTCCTCAACCGCCTCCGAATCCTCCTTCATCTCCGAGCCTGCCGGCGGCGCGCAAGACGACTCCGGCGATCCCGGCGCAAAGCGCTGGCGCGGACGCCGCCGCCGCCGTGGCGGCCGCAGCGGCTCCGGCTCATCCGAGGGCCAGCCTGAATCCCGCCCCACCGGCGAGACTCTTGCCGAGTCTGCCCCCGAGCCCGCCATTGAGACGCAAGTCGCGCCCGATATCCAGGCCCAGGCCGCCCGTCCTGAAAGATCGAGACAATGGGAGGAGTCTTCCCCGCCGCCCACCCGCCGCTTTGACGCAGCCCCGGTTCCCTTCGTCCTTCCCGGCGAGTCGCTCTCCAAATACGGCGGCACACCCGCCGACGACGCCCCTGAAGCCGCGCCAGAACCCTCCGTGCCTGCTCGTCCGGCCAGCACCTTCAAGCCGGCAACCTTGATTGACGCCCCCATCGTCTGGGACGGCGTCGGCCCCCTCCCCGGCGAATCCCTCTCCCGGCACCGCACCCGCGACGCCGAACCCGTCGATCTTGATGAGGACAGCAGCACCGCCGCCGATGCCATCGAAGAAGAGAGCTTTGTCGACGAGATGACCGAGTCCGCCCCGGACTCGCCAGCTTCCCAGACTCTCATCTACGAAACCGAGGAAGAAGACATCTTCCCGGAATCAAACGAATCCTCAAGCGAAGCCGCGCCGCCAACAAAGGCCCCCGAAAAAACAGAAGACTATACGGTCGAAGAAGCCATCCCCGAGCCCTCAACCGATGAGGCCCTCGCATCCCCGGTCACGAGGCAGGACGAAGTCGTGCCCGAACCCGATGCCTCGGCCTCCCACAACATCGACCCCAACGCCCCCACCGGCTTCCGCCTCTTCGGCTTCCTCGACAAAAAGAAGAAGGAAGAAGAAGCCGCCCGGAAAACCCCGGTCTCCACCTACGCCCCCGGCAAAGGACTCATCGAAGAAGAAGTCATCGATGAAGAAGAGTTCGACGCGCCCCGCCACCATCATCGCGGCAAGCCGGAAGAGCACGACAGCGACGACTTCGAGGAAGAGACGCTCCCCAACCAGATGCGCACCGGCGACCTCGGCGAAATGCTCCAGGAAGCCCACCTAGATCACCGCATCCAGCTCAACTTCGACGGCAACAACGTTGAGGAAGATGACGGCGAGGACGAAGAAGAACCCTCCGCTGAAGGTCAGCCGGCAACCGCCGCCCAGCGCCGCGACCGCAACCAGCGCGGACGCCGTGGCCGTGGCGGCGAAAGATCGCAAGGCCCGCCCAGCCGCGGCCGCGGTCCCTCCCGCCGCTCCATGCAGACCTCCGACCTGCCCATCATCTCTGACCTCCTCAAGCCCGGTCAGGAGATTCTGGTCCAGATCGCCAAGGAGCCCATCGCCAAGAAGGGCGCGCGCATCACCTCGCACATCGCCCTTCCCGGCCGCTTCCTGGTCTTCATGCCCACCGTCTCGCACGTCGGCGTCAGTCGCAAAATCGCCTCCGACGAAGAGCGCCAGCGCCTCAAGCGCATCCTCACCCACGAGCGCGGCGAGGCCTCCGGCGGATTCATCGTCCGCACGGCCGCCGAGGGCGCGTCTGAAGAAGAGCTCCGCTCCGATCTCCGCTTCCTCATCCACCTCTGGAACGAGATCAAGACCCGCTCTGACTCCTCCAAATCTCCCGCGCTCATCTATCACGATCTCTCGCTCATCGAGCGCATCCTCCGTGACCAGGTCAGCTCCAACTTCTCCAACATCTGGGTCGACAGCGAAGCCGACTACGAGCGCATCGTCCGTTTCCTCAACCGCTTCTCGCCCACCCTCGTCCGCCGCGTCAAGCTCTACAACAAAGAGATTCCGCTCTTTGAGCACTTCGGCATCCAGGACGAAATCTCCAAGGCCCTCCGCTCCAAGGTCTGGCTCAAGTCCGGCGGCTCCATCGTCATCAACCAGACTGAAGCCCTCGTCGCCATTGACATCAACACCGGCAAATACGTCGGCAAGTCCGCCCGCCTTGAAGACACCATCGTCAAAACCAACCTTGACGCCGTCCCCGAGATCGTCCGCCAGATAAGGCTCCGCGACCTCGGCGGCATCATCGTCATCGACTTCATTGACATGGACGACCGCAAGAACCGCTTCCGCGTTCTGGCCGCCCTTGAAGAAGCTCTCAAGTCCGACCGCGCCCCCACCAAGGTTCTCCAGTTCAACGACTTCGGCCTCGTCGCCATCACCCGCAAGCGCGTCAAGCAGTCCTTGGAGCGGACTCTCAGCGTCCCTTGCCCCACCTGCCAGGCCACCGGCATGGTCAAGAGCCCAACGACCGTCTGCAACGAAATCTACACCGAGCTGCGCAAGATGAAGAAGCACTTCGAAGGCGCCGACGTCCTGCTCCGCGTCAACCCCGAAACCGTCAAGGTCCTCAAGAGCAACAACGCCAGTTGGCTCGTCGAATTCGAAGAGCTGGTCGGCAAGAACATCCTTATCAAAAGCGACCCAGCCCTCCACCCCGAGCAGTTCGACATCCAGGGCTGAGCAATCCAAGCATGCTGGGTGCCCCACCTGGGCGCCCCCTGGGCACCGCGTCTTTGTTCTTGCGGCAAGGGTGGGATAGCACGATACTCAGCGCAGTGACGGCAAAGGCCGGAGCACCCGCTCCGGCCTTTGCCGTCTCCATTCGCCTGCGCAGCCAAATCTACCGGATCACATGAATCGGCACGCCCACCTTCAGATTCTTCCAAGCCTGCTCGGCGGCATACACCGGAGCGTTCAGCGCAATCGCCACCGTCAGGCGGGAAAATGTTCCCCTCAAAGCCGATAGGGTATCCGAACGCCGGGATCATCCGCGGCAAAATCGCGGGTATTCCTGGTGATGAGAAGGCGGTCCGCTGTTTCGGCGGTCGCTAGGATGATCGCATCCGGTAGTTTCAGCTTTCGCTGACGCCGCACCGCAAAAGATCGTTCTGCCACCTCGGTGGTGACCGGCAGGCAGCGGAAGGCGGCGAGGAAAGCCCGGATGCGGCTCTCGTCTTCGGAATTGCTCCCGGCCATCACTTCCATCCAGGTAATGATGCTGATGGCGCGATCCTGGTATCGACGGAGTTCAGCTCCCGCCTGCTCAATGCCGCTCAGATGGTCAATCAGGATGTTGGTATCGAAGAGTACCTTCGAGCCTACCATTCCCCGCGAATCCTCTCCTGGTACTCCAGGCCATCCACGGGACGGTCACGCCATATGCCAAAGGCTTCCGCAGCCGGATCGGCGCGGTGCGGCTCCAGATAGAGCGAAATCGCGCGGCGCACAAACTCCGCTCGCGAAATGTCGAGCTTTTTGGCGACGCCGTTGACCAATTCAAGGTCTTCCGCCGGAATATCAACCAAGGTGCGCACGATGGCCTCCTGTGATATACAGACATGATACCACTATCCAGCCTTACCGGATCACATGAATCGGCACCCCCACCTTCAGGTTCTTCCAAACCTGCTCGGTCGTATAAACCGGAGCATTCAGCGCAATCGCCAGCGCCAGGCACGACCGGTCTCCCAACGACAGGCCATATTTCCCCGTCGCTGTGATCAGATCGCCGGCGATGCTGGCATGTTCGCGCGTGTAGGGTTCTATGGTATTGACGGACGACTCAGCATCGCGCCAAGCTACATCGGGGTCACCCCCGTTCCTCACGAGCTTAGAGTGCACCTCGGCGATATTCACTGTGCTGGCCACCGAGCGCGCCAGAACCTCTGCCGTCAGCTTCTCTTCCCCGGGCTCATGCTGCAGCAGTGCAAGCATCGCAGATGCATCGAACACCACCTCATTCATGCTTGGCTGCCTCGCGGCGCTCCGCGCTCAGTTCGTCTGCGAGGCTAACCCCGGCTGGCACGTATCTTTTAACGCTTTCCTGCGCTCGCCGCAGCCGCTCGCGCATCGTTGCGATACGCAGTTCTCCATCCACCACAACAAGATCGAGCATCTCGCCATCCGCCATCCCCAACGCCTCACGCATCGCCGACGGAATCACAATCCGCCCCTTTTTCCCCATCCGCATCCGGACCCGAAGCCTCTCAACAAGCTTAGGACGCTGCCAAACCGCCTCGTGTTCTTGAGTCTCCAACGCTCTCATATTTCCCACCTTCCCTATTTGGTGCCACGAATATAGCATGGTGGCACAATTAAGAAAAGTGGCACATTTCATAAAATTCCCAACACCCGCAACCGTACCAGCCCCCCCGCCAACACCCCCAGCGGCCCAATCGCCACCAGCGCCAGCGCGTACCACACCGGCTGCTTCCCCCGCACCTGCATGGCGCTCAGCGCCGCCAGCGCCAGCACAATAATCCCCAGCGCCAGAACATGCACCAGCGGATTCCCCTCCGACGCCCAAGCTGTCACATACCCGCCCGCAGCCGACGCCAGAAACGAGTAACCCAGGTTCACAAACACATACGACGGCTCCGGCCTGCCCTCCGCGCCCACCCACTCCGGCACCAGCTCTTTCAGCAACGCCGACATCCCAATCACCAGCAAAGCCATCGTGGCATACCCCGCCAGCAGCGCCAGAAATGCATGCAAAACTACCATGGCGATTTCCCTTTCTCCGGCTGCTCGCCCACCTCGCCCCGCTCAATCCGCTCCAGAAACGCCCGCGCCAGCCTGCGCTCCCCGGGATGGCTCTCCCCATGCATCGAACACAAATCCAGAAACTCGTCCACCAGCGCATTCCTCTCTTCCTGCTGCGCCAGCAGCCCCTGCAGCGCCAGCCCCAACTCCCGCAGCCGCGCCGCCTCCGACCACACCTGCTCGCCGGCCTCTTCGCTCAGCAACTCCACATCCCCAAACAATCCCTTGCGTCCCCGCGCGCACTCGTCCAAGCAAGCCATCAGCTGATCGCCAAACGCCTGCACCAGCGGCTCCAACTGCCCGGGTTCCATCTCGTCGCGCGGATCCATAGTCCCCTGTCTCGCCTCGCTCACTTGGCGCCCATCGCCGCTTCCACATCCTCGGCCGTATGCGGCAGCGCCGCCGTCAAATCAATCAGCTTCCCGTCCGCGCCCACCAGGAACACGCACTCCAGCCGCACCCCCAGCTTCTCCTCGGGAATGTACACTCCCGGCTCAATCGTGAACACCATCCCTGGCTTCAGAACCGCCGGATACACTTCCGCCGGGTCATGCACGTTGATCCCCACCATGTGCCCCATCCCATGCAGCCAATACTTTCCCAGCGGCTGGCCATCCAAACTCTTCCCATGGGTGTCGATGTAGTTGTACGCCGCATTCTCCAGCGAGTCCGGATCCTTGCGGTCGCGGTCATTGATCTTTGACTTCCCCGCCACAAAGGCGTCAATCGCTGCCTGCTGCGCCCCCAGCACCACGTTGTAAATCTCCCGCTGCCGCGGGGTGAAATGCCCGTTCACCGGCAGCGTCCGCGTAATGTCGCTGGCATACATCGAGTACTCGCACGCCGCATCCACCAGCAGAATGTCTCCATCCTCCAGCGTCCGCGTGTTTTCCGAGTAGTGCAGCGTAGTCGAGTTGATCCCCGACCCCACAATCGGCGCATAGGCCGGCCGCTCGCACCCCTTCTCCAGCCACGCGGCCATCATCTTCCCCGCCAGCGCCCGCTCCGTCACTCCCGGCCGCGCCGCCCGCATCATCGCCCGCTGACCCGCAATCGATGCGTCGCTCGCCTTCTTCAGCAGCTCAATCTCCCCCGCATCCTTCACCACTCTCAACTGCGCCGTCAGCCCGGTCACATCCCGCGCCACAAATGCACTCGTCCCAAACGTCGCAGCCGTGAACTCCACCAGCGCCCTGGCCTGCGCCGCATCCGGCTGCGTCCACACATTCCGCATCAGCCGCCGGTCGCTATCAATCAAGTGATTCAGCGCCGCAGGCAGTTCCGTCATCGCCTTCACGGCATCCACGCCCGACGCCTGCGCCGCCCCCGCCGTCGCCGCATCCAGCTTCACACCGGTGTACTTTTCCAGCCGCAAATCCCGCGTGGGCAGAAATAAAACTTCGCTATAGCCGCGCGGGCTCGCAGCCTGCGACGCATCGCCCACTATCAGCAGCGCCGCCCCCGGCTCATTCCAGCCCGTCAGGTAATAAAAATCCTCATCCTGGCGGTACGGCATAAAGTCCAGCACCGGCTCCTGCGCCGCAAACAGCACTGCCATGCCGCCATGCAGCTTGGCCGCCAGCGCGACGCGCCGCGCGTGGTAAACGCTCACAGGTTGTTTTTCAAGGGACCGCGCAAGCGGACAGGCAGAGGCCAGCAGAGCCAGCGCCAGACATGCAGATGAGGTAAATCGAGATCCGTGCAACATGCAACCAGCCTCATGGACCCGCGCTGCGGCTGTCAAGAGATTACGCGACGCCGGCACGCCGGCGGGTCAAATCGCGGGCACGGATGCGAGAGCCTTCTCCTCGTCGGCGCCCAGCAGCCGATGAAACTCCTCCAGCGGAACGGGATGCCCGAAGAGCCAGCCCTGCGCCAGGATCGGCTGGTCGTAAACGGCAAAGTAGTCGGCCTGTTGCGTGGTCTCGATGCCTTCCACAACCACTCCGAGGCTCAGCGTCTTGGCCATTGCCAGGATCTGCGGCAGAATGCTCACCTTCACTGACTCAGTGCCGATGGCATGGGTAAAGGCTCTGTCGATCTTGATGGCGTCAACCGCAAGATCCTGAAGATAAGAGAGACTGGAGTAGCCGGTGCCAAAATCATCGATTTCGACCCCAAAGCCTCTCTGGCGCAAATGCAGGATCGTCTCTAGAGCAAATTGGCGCGCGGCGGTGCTGCCTTCGGTGATCTCGAGCGCCAGATTCCGTGCTGAAACTCCAGCGTTATCCAACGAAACGTCCAACATGGGCAGAAATCCCGAATCGGTGAGATCGACCACGGCAACATTCATATTGATGCAAAAGTCCGGACGCCTGAGAAAGACATCCGCAAAATCGCTAAGAATGTGACGCAAAACCAGCTTGGTGATCTCTCTGACGAAGCCGCGCTCCTCGGCAAGCCGCACAAAAATGTCCGGACCAACCACAAACCCCTCTTCATCGGTCCAGCGCGCCAGGGCCTCCGCGCCGACAATCCGCCTCGTTTTGAGGTCAACGATGGGCTGATAAACAACGCGCAGCTTGTCTTTGAGGATGGCGCGGCGAAGCTGTTGCGCCATGCTTCGATTGCGCCGGTAGGCGAAGGAGCAGATAAAGCCGAAGAATGCGCCGATGAGCCCGCCGACAACCGTATCTGCGATGATTTCGCCGTGACTGGCCTGCAAAGCATCCGGAATCGAGATATAGTCCGTGACGCAGTTAAAGTAACGAGTGGAGCAGCGCGTGGCAAAGAGGCTTTCCCCCAGACGGCCCTGACCGTTGGTGGTGAGATTGATCCTGGTAGCCTGGGGCAACCCGGCGATCAACCGGCCAAACTGCCATCTGGGATCGTTGATCGCCGTCGATGCGTAGCGGATGGGCGGCACTGCCCTGTGCGCCTCAAGATAAGGGCTGATCACTACAAACGAGTCGCCCATTTGCAGGCCGATCACCGTAAGATCGCCCATGATCAGCGGGGCCGGATCCTTGTAGACCTTGATGCCGTCCGCCTGCGAGAAATCCGGCTCATACTGCATCTCGGGCCGCTTCAGGCGGCCCAGAGTTGCTGAGCAGTCAATTCTTCCGCCGCGCATGCGGCCGGCCTCTTTCAGAAACTCCGACTGAAAAACCAGATCGCGGAAATAGGCGATCTCCCCGTCGGTGCAATATTGATAAGGTGAGGTATTCATCGCCGCCAGGACGGCACGCGACTCCCGCGAAGAAGCGTCGGCCTCCGTCATGGTGCGCCCCGCTAGCTGCTCAAGCCTGATTTCTGTCCACTTGAGAGTAAGTACGCCTCCGAGCAGGTAACCGGCCAGGCCGGCGCACACCGCGCCAAGAATCGTTGCTAACATGGCAATGAGGGCACGCGGGGTAAGAACACGCGACGCGAGGATGCGCGACTTGAGGATGCGCCTCATCGACAATATCCGGGACCAAGCCTACTCCGCGGAGTTCCGCCTTGCAAGAACGCATTTCTGAAGTTTGCGTCTTCTTTGCCCGCTGAGATGGAGCGGTCGCAGTCCCGGCCTATCCCTCAGCCGCCTTCAACATCGCCGCCAGGCTCCTCTCCACATCCTCTTTCGTCGTCGCCCAGCTCGACACGCTGATCCGCATCGCCGTCTTCCCCTGCCACACCGTCGACCCGCACCAGCACGTCCCATCCGCCTGCAATCGCGCAATCGTTGCCAGCGTCTGCTCCGCCGTGCCAAACGAAACCAGCACCTGGTTGATCACCACGTCGTTCAGTATCTCGTATCCGGTCGCCTTCAGCCCCGCCGCAAACCGCCGCGCATGGCCGCTCGTCCGCTCCACAATCTCCGCCATCCCTGAGCGTCCCAGCGACCGCAGCCCCGCCCACAGCTCCACGCCCCGCGCCCGCCGCGAAAGCTCCGGATTGTAGTCCGCCGGCTCGCGATGATCGCCCAACTCCAGATACGAAGCCTGCATAGCCATCGCCGCCCGCAGCGCCTCCGGCTCCCGCACCAGCGCAATCCCGCAGTCATAGCCAATATTCGGCCACTTGTGCCCATCCGTAGCCCATGAGTCGGCCAGCTCAAACCCCTTCGTCCACTTGCGGTACTCCGGTGAACAAGCGGCCCACAAGCCGAAAGCCCCATCTACATGAATCCACGCCCCAGCCGCCCGCGCCGCCGGGCAAATCGCCGCCGCCGCGTCAAACGATCCCGTATTCACGTTCCCCGCCTGCAAACAAAGAATCGTCCTGTCGTCCAGGTGCGGCAGCGCATCAGCCCGCATCCGTCCCTGCCCGTCCACCGGCACGGTGACCACCCGCTTCTTTCCCAGCCCCAGCAAACTCAGCGCCTTCAGCACCGACGCGTGGGCCTCTTCGCCCACCACCACTCTTATATCCGGTGCCCCAAACAGTCCGTCGGCCTCCACGTCCCAGCCCACCCGCTTCAGCAGCGTGTGCCGAGCCGCCGCCAGTGCTGAAAAATTCGCCATCGTCGCGCCCGTCACCACCGCGCCGCCCGTTCCCTCCGGCAGGCCCAGCAGTTCCCGCACCCACTCCAGCGCAATCTCCTCCAGCGTGATCGCCGCTGGCGATTGCACAAAAAACGATGCATTCTGGTCCCACGCGCTCACCAGCCACGCCGCCGACAGAGCCGCCGGCAGACACCCGCCATTCACAAATCCAAAAAACCGTCCCGCCGTCTTGGCAATCGTCGCCGGCGAACCATACGTATCCAGCAAATGCAGAACCGCTTCCGCGCTGGTCGGCCCCGGCGGCAGCGGTCCCCGCAGTGCGCTCAACGCCGCCACAGCCTGAGCCGTCGGAGCCACCCCACGCGCATCCTCGCCCTCCAGATAGTCCATCGCCGCGCGCGCCGCGCGCTTCAGCAGGGCTATACGGGATTCAGCAATAGAAGCCGAAGATGCTGTCGTGTGAGAGGAACGGGAGGGATGAAGAGTAGCCATAGGACTACCGCCAAGTTTAGCACCGGCCCTCGTCCCGCCCTTCCTGTCTCCACCGCTCAAGTTGTAGCTTCTCCTTACTCTGAGAAGACTGAGCAACCGGGGACCTGCGGAGGATTGCCAGCCGCGACAGCACAAACCCTGCCCGGACGCCGGTGAGGACTCTCGAACCGGATTCTCCCGCACCTCGCAAAAGCAGAAACGGCCCAACTGAAGGGAACCGGGAGCTTCAGTCTCTGCGTGAGAACTGGATTTTAGGGCTGACTTGCCGACTTGCTACGCCCGCCGCGGCGGGCGCTAACTTGCCGGTTTTCAATAAGACCGCCTTTCGCCCAACGTCCACAGTTTCGTTCAGTCACAATGAAAGTCTGATTCTCACGCGCGCACTTCAACCCAATGTCACTCACTTTGCAAGCGCGTACCAACGGACTGTCTCCCCGGGTTGTGTTTTCCGGATCCCGAGACAGCGCACAGCAGGGTACCCTGCTCGTCGAGTTGCTGCAACAGCATCATCCATACCACGCATAGAGAATAAATCTGCGCCTTCGCCTGGCCCCAAGTGCATTGCACCGCCCGGTTGGAAAAACCGGCTCGAACCAACGCAAAAACAGGCTGCTGGTCGACCTCTGTCTGCATCCCGGCTTGTGGGCGAAAAACACACGTGCAATTCGAGATTGCACCCCATCGCTTCGATCACCAACCCAAAATCATCTGGATCGCCGTTGTGACACTGAGCCTTAGCCCGCGAGGGAACGCTGAATCCTGATCGCACCTCGTTCAGGGTTTCCCTACCTGCAAATCTCCTCTGTCCAGCGCAGAATCTCTTCAACGCGAGAGTTCCAGGTTCCACGCTCCAGAAGGACTTCATAATTCCGGTCTACCAGGCCCTGATACCCGCCTGGGTCTTTGAGAATGGAGAGAATCTGTTCGGCTTCATGTCCAGCTTCAATCTCGACCACCGGGTTGTATCCGAACAGGTCGGCTAGCTCGGGCGGGCAAGTGCCCAGCAGAATGCATCGTGCGGCCATGGACTCAAAATAGCGCAGCGTTGTTGTGTTTACCCACCCGGAGCGTTCCGGGTGGGTGATGCTCGACGGGACACAAATCGAGATCTTCGCTTTGCATAGTCCTTTCCCCAGCGCGGGACGATCGGGAAAGACAGGCTGCGGGCCACGCGGGTAGTCATGGCGATATCCTGCCTGTTCCAGCGCCGGCTGGATTTTGTCGTGATACTCTCCGTAAAGCCGCCCAAACTCAAGCACGTCCACCTCCCTGGCAATCAACGCTTCCCCAGGATCGTACAAGCGCGGATCGGTTGCCTCCGGCAACCACACGCAAGTTGTCTTGGCGAGCGCCTTGCTGAAGTACTCCGCGGACTGGCGCGCGGTGAAAAATGCGAGACGGATGCGATATCGGTGAAAGAACAACTCCCACCAATCGAAATAAGCCGGCCAGCAGTCAAACACAACAGGAACCAACTCGGTCCAATAGCAGTAGGGAAACACGTCGCGGTCGTGAATGCCCATGAAGGGGATGATGAGCGGACCCTTTGCCCGCACGTAATTGCGCAGGATACCGAACCGCACCGCTGCTCTGCCTGGTAACTGCCTGCCCGAGGATCGGGTCTTGAATTTCAATCCCCTCTCTTCCAGTGCCGTTCCGATGTCAAATAGCGGATAATTCGATGGAGCCTCGGAAAACGTCGTGTTAACAAACCGCAGATTCTTTACCGGCACGGGGCTAGTCCCTCACGGCAGATTCTATAAAGCGTCGATTGCTTGCGCAAGGGCAGGCGCTTGATCCGGAAAGGCTTATGACTCCACTTAGCGGGAAGTCACTGCCGCCAACGATTGGCGCCCAATTTGGAATTGAGGCCTATTGTAGTCAAGGGATCACTGCGCAAAACATCCCGCGACCAAACCCTGCGATGCGTGCCGGGCGCAAAGCACCAAAGCGCACCGAGATCGTCCATCCCGGAGGGATGCGCAGAAAAACAGCCTAGCGCGAGACCTGGAGGAGCGTTCTTGCAACAATTACGCGCTCATCAGTTGCGTCTCCGCGATAGCCGCCGATATCACCTGATCGGCAATCCCGGGTTTGCGCAGGCTCCCGGCTAGCACCTGCACCTGCGAATTCTCCAACCGCGCCTGATCCTTGCGCAGTCCCTGGCCAATGTAAGCACGGATCAGGGGCGGGTACCCGGAGAACCCGAGCGACGGAGCAATCTCCTTCAACTTCTCGATCACATCCTCGGGCATGCGCAGGCTGATCGCCGTCATCTGGCGGTCCATCTTCAATCGCCGCATTACTCGTTCACTCGGCGTCTTCATAGGCCTTTCGCCCCTGCACATTCGCTCCGTGGCAGAGAGAATGCAGGTCCATCCAATCAATTTACATACGTTGAATATCCATACATCAAAAGCGGGCTCATCGTAATCCGCCACCCCCATCCGCTCGCTTCTTCCCTGCCGCCTCCGCACCCTTGCCCCCAGCCACATCGAAGAACCCGATGTGCAACTCCCCCGCAGGCACAAAATGACTCAGGTGAACCTGAAAATGGTCCGCGTCCAGCTTCTCCACCCCGGCATTCTGCGGCGAACAGAAACTCACAAACCTCCGGTAGTTGTCCTCCACCGGCTTGCCCCGCTCCACAATCAAGGTGAAATCCTCAATCGGCTGCTTCCAGGTATTCGCAGTCGTCAGGATGAAATCCACCCATTGGGGCGTTGCAAAATACCCCAGGTGCGGGTCGCTCGTCTCCAGCCGCCCCACCACCCCGCGCAACAGCGAGCTGTCCGGGCAAAAACTCCCCAGCAGCCGCAGATCCTCTCCCGTCGGATCGCCGGCCTTGGCATCCGGCGCAGGCGTCCCACGCTCCAGCGCCCGCTTGAACGTATCGATGGACATCAACTCCGCGCCCGCAACCGGCGTGTATTCGTGCCGGATATGCACCGTAGAGTGCGCCGCAAACGTCTGCCGCCAATGAAACTGCAAGTGAACCGTCCAGTCGCCCCACTCCGCGTCCGCGTTTTCAAACAGCCCCGCCCTCGCCAGTTGCTCGCGCGCAGGTCTCTCAAGCCGGGATAAATCGGGAGTCTTCAAAACCTCGGCGCCCTTCCCATCCACCCCGATTTCGAAATGCCCAAATGTCGCAATATCCACCCCGTTTGCCCGCAGAAGCTCCGTTACGTCCTTGCCCTTCAGTGTGGCCGTAGCTTCCGATTCATACTCCACCGCCTTGCCGTCCACCCAGAGCTTGAAGCTTCGAAAGCCCGCTGCCTCCGGCAGAGGCGCTTCCTCCACCCCATTCGTGTACGCCGGCACCGGAAACGCCACCTCAGTCGTCACATCCTCGCTTGTGTCGTTGCGGAAGTCATAGTCCACCACCACCTTGTCCGGACTGATCCGCAACACCTCTTTGGCCATCGTCACCCGCGTCTCCCGCCGCGCCACCAACCCTCCGGCAGCAATCGACACAGCCCCGTCATCCGCCCGCACAAACAAAGGCGCAGCCATCGCCAACCCCGCCGCCACACTCACCAGACAACCAGCAGTTTTCCGATTCATGGCCGAAAGTATCGCAGATTGTCTCAGTTGCTCCAAACCTGGACCTCGGGATCCTGAAGAGTGCCGGTTGCCCCAAGTCCCAATTCTGGGACCTGGGATCGCACAACCTCCAACGAGCCGCATTTGGCCTCGCCACCAACGCCGGGTGCCCCTGGTCTCGATTTTGAGACCAGGGAGACCTCAGACCTAAGATCTCCTCATCTCAACCCGTCAAAAATGCCCCGTGCCCCATCCTTTTCGCGCCCTTTGCGAAAAGGGTGGGGCACCACCGCTGTCAGCTCTCCGCGCCAGCGGCAGTTGGCCCCACCGCAGGTGGTGGAGTCTTTTCCAATTGAAGGATGAGCCTGAAGGAAGCGAAGGGTTAGCGAAGCGGGAGGTCTCCTTTCGTTTTGCGATTTAGGCCATGTTAGCGCGTGTGTCGGATGGGTTGCCGACCGAGCGCGCC
>Ga0302320_10015515_pt1 | contig 15643 bp, 15 predicted proteins | sample Bog_T0_3_FD_202130 | JGI IMG/M metagenome (GOLD analysis project Ga0302320, IMG submission 202130) | Peat permafrost microbial communities from Stordalen Mire near Abisko, Sweden - Bog_T0_3 | ecosystem: Environmental > Terrestrial > Soil > Wetlands > Peat | place: Sweden: Abisko, Stordalen Mire... | reverse complement strand
TGGTATGAACTGCAGATGAGCTACGACATGTGGCAGGCGTCGCGGAAGAAGCGTCCCAGGATCGAGCGATTCGACGTCGCCGCATAACGTGCAAAAGGCGCTGCGGATCGCATGACTTTTGCAAAAGAATCATTTGTTCCGCGCGAGAAGCCGCGCCTATACTGAGCAAACAACGGCAAGCAGTGGAGATTCGCATGGACTATTCGCTGATCATCACGATTGACCCCGACAAGCGCAGCGGCAAGCCTTGCATTCGCGGCCTGCGCATTACCGTGTACGACGTTCTGGATTACTTGGCAGGCGGCATGACGCACGAGGAAATTCTGGCCGACTTTCCGGACCTGACCGAGACCGACATTCGCGCCTGTCTGGCCTTCGCGGCTGACAGCGAGCGCCGATTCGAGATCGTCTCGTTGTGAAGCTGCTGTTCGACGAAAACCTGTCGCACCGCTTGGTGTTCGCCTTGAACGATCTTTACCCCGGCTCATGCCATTTACGGGATTGCGGACCACGCGGAATCTCCGACACAGAGGTCTGGCGGTATGCGCAGGAGAATGGCTTTGCAATTGTTTCAAAGGACTCGGACTTCTGGCAGCGAAGCCAGGTGCATGGGAGCCCGCCCAAAGTGATCTGGCTTCGGATTGGCAATTGCACCACGGCTCGTGCCGAACTTGTATTGCGCAACACAGCCGCACGGGTCCACACGTTTCTCTCTGTTGGCGAAGAGAGCTGCCTGGTGCTAACCCATCCCCGCAGCCGATGACCACTTTGGAGTTGGGGCAGATAGGGAAAGGCGTCCCCCGGCTTCTCTCGGTGCATAAGCCAAAATATCCCGGCGATTCCGTTCGGCATGAATTACAATGTAATGCAGGTGGTGCCGAATGCCCGCGAATGCGCTTGTTCAGACCCGTATCAACGCCGAAATCAAAGATGAGGCTGCCGTAGTTCTACAGGCTATTGGCTTGACCGTTTCCGATGCGGTTCGCCTCATGCTAACGCGCGTTGCATATGAGAAGGCTCTCCCTTTCGAGCCATTGATTCCCAACCAAGCGACCATCGCGGCAATGAAGGAGGCTCGGGAAGGAAAACTCGAAACGGTAACTCTGGATGACCTGCAATCGGCGATCGATGCGGACGATTGAGCAGACTACAGCCTTCAAGCACTTGAAAGCATTGCAGATCGCATGAAGAAACCAGCTGGCAAAATAAGTCTTCGATTTCTTCCCGAAGTTTGCAGATCAATTCGCGGAAACGCGCACAATCAATTCATGTCCTACACAGCACCACAAATTTCGGAGCGCCAAAAGGGAGCCATCCACCCCACCCCTCCCCCCTTTTTGCTGTACGCCATTCAAATAAAACAGGTTACGTCGAAAAAACCGCAAATGACCTACCCAAACAAACGACTTATGCCTCGGAGCCTGTCGCGTCTGAGCCTTTCCCGATGAATTGGCGCCTAACCCGGCGGAATGCGTGCAGCGAAAGGAAAGAAGAATCCCGTAGGATGAAGTGAGATAAGAAACCACACATGGCAACCACACAAAACAAAGACTATTACGCAACGCTAGGCGTCAAGAAGACGGCCACCTCGGACGACATCCGCAAGGCTTTCCGCAAACTCGCCCGCAAGTATCACCCCGATGTCAATCCCGGAGACAAGAAATCCGAAGAGAAGTTCAAAGAAATCTCCGAAGCCAACGACGTCCTCAGCGACGAGAAGAAGCGCAAAGTCTACGATCAGGTCGGCTTCTACTCCGACCAGATTGACCCCGCCACGGCCGAGGCCTACGCGCGCCAGCAGTCCAGCGGCGGTCAGCCCCCGGTAGACTTTGGCGGCTTCGACTTCTCCGGCTTTCAAGGCGCAGCCAGCCCTCAGCAAGGCGCCGGTTCGCAGTCCTGGGGCAGCTTCAAAGACATCTTCTCCGGCATCTTTTCCGGCGCCCAGCAACAGCATCCGCGCGGCCCCCAGCCAGGCACAGACCTTGAATACCAGGCCACCGTCGACTTCTGGACCGCCATCCGCGGCGGCCAGGCCCGCATCCAGATCAACCGCCAGGAGACCTGCCCCACCTGCCACGGCCACGCCTCGACTGGCGGTCCCACGCAGTGTCCCGAGTGCAACGGCACCGGACAGGTCACCCAGATGGGCGGCCGCATGAAGTTCAACATCCCCTGCCCGCGCTGCAACGGCACCGGCCGCACCAGCAATGAGTGCGCCACCTGCCAAGGCGAAGGAGTAGTGAGCCGCACCGAGACAGTGGACTTCCGCATCAAGTCCGGCACCCGCGACGGCCAGCGCATCCGCCTCCAGGGCAAAGGCAACGCCGGCCTCAACGGCGGCCCATCCGGCGATCTGTTCCTCATCGTCCGCACCGGCACGCATCCCGTGTTCAACCGCGTCGGGGACGACATTCAGATCACGGTTCCCGTCACCATTGCCGAGGCCTCATTGGGGGCCAAGGTTGACGTGCCAACCATCGACGGCCGTGCGCAGCTAAAGATTCCTCCCGGCACCCAGAGCGGTCAGAAGCTCCGCATGCGCGAGCGCGGGGTAGAGAACGCCCAGCGCCCCGATCAGCGCGGGGACCAGATTGTGACGGTAGAAGTAGTAGTCCCCACACTCAACGACGAACGCAGCCGCGAGATCATGCGCGAGCTAGCCAAGCTGAACAACCAGGACCCCCGCGTTGCTTTGTTCGACAAGCTATAAACTGGGTGCCCCCGGTCTCGCCTTTGAGACCGGGGATTGCTCCCCAACAATCTCCGGGAAGATTTGCAGTAAGCTGGTAACACAACAAATGGCCGCAAAAAGAAAATCCAAAGGCGCCTACATGATCTCGGCCGTAGCCGAGATGTACGAAATCCATCCCCAGACCCTGCGCCTCTATGAGCGCGAGGGCCTGCTAAAGCCATCCCGCACCGAAGGCAACACCCGCCTCTACACCGACGAAGATCTTGAGCGCTTGGAGTTCATCCTCAACCTGGCCCGCGACCTCGGCGTCAACATCGCCGGCATCGGCATCATCCTGCAGATGCGTGAGCGCATGGAAGAAATGAACCGCCAGATGCAGAGCTTTGTCGAGTACGTCCGCACCGAGATGCTCACCCGCTTCCAGCAGAACGCCCCTGGTGCCGCCGGCGCCATCGTTCCCATCCGTCGCTCCACTGTTGTAGCGAAGGCCGCGTCGCAGCGCAAGCCCTAAACGAACTGCCACTCTCGATTGCGAAGGCAATTGCAAAAACAGGAGCTGCCATCCTGGGCGAGGCGTACCTCATTGGTGTGGAAAGCCCGCCCCGAGCAAGGCCGAAGGGGCCTGCATTTCAACCTCTTCTCCACACAAAATGCCCCGCAAATTTGGAAGGACTTCACCATGACATCGTTTTGGCGGGAATCCATAATCGACTACATCCGCACCGAAGCACAGCCAGTCGACAAATTCGGCCATCAACCGCGCCTCTACGCGCTCGCTTGCCGGCTAGGCCAGGGCGTGGCCTTCGACGACGACATACTCTTTGCCGCCGCATGGATGCACGACCTCGGAGTTTTTCTTGGCCACCGGCCGCAAGATCCCGCAGAACTGGCGCAATGGGATCACGTTCCCTACACCATTGCACGGACTCGGGAGTTGCTCACTGTCTGGGGATTTCCAATCGCCAAGCTCAATGGCGTGGCCGAAGCCATCCGAACGCATCAGCCTCAAGACGAGCCAAATTCACAGGAGGCAATTCTGCTGCGCGACGCCGACATATTGGAACAGTTAGGCGCAATCGGAGCCATGCGAGCAGTTGTAAAAATCGGCCGCGATACCCGCTTTCCCACCTTTTCCTCTATAGTCCCCTTGCTGCATCGTGCAGTTGAGGTGCTGCCGGCAAAGCTCCGCACAACGAGCGCACAACAACTGGCTGCGCCCCGCGTTCAAGTATTGAAAATGCTGCTCGCTTCCATTGAGGAAGAGGCAGGAACGTTACTTCACTAGCGACCAGTGACCGGGAAGTTGCATAGAGCGAGCCTGTAGTTGGCGATACCATAATCCCTGGCGCGATTCTTGCATTGCAGGCGCCTACCACGATCGACCGCGCGGCAGAGGAGACACAGGATGAATTTCAGGCGGACCACAGTAGCCCCGGTTGCGCTCTTGGCCGCGCTCTTGGTTGCCGTCGTATTTCCTGTCGCCGCCCAAGTCGTGCCCTCGGCGCAGTCGGGTGGTCTACCGATTGTGGCTGGCGTCGGCGTGTCTGGTTTTAATATGGACTGGGGCCACGATCAGTTTGACCGCACGCGCTACATGGAAGGCATCACCGCATGGTTTGACTGGAACTTGACCCGGCTGCCGGGTCCGGACCTGCTCCGAGGATTGAGCGTTGAGTTGGAAGGCCGAGACATTAACTTCGGTCTACCCGCGTCCCTGTCCAACGCCCGCGTCGGAGACACAGGAACCAATTTGCGCCACGACACCGGCCTCGGCGGCGTGACCTACACATTCCGGCACATCCACCGGGTTCATCCGTATGCAAAGGCCCTCGCCGGCATTGGCAGCATCGATTTCCCGCCGCTCCCTGCCTCACCCCCCACCTATCGCCACGACAATCGCACCATCACCGCGTTTGGCGGCGGTGCGGATCTTCGGATCGTTCGCAGTGTCTGGCTTCGAGCCGATTATGAGTACCAGCTATGGCCCGATCTTTTTGGCAGCCCCCACCCGCTCACGCCTTACGGAATCACCCTTGGCGCGGTCTATGACTTCAAGAGGGCGCGCCTGTTCTAGCGTTCCGCATAACTGAAGCGGTGCCAAAGACTCCATAACTGCTGGATTTGAAGAGTTTAAGAGATAACGTTACAACTCATTGCCTCGCGGTCGGCATCAGACTCCTCAGTTAAGAAAACTTGTCCTCCATGCCCCAACTTGTGCTTGCTCACTTGCCCTGAACAGGCCGTTTGTTCCTTGGTATTTTCTTGACTATAAAGGAGATACCCTATGGTTTTCAGGCTGCTCCCCAGGCTTTTGCCTGCCACCTTCCTGATCGCACTCTCAATCCCTCTCGCATCTCAAACCACCTATGATGCACGGGAGGGAGGGCTGCCGTTCGCTGTTGGTGGCGGCGCCTCAAACTTCGACCCATACTTCGCGCAAGGCCCTGTACCTGTCTATAGCCGCGACCCTGGAACTGGACACGGCCGCATGTGGGGAGCCACGGTATGGGTAGACGCAGGCATCCCTTTCGGCGCTGGGTGGACGCACAACCTCGGCCTCGAGGCGCAGTTTCAATCGATTTTTGCCGGGGGATCGCCGGGGCAGACCGATCTTAAAGAGACCAGCACCGGAGGCGGCCCCACTTACACTTGGCATCACTGGAACCGCGTCCGGCCTTACGGCAAGTACCTGTTCAGCCTCGGAAGAGTGGACTTCACTCCTGGGCCGAGAGTTGGTGGAGGCACCTACTCGCACGATTCCAGAGCTACTAACTCTTTCGCCGCTGGAATCCAGCTGCGCTGCACTCAACACATCTGGGCGCGCGCCGAATACGAGTACCAGTTATGGGGGTCCTTATTGAATGCAAATCAATTTGCGCCGCGGGGACTCACTGTTGGAGTTATGTACAACATGAGAAGATCGCACGATCGTTGATTGCGACGCCGCAGATTCGGTGCTGAGAAGACAGAAGATCGAACGAAATCTTCAGCTTCTCCGTAACATGTCGCAAAGGTTGTTCACCCTTAGGGAATCTCTGGACAAATCGATGTTTTGAAAGGGCACGACTTCAGTCGTGCCGCAAATGCAGCAAAAGGGGCTCGGGCTTTAGCCCCTGAGGGAAGGTTGGCGCGGCCCTTGGACTTGATCGGAGCGTCCTTAGGTGACGCGCCAATCTTCGACTTATGATTGCAAATAACTCAAAGCATGTTTTGTGACCATCTCCATTCCTGCTATTTGAGTAATTCCGGGCAACATCCCCTCGCAGGCGAGTTATGTTGCAATAACTCCTTGCCGGACCTGCCGCAAATGTTCCGACTCCATTCTTTCGTTCTTTTTTCCTGCGAAGGGGCCGGACACCTCGATCCTTAAGGTGCACAATCGCGCGGTCACGACGTCTGTGCGAGGCGCGCCCTGGCCTGAGCAGCAGCGACAAGAAGCGAGGAAAAGGTTGTATGGGAACCTGGGTTAATTCCAGAATAAGGTAACTTACCAAAGGTTCTTGAGTACCTTATCCGCGGGGTACTATAGGCGTATTTTCATTCCCACCTTTGTTTGAGATACTCAAGCCTGTCTCTGGGCCTTTTGGAGTAACAAGCAACCATGACCTTTTCCGTCCGCTATCAGCAGATTCTCGGGATTCGATTCATCGTTGGCGATCCCCACGATGTGATTGAACGCGTCTCCCATTGCGGCGGACTGGTCGTCGTTCCCGCAGCTCCGGCGTTGACAAATCTCACTCATGACAAGGAGTACCGCGAGGCCCTTCTAGGTGCGGATTTCGCGATTGCGGATAGTGCGCTGATGGTGCTGATTTGGAATCTGATCCAGCGAGACCGTATCCCTAAGCTTTCCGGACTTAAATATCTGCGGGCATTGATTGAGCGTGAGGAATTCTGTGAAGCAGGTTCCACGTTCTGGATCATGCCTACAGCTTCTTCGGCGCAACGCAATATCGGTTGGCTCAATGACAACGGAATCCAGGTGGGCGCCGACAATGTCTACATTGCACCCATGTACGGCGCGTCCGTTGCCGATGAAGCCTTGCTGCTGCAGATTGAAAAGCGCCGCCCGCGCCATGTCGTGGTCGGATTGGGCGGTGGGACACAGGAACGGCTTGGCCTTTATCTCAAGCGGAATCTGAGCTATAAACCTGCAATTCATTGCATCGGCGCGGCTGTCGCCTTTCTTTCAGGCGATCAGGTCCGGATCCCGGTCTGGGTGGACCACGCAGGCCTCGGATGGCTCTGGCGAATTGCTTCCAACCCGCCTGTGTTTCTTCCCCGCTACTGGGCTGCCAGGCACCTTGCCGGCATGATCTTGCGCTATCGTTACCGGTTGCCCTCTACGGTTTCCAACCAGGTCGGTATACATAGAACCTTGCCCCCGGCGCCGGTTGAGCCCTGACGCGTTTCCGTCCGCCTCGCAGCACTCAGCAAAGATTTTCACACCCGGCCCATTCCAGATCATTTCCCGGAATGCGCCGCGGGCTGGTAGATACCCGGTTCCGCGCGAAACGCGATGGCAATGCGATTCCACACGTTGATCTGTGCAATCGCCAGGGTGAGCCTTACCAGTTCGGACTCGCTGAACTCCCTCCGGACGTGCTCGTATTCCTCATCTGAAGCGTGCGCCTCTTGAATATTGGTTACAGCCTCCGTCCAGGCCAGTGCTGCGCGCTCGCGTGGGGTAAAGAACGGCGTTTCCCGCCACGCTGGAAGTGTATAGAGCCGCTGCTCCGTTTCTCCGGCCGCGCGTGCGTCCTTGGTGTGCATATCCAGGCAGTACGCGCAACCGTTCAATTGCGACGCGCGGATCTTGACCAATTCCAGCAGGGAAGGCTCCAAGCCACTGGAACGAATAGCCTTTTCGACGTTCAGTACAGCATGAATCCCTTCCGGAAATGCCTTTGCATAGTTGAGCCGTTCAGCCATGTTTGACCCCCTGCACAAGCAGATGCACGAACCTCAGATTTGTCGCACGACGTTGCGATCATGGAGGCGTTCCCGAAGGATAATGACTCCAGCCGTAGCGAATTGGCATCTTCTATTCAGCGCGGAACTTTTTCCGCAGGATGGGGTTCCAACCGATGACGGCTCCCGGAAACACCCGTCTAAATAGGTTGAAAAGCTTGAATGGGAAAAACGGGGAGCGGTACCTCAGGCAGATGGAGAGATTTGCAATGACTCAAACACGATTGAAAAGGGTTTATCCGCAGGTTCTGGCGTGGGTCGGCTTAATCGCCCTGAGCGCTGCGGTTGCAGTTGCCCAAAGTCAGGATCAGAAGCCTGCCGCCGGCACCCCAATGGCGCAGGCGGGCCAGCGCAGCGACGGGCAGGTTGAGATGGACGTGGTTCATGCTTTGGACGCTTCCAAGGCGCTCAAGAATGACCTGATCACCGCCGCTACCATTCAGGGCGAGGTAACGCTGTCAGGAACGGTTTCGACCGACGCTTCCAGCGAACTGGCTGAGGCCATTGTCGCGCATGTCGCAGGCGTTACGAAGGTTAACAACAATTTGAAGGTCGGCAATCCGCAGGATGCGCAGGCCGCACAGGCTCCGGACCCAGCCGCGCAGCAGATGGCCGACAACCAGCCGGACGATGCGGCGCAGCCGCCTCCATCGCCTGCGGACGGCCCGCAGCCCATGCCGAACCAGAATCCGGTGCCGAATCAGGACCAGGCTCAGGCCCCGGCGCAGGCTCAGAATCAAGACCAGGGACCGCCTCCTCCGCCCTATCCTCCAGCGCGGCCGCAGTATGCGCCTCCGCCGCCCTATCCTCCGCAGCGTCAATACGCGCAGGCTCCTCCGCCTCCACAGGGGCCAACGTACGAGGCGCCAAGCGGCCCAGTCACCATTCCGCAGGGAACTCTGCTGCAACTGCGCACCAGCGAGGGCTTGGCCAGCAAGCACGCCAAGGATGGCGAGCCGGTCCAATTTACCGTCATTCGCGATGTGGCAGTCGGCGGGGTGCTCGCTATTCCCAAAGGAGCGACCGTGCATGGCGTAGTTTCTGAGGTCAAGAAGGTCGGCTCCGGCGATCTGGGCGGAAGCTCGGAACTGGCTCTGAGGCTCACCTCGCTTGATCTGGGTGGACAGAGCTACCCGCTTGATTCGGATCAGTTTAAAGTCAAGGGTCCGAGTAAGACCGGCCAGACAGTTGGTAGCGCTGTCGGCGGCGGAATCCTGGGCACCATCATCGGATGCGCGGTGGGCCGCGGCGTTGGCTGCGCGGTAGGCGCCGGTGCGGGCGTTGCGGCAGGCACAGCAGCTTCAGCGGCTTCTTCCGGACCGCAAGTCTGGATCCCGGCCGAGGCCCTGGTGACTTTCCACCTGAATACGCCTCTCACGGTTAATCCAGTGAATGCGCAAGAAGCAGCTCGGTTGGCGCAGGGCCTCTATCAGGGCGGACCGAACCTCTACCGGCGCGGACCATACGCCTATGGATACGGCGGCGGGCCGTATGCTTATGCGGCTTACCCCTACGGATATGGGCCGGTGTATTACCGGCCCTATTACATGGAGGGCGGCTACTACTACTGGCGGTAAGTCCTCGTTAAACTAGAAGAATAAGCGGGCATCGAGAAAGATCTGGATGCCCGCCTTTGTTTTGCGGATTAGTTCCCAAATGCGAGAACAATACTCCTAGAGACCCCGAAGCTCTAGTCGTCTACCGGCGTTGCCGACCCGCGATGGATGAAACTGCTCCGTGCCCCGTTCTTGCGCTTTTTTTTGGCGCAAGGGCGGGAAAGCACAACCCTCAACACCATCCTTTGGTTTGTTTAACTTAGCTTTTCGTTTCTTTCTATCCTGCTGGCTTGCCGCCCCACAAACACGAGATCGGCGCCGCGAAGAGGCGATCTCCGAATGCAACGGCCTTCGTTCCGTCGTAAAGCACAACACCCAGCTTCAAGTTGTCGCCACAGATGCTCTGCACCTTGCGTAGCCCTTTGAAATCAGCTCCATACACGGTTGCGGCCGGCTTCACGTCGATCCCGATCAAAGCTCCCCTCTCATCCTCGACCAGGAAATCGACCTTGTCCTGGTCCTTGTCCCTGAAGTGGTTGAGCGTATAAACCTCGTGCGACCAGCTAGCCTGCTTCATGATCTCGGAAAATACAAACGTCCCAAGCAAAGCGCCAAAAGCGGTGCGGTTTTTTGCGACCTTCTCCGCGCTTAACCCAAGCATGGCTGCATGCATCCCGGAGTCAACAAAGTGCAGCTTCGGGGTCTTCACCAGCCGGCTCAGTCTGCTTTCAAACCAGGCGGGAACCCGCTGCACGAGAAACAACTGTTCCAGGATTTGCGTGTATTTTTGCGTAGTCTTGTCGTCGAGCTCAAGCTGGCTCCCAATCTGCGAGAAGTTGGTAAGTTGTCCAGAATGAGTAGCAAGAAGCTCAAGCAACCGAGGTAACCGATCGAGTTTCTCAACCCCGGCAATCTCCCGCGCGTCTTCCCGCACAAGGTCCATTACGTAGTCCCGCGCCCAGCTCTTGCGGCGGGGCTCTTTGCGCCGCAGCATCTCCGGATAGCCACCGGCAACGACTGTCTGAAGCAGTTCGCCCCCAATGAGCGGGAATGGGGGCTCAACCAGCTCACCGGAGAAGGCCGCGGTCAGGAAGGACGGCCTGCTGGCGCCGATCTCCGCCCGGGAAATTGGCAAAAGGGTAATGATCTCCATCCGGGCCGCCAGACTTTCAGGCAGGTGCTGCAGCAAGCCCAGGTTGGCGGAACTGGTCAGCAGGAATCTGCCAGGTCGTCCGTCGTCTTCCACAGCCTGTTTCATGGCCAAAAGAAGTTCTGGAGCTTTTTGCACCTCATCAATGATTGCCGAATCCAAATCGCGCACAAAACCAGCAGGGTCGTAAAGGGCTGATTCAAGGACAGCGTCACTGTCAAGAGAGAGGTACTTACGCTCTTTCGAGATGAAGTTGCGAACAAGAGACGATTTGCCGCACCCGCGAGGGCCAATGACCATCACCACGGGAGAGCACGCAAGTGCGACTTGGAGTGGCTGCGATGCAAATCTATGAAAAACATGGGAGGTATGGCTGTCCATTGCGGATTATCTTATCAGCTATTTCGGTTTCGTCACTTGCGCAGTCGATGTTCTGTTTTCACGGCTCTTACGCGGGACCAGATTCCCCAGGAGGATCAACGGGCGGCGTCGACAACTGTTTGCGAATGCGATCGATGTCGGCGCCGCGCTTAAGAAGCAACTGCGCCCCGAAACACCCCTCTTCGCGCAAAAGCCCAAGCAGCAGGTGCTCAGTGCCGATCTGCGTCTTCGCCAACCGCTCAGCCTCTTCCGCACCATAGGCCAACGCCCGCCTGCACTCGTTGGAAAGCGGCAGATCCACGCTGGTTGAACTCTGCTTGCGAGTAAATGTTCTGGATTCAATCTCTGTACGGAGCGAATCCAGGTCTGGCAAGGAAAGGAAGGACAGTGCAAGGTGCGTCTTGTCCCCGCGCAGCAGCCCCAGCAGCAGGTGCTCGGATTCGATATACGGGGACCCGAACTGGCTGGCCTCGTAGCGGGCGAAAAAAATGGCCCGGCGTGCTGCTTCGGTGTATGCCTGGAAGCCAACCTTCCTTGCAGAGTCATGCGCTTCGGATGGCTGCCTGGCGACGTCTGGGTGAATCAGCCGTCCGAATTCCTCGCGGGCTGCTGTCTCTTCATCGCCCGTTGGCCGCTGAGGGGGTCTGGCCGCCAGTTCCTGGCGAATCCGATTGAGATCCGCTCCGCCCTCCCGAAGCAACTGAGCCGCGAAGCATTTTTCCTCGCGCAAAAGGCCCAGAAACAGATGCTCGGTCCCGATATGTTTGTGGTCCAGGCGATGGGCTTCCTCGGCCGCGTAAGCGAGCACACGCTTGCATGCGTTGGAAAGCGGCAAATCCACGCTGGTTGGAATCTTTTTGCCCGGCGGAGCGTGGGCCTCTATTCGCGCTCGAATCGACTCTGCCGAGTCCAGGGACGGCATGAAAAGGCCAAGACTCGCCTTGTCCTCACGTACCAGGGCGATCAGCAGGTGCTCCGTTTCGATAAACGGCGTGCCAAACTCACTCGCTTCGTAACGCGCATAGAAGATTGCGCGGCGAGCCTTCTCGGTATATCGCTCGAACATTCCCTTCCTCCAACGTGAATGGGGTTAAGCCGAATTTGGGGTCAAGTGTAATTGGTCCAGCCGAGGGCAATCGCATGAAGAAGCCTGCTGACCAAACTGATCTGAGAAATCTTCCCGGAGTTTGCAGTCTAATTCGCGGAAACGCGCACAATTAATTCATGGACTCCACAACGCTGCAAATCTCTCAATTCGCTCAGTCCGACCTGGCTCAGATTGAGCGACTTACCCCACCCCTCCCCCTTTTCCTCCCATTTACATGAAAACAATGATGTTATGCCGAAAAAAGCCCAAAGCACCTGTCGAAACAAACAACTTACGTCTCGGAGCCTGTGGTCTGGCCGTTCAATCCGGCCTTATAGGTGCAGTCTCGTCTATAATGAGTGAGAATCGCGCCAGTCCAGAATTGCGCGAGAATTGCGCATCCGTGGTGGATGCCCGCCTGGGAGCCGAGGCCGATTTGAGCCGCGCCGGCAGGGAGAGGGCACATCATCCCCGCGCGTAGAGAGCAGAAGGTCCAAGTCCACCCATGATTCGTTTCCTGCAAAGAGACAGCCGTGTTGTGAAGGCATTTTTCGTGGTCATCATCGGGATGGCCTCAATATCAATGGTGGTGTACCTCATTCCCGGCCTCACCGGCCAGGGAGCCGCAGCCGCCGATACCTACGCGGTCGTTTACCCGCACTGGTACAGCAAGTTCTTTTCCTCCGGCACAACCGTGAGCCAACAGCTTGTGGAAAAAATGGCGCGTGCGCAGTTGCAGCAGCAGCGCTATCCCGATAATCCGATGATTCTCGGCCTGTTTGAGCAGCGCGTGGGTCAGCAACTCATTCAGCAGGCGATTCTGCTGGACGAAGCGGAGAAGCTTGGCATTCGCGCCACTGAAAACGACGTGCGCCAGTATCTGCAAACCGGCTCGGCCGGCCAGGTGCTCTTCCCCGACGGCAAGTTCATTGGCGAAGACCGGTATACGGACCTGGTCGCGCAGCGATTCAACATGTCGGTGCCGGAGTTTGAAGAGGACGTGAGGCACGACATCGTAATCCGGCGTCTGCAAGCGTTGATTACAGGTGGGGTCGCGGTAGGCGACCAGGAAATTCGCGACAACTACCGCAAGAACGCCATCAAGATCAAGTTCGATTACGCTGTGATCTCCGCGGACGATATTCGCAAGGGAATCAATCCATCGGACAGCGATCTCGAAGCCTTCTTCAACAAGAACAAGGCCCGCTACGCATCGGCCGTTCCTGAAGAGCGCAAGATCGCCTATTTCGCATTTACGCCAAATGACATTCCGGGTGGCATTCCAACCCCTACGCAGCAGGAAATCAAAGCGTACTTTGGCGCGCATCAGAGCGAGTACCAGACGCCGGAGCAGGCGCGCTCGCGGCACATCTTAATCAAGGTAGACGCCGGCGCGGACGCCAAGGCCGATGCTGCCGCCAAGGCCAAGGCGGAAGCGCTTCTGAAGCAAATTCAGGGCGGCGCGAATTTCGCCGAACTGGCCAAACAGAACTCCGACGACCCAGGCAGCAAGGACAATGGCGGCGAGTTGCCCTTTGCCCAGCGCGGCACCATGGTTCCGGAATTCGACAAGGCCATCTTCACCCAGAAGATCGGCGACACGCAGATTGTGAAGAGCCAGTTCGGCTATCACATTGTGCAGGTGGAAGAGCGCAAGCCGGCGCACTCGCAGGACATCAGCGAAGTGTTGCCCACCATTCAAGCCACGCTGTTCCGCCAGAAGGCAGCTGCCGCAGAGGAAAGTTTCGCGCACGCGCTTACCTCAGAGGCCATCAAGAATGGGTTGGAGAAGACAGCGGCCGCACATCACTTAGAAGTGGTAACAACGCCTCCGGTTGGAAAGCAGGGCGTGATCTCCGCGCTGCCGGACGGTTCGCAGGTAATCGCCAGGGCCTTTGAGGCCAAGCAGAGCGATCCGCCGCAGTCCGCGCAAACCGGCGAGGGCTATGCCATCTTCCAGGTCACGGGCATTCAGCCTGCGCACGCGCCGGCCTTTGCTGACTGGAAGACGCATGTTCTGGACGACTATCGCAACGAGCAAGTGCCGCAGCTCCTCAACGCGAAGACCACCGAATTGGCGAACAAGGCCAAGACCGAGAACGACCTCGCCAAGGCAGCTAAGGAAGTGGGCGCTACCGTGAAGACCAGCGACCTGGTTGGTCCGGATGGACAGGTTCCCGACCTCGGTCAGGTTGCGCAGGCAGCTCCGCAACTGCTTGACATGGCAGTCGGCACAATCAGCGGGCCTATCGATACGGAGCGCAATGGCGTAGTGGCCAAGCTGGTCGATAAACAGGAACCCACTGCGGACGAGATTGCGAAGAACTTCGACCAGACGCGCGACCAGCTTCTTGAGCAGCGCCGTTCGGATGCATTCAACGTCTTTATGAGCAGCATCGTGAGCGACTACAAGAAGAACAAGCGCATCCGGATGAATGCCAAGGCACAACAGGGACCGCAGATTCCGGGCATGTAACCTGGCACGGAATCAAGCCAATGAAGAGAGCCCGCAACGCTTATGGTTGCGGGCTTTTCTTCGTGATCAGGATTGCTCTGCGGGGCAGGGTTCTTGAGAAGCTGCGGCCGTCACGGCCTTCGCCGGATTCGAGCGCAGGTTCAGAAGCACCAGGCCTGCCAGCACCACCGAAACGCCGGCCAGCGCGGTCCAGTGAATCTCTTCGCCCGCCACGAATCCCCAGAATAATCCCCAGATGGGCAGCACATACGTAACAGCGACAGTGCGTGTAGGCGAGATGGTGGCCAACAGGCGGAAGAACAGCAAGTAAGCCAGCCCACTGCCCAGAACGCCAAGAACCGTGACGGCGGCCAAAGACTTCCAATGCAGAGCGGTGGGGTGAGGCCCGAGCAGCGCGATCGGCATCAGCACCAGCCCAGCCAACGTCAATTGAAACGTGGCGATGACGACCGGCTCCACGCCCTGCAGCCAACGCTTTGCAGTCACAGCGCCCGCGCCATAACTGAGGCTTGCAATGGCGATGAGGATAGCGCCAAACACAAAGCCCTTCGAGCCGGCAGCCGTGGCAACTCCCGATGTATGGCCGTACACAACTCCAAGCACGCCGAGGAATCCGAGCACAACTCCAGCGGCCGTGAGGCGCGTGGCGTGTGCAGTGCCAAGCGTCAGCCCCAACAGCAGAGCCCAGATGGGCGTAGTTGCATTGATGATGGCAGCAATGTTCGAAGGCACGGTTTGCTCGCCCCACGCGAAAAAGCAAAAGGGTAGCGCATTATTGAGGATTCCGACGACCACCAGCGGGCCGATGAGCCTGACCGGCGGCAGCTTGTGACGGCCCAGTTTGAGCACAGTCCACAAAAAGAGCGACCCAAACGTGAGGCGTCCAAACGCAACCCACACCGGCGGCAGGTCCGCGCCCGCCAGCTTGATGAGGATGAACGATGCTCCCCAAACGGCAGAGAGCAGAAACATTTCGAGTGCATCGCGGAGCTTCACGGGGCGGCCTCCTCAAGAAACTTCTAAGCAATCCGGAATCGATCATGACGAAAATCGCGGGGGAAGTCTTCCCGGAACTTGCTTTGTTCTCTCCATAGATTCCCATGGATCGAGAAACGAAGACACGAAAGATAGCGATGGCATCCATCTCCAGAGGAGATGGATGCCATTGAGTGTTCACCGCAGGAGCGTGTTTCATAGACATGCTTTGTGTCAGGGCACGACTTTAGTCGTGCCCTGGAGTTTCTACATTTTCTCAAGCGGCGGTTTTGGGATTTGCGGGTTAGTGTTGTCATAGTAGAGTCGGTCGGTCTTATTTATAATTGACTGACCG